>Ga0302326_10022946_pt1 | contig 12739 bp, 14 predicted proteins | sample Palsa_T0_3_FD_202264 | JGI IMG/M metagenome (GOLD analysis project Ga0302326, IMG submission 202264) | Peat permafrost microbial communities from Stordalen Mire near Abisko, Sweden - Palsa_T0_3 | ecosystem: Environmental > Terrestrial > Soil > Palsa > Peat permafrost | place: Sweden: Abisko... | reverse complement strand
CTCGGACCGCGGATGCCTGACCTTCTCGGTCTATCGCAACTTCAAACCCCCGGCCGACGGGCCACTCGCTCATCTGGATGCGAACGCCCTTGAGAATTGGCAATGGACGAACTGGCACAACGCCACCCAGGGAGGGCGCTCGCGGCTCTCGTTTCTGGACTTCAAGATCGCGCGGTATCAGTATCGGCAGACGCCCAAGACTACGCCGGTTGATCCGCAAATTGGCTTTATCGTCCGCCTGCCAGACCCGCTCTGCGCTGCAGTTTTAGCGATTGCGCCGGCACTGTGGCTTCGCGAATCCGTGCGCAGCGGACGCTTGCGGAAGAAGGGATTGTGCCCGAAATGCGGCTACGATCTGCGCGCCACCCCCGCGCGTTGCCCCGAGTGCGGCACCCCGGCTGCCGGTCATGCCACGAGCTTGGACCCGCGACGCTTGCCGGCGCGATCGTAGGAAAGACGCAGCAGTGCGCCAACCGGGAGGGTCAATAGCGCCAGCGTCTGGCCACCCGCGTCGGCGAATTCGACCTCGTAACGACCGGATTTATAAACTTCCACCACCGTTCCGACCTGCCCGCGGTGCAGTTCTTCGGATGGCATCGCTTTTAGCAGGGCCACAACATCATGAATTTTTAGGGCGCGTTCCATGAGAACCTCTCTTATGCGTTTTAATATGGCAGGTACCCCAGATGAGCTCCAGCAGATCAAAGGAGAACAGAACTCGGCCAGTTTCAGTCGAAGGCGCATGACCTGTCGTCGATGAAAGTGGCGGTGCATCGGCCGCATTCTACCCCCGATGCCAGCGGGCGTGTCCATCGCGAGTTCACGTCGTCATCCTCATTTCACGCACCAATCACCAATCACCAGCGTCTCCCTGTCCCATAAGACTAAAGCTTTCAGCGTCAAAGCGTCGATAACAGATGCGGACGTGAGACCCAATGCGCCACCTCGCGGCTGACGGAACGGCCGCCGTGAACATAGCGAACCAAGGAAGGCTCGCCCATGCGGACTATCGCGATCATTAACCAAAAGGGCGGCTGCGGTAAAACCACCACCAGCATCAACCTCGCCGCCTGTCTGGCCCGGCTCGGACAACGCACGCTGCTGGTCGACATGGACCCGCAGGGACACTGCGGCGTCGGACTGGCCGTGCCCGAAGAACAGATCGAACGCACGATCCTCGACGCCCTGATCGAGGAGCAGGACGGCAAGCCCGCCAAGGTTTCCGAGATCGTCTGGCAAATCGCCAGCGATTTCGACCTGGCTCCGTCCAACCTCAAGCTGGCGGCGTTCGAGCAAATCTTCGCCCGCCGGCCCGGCCGCGAGGATCGGCTGACGCGGGCGCTGGAGCCGGTTGGCGCGAATTATCAGTGGTGCATCATCGATTGTCCGCCCAGCGTGGGGCTCATCACGTTCAACGCCCTGCGCGCCTGCGACGAGGCGATCGTTCCCGTGGAGACGGGATATTTCAGCCTGCACGGCCTGGCGAAGATGATGGAAACGCTCGAAGAGCTGCGCGAGAAGTGCAGCAAGGTCGTCAAGATCCGCGTGTTGCCGACGCTCTATGACACGCGCACCAAGCTGGCCCGCGAAGTGCTTTCGGAGTTGCGGGCCAAGTTCCGCCACCAATTGATGGAGAGCACGGTCAATTTCAACACCAAGCTCAAAGAAGCCGCCAGTTTTGGGCAACCGATCACGGAATATGACCCGGGGAGCCGGGGATACAAGGATTTCGTGCATCTGGCCCGCGAGTTGATGGGGCATCGGCCGGCGGAGATCGAGCCGGCGGTCGCCGAGACGCTCTCGCGCCCGGCGGAGTTGGTGCAGCGGGCAAAGAATCTGGCCCAGCTCTCGCAGTCGCAGTTCAGAGGCACGGCGATTCCAGCCGCGACGATTCCACCGTCTGCGGTGACGCTCCCGGAAATCGTTCCGCAGCTTGTGCCGCCGCCGATCCCACCATCGTTTGCGATGACCCCGCCGGCCCCGCGCCTGCCCTCGCCCGCCGCCGAGATCGTCGCGCGGTCTGACATGCAGCATACAACCGGGCCGATTGTCGCCGCGTCGGCGACACTGCGGTTGTCGGAGCCGATGGAATCGTATTCGCCGATGACGCCGCGGCCGTCGTTGTTCCTCAATCCGCAGAAAGCCGGGGGATTCCCGAAAACCACCGAGCGGAAAATCGAGGAATTCTACGGCGTCAAACAACAGGGCAGCGAAGTGTATTTCACCTCGAAATTTGACACTGCCCGGCAGGTTTTGATTGCCGGCGATTTCAACAACTGGTCGCCGATGGTCACGCCGATGCACCGCAACGGCCGACCCGGCGAGTGGACGATGAAGCTGCCTCTTCTGCCGGGGCGATACCGCTATCGGCTGGTGGTCGATGGACGGTGGATGACCGACCCGCACAACAAATATGTCGAGGTCAACCAGTTCGGCGAACTGAACAACATCGTTGAGGTGGAGTAATGCAGCCGACCAACGATCCCCCGCGCAAACGCGACCTGAGCGAGATCAGCCATCTGTTCCTCAGCAGCGTGCGCGAGCGCCAGACGCAGGGAGCGCCCCGGCCGGTGCGCACCCCGCCGCCCAAGCCGCCGGTCAACATTGAGCTGAATCCCGAGGAGCCGACGCGAGCAGCTGCGGTCGAGCCGAGTGCCGCCCCCGAGCCGGTTCACGCGCCACCGGTCACGGCGGTGATCGCGTCGCATCTGAACGGCAAACAATTTGAAGCGGCCAAGGAATACGCCCGTCATCTGGCAAGTCGCAGCGGCCGCGTGGGGCTGATCGAGCTGGACGGGGCGGAGTTGCGGCTGAGTTGCTTCGATCCCAGCGGCGTTGGCCGCGCGGGAATCGACTCCGCGGCCCGATCGGCCGACGCCCGCGAGATTTCCGAAGCGCTGGCCGAGCTGAACTGCGATGTGAATCACTGGCTGCTGCTCGTCTCGCCGGCGCGCGGGGCCGAGGCTTTGGAATTGCTGCGGGAGGTTTCACGCTGGGTGGTGCTTTCGAGCAGCGATCATGACGGCATCGTGGCGACTTACCGCCTGCTCAAGGGCATCTCCGAGAGCACGTCCTATCGCCCGGCACTTTCGCTGGCGCTGCTGGATTCGCGGGATGAGGCCGAGGCGGCCCGGATGTCCGCGAAGCTGGTCGGGGTTTGCAAGCAGTTTCTCGGCTGGAACCTTGAGATTGAAGCGGCGGTGGGCAAATCGACGCGGGTGGCCGAGCATCTGGTGCTTCGCTGCCATGCTCCCATCGAGCAAGCGGCCGCGGTGGCTTCGCAATGGAAAACGGTCGGCACATTTGTCGCCGCGGCCAAGTCCGACGCGGCCCCGGTAACACAATCAGCGATCGACGAGGAGCCGATGGATGCTGCTTGCCGTGAGCTGGTCGCCGACATGGTGATTCCCACCGAGCCGCAGCAGGCGGCTTTTCCGCGCGTGGCCGATGCCCGGGCCGATACAGCACCCAAGCCAGCGATGAGCGAAGTGATCGATCTGGACGGCGTTGAAGCCACCGCCGACGCGGTGCTTGCGGCGATGTTGAAGCACCCAAACGTCGGGGCTATCGAATGCCCCGTGCGTCCGCCGATGTGCTCGCAGACGCGGTTGGCTGTGACCCGCGACCGGTCGCTGGTGCTCTTCGCCGCCGCCGAGCATGGTCTGAGCAATCTTCGCGGCATTGGACTGGCGTATCGCTGGCTCATGGAAAACCGAGCCTTGGTGGCGATGGCGTTGCCGCAGCTTTCCATCGATGCGGCACAACTTCCCAAGCTTCGGTTGCTCATCGACCAGGCCGATCTGACCGCGGAGGTGCTGCAACCCATGTTGCAGAATGGCCAGGTGACCGTGGTGGCCTACCGTCCGCTGCGCTGGGGAACCAAGACCGGCCTGCTGCTCGACGCGGCGTAACTACCCGCCCGATGCCGGCAAAAGTGACGCGTCGGTCGCGCGTGCCCCCCGTGTAGCCGGCGAGCTTGCTCGCCGTATGCCATCGAGGGACGACGGCGAGCGAGCTCGCCGGCTACACGGAGAACGCCACACGTAACCGCTGCATGATCCGGACAGATGCCTTAAGATCGCACCCATGCGGCAATCAGGCTCCTCCCCTCAACAACAAGCATACACGGGTGTCATCGTTCTCCTGCTGGCATCGTTCGCCGGCGGATATTTCGTTGGAACGCACGGCGGCGCCTCGGCCCTGACCGGCGCTGCCGTCAGCCCGGCAAACGATGGCGAGCTCGCCTGCTGGTTCTCGCCGCAGGGAGGTTGCACTGACGCGGTCGTCGCGGAAATCTCGCGGGCAACCAAAACCGTTCAGGTTCTGTGCTATACGTTTACCTCGCATCCCATCGCCGATGCGTTGATCGAAGCCCACCAGCGCGGCGTTGCCGTCACCGTTGTCGCGGACAAAAGCGAGGTGAAAGACACCCATTCCGAGATACAAGCCGTCGCCCGTGCCGGCATCCCGGTTTACATCGATTCGACGTACGCCATCGCGCACAACAAGATCATGGTGATCGATGGAAACACCGTCATCACCGGCAGCTTCAATTTCACCCATGCCGCGGAGTACGACAACGCGGACAACGTGCTGGTCATTCATAACCACCCCACGATCGCCGCGGCTTATGTCGCCAACTTTGAGCAAAAGCTGGGTCATTCCGCTCCGTTCACAGCCCAATGAGTCAAGGCCGCGAAGCATCCAACTCTCGGACAACCTCGGCGACGGCCAAGCCCAGACTTCGCAGGGCCAGCTTTGAATCGCGTGCCAGACGCCGGGCATCCCGCAACAAGCCGGGGCGGGCGATCAGGCTCGCAGCAATCCTCCCGATCCGCGGGCTCCCGGTTTTGTCGATCCAGCGCAAAATGTCCGGATCGATCGCATCTTGGGCAGTGTCGCTGATGGCCCGAATGCCGATAAATGGGACGGCCAGCGACGATGCGAGGTCACGGACGGTCGCGTTCTCCATCTCGACGGCCGATGCGCCGGTCTCGCCAAACAGCCTGGCTTTGTCGCCGGGCGTGAGAACGGGTTGCTCGGTGGTGTGGAGCTTTCCGCGCCGCAGGGAGCCAAGCGGCGAATCGGAATCGAGAATGACATCGCCGATGCGAAGCGATGGATCCAGCGCCCCGGCCAGTCCGGCCATGATGATGCATCGGGCCGGCGGCAGGTCGCGCGGGAGAGCGCCGGCGCCGATCCCGATGGTATACAGTTGAGTCGCTTTGCCCTTCGCGACGGTTCCAACCGCCTTCGCCTCGGACTGCAAAGCCGTGAAGATGATGATCTTAGGAATTGGCACGAGAACCGAATTGTAACCGGGGCAAGGACAAGTTAAGCTCTCGGCCCTCCTGATCGGCTCGCATTGCAAGGGATTTTCATGGGTGTTCCAGTATCGCAAATGTGGACAGTGGCCAGCTACGTGGTGCGGCAAAAGCTTGCCGGCCGCAAGCAGTATCCCCTCGTGCTGATGCTCGAGCCATTGTTTCGTTGCAACCTGGCCTGCGCCGGTTGCGGCAAGATTCAGTATCCCTCCCACGTCCTCAAGAAGAATTTGTCGCCCGAGCAGTGCTTCAAGGCGGTCGACGAATGCGGCGCGCCGATGGTGAGCATTCCCGGTGGCGAGCCGCTCTTGCATCCGCAGATCGACCAGATCGTTCGCGGGCTGGTCGAGCGGAAGAAATATGTCTACCTCTGCACCAACGCGCTGCTGCTGAAGGAAAAGCTCGATCTGTTCACGCCCAGCAAATATCTGACGTTCAGCGTTCACATGGACGGGCAGCGCGACCACCACGATTTTGCAGTTTGCCGCGAGGGGGGCTACGACATTGCCGCCGAGGGAATTCGGGCGGCCATCGCCCGCGGGTTCCGCGTCACAACCAACACGACGCTCTTCGACGGGACCGACCCCAATAGCGTCCGGGCGTTCTTCGACGAGATGATGGACCTGGGCGTCGAGGGGATGATGCTCTCCCCCGGCTACAGCTACGACAAAGCCCCCGATCAGGAACACTTCCTCGGCCGGGCCAAGACTCGCAGGCTCTTCACCAAAATTCTCAGCAACCGCAAAAAGTCCTGGCGGTTCAATCAGAGCCCGCTCTTCCTGGATTTTCTCATGGGCAAGCGGCAATACCGCTGCACGCCCTGGGGCATGCCGACGTACAACGTCTTCGGCTGGCAGAAGCCGTGCTATCTGTTGCAGGACGGCTACGCCGACACGTTCGCCGAGCTGATGGAATCGACCCAGTGGGACCAATACGGCACCGAGAGCGGCAATCCCAAATGCGCCAACTGCATGGTTCACAGCGGCTACGAGGCCAGCGCCGTCGATGAAACGTTCGCCACGCTCCGCGGCCTGCTCGCCTCGGCCAAGGCGACGCTCTTCGGCGGAACCTACGCCAACCCCGAAGCGCTCGAAGCGCTGCAGGAAGAGGCCATGCCGCACGCCGCCCCGCAAAAGCTCGTTTCACTGACGATGCGCGGCGTGAAGACCTCCGAGAAGCAAATGCAGTCGTAGTGATTGGTGATTGGTCCGTGACAAAGGCTCCGCAAATGGCGCTTTTGTCACGGACCAATCACCAGCCCAGGAGTGACCCGTGCCGCAGGAAACCAAGGCCAGGCCGTTCGATGCCGAGAGTGCCGAGCATGCCCCCGGCTTCATTCACGAGCAGCTTGAGGGGACGATTCCCGCGCTGGCCACCGAGGACGAGATCCGGCTGGCGCTGGAGAAGGCGTTCGACTATCGCGGGGACGTGACCATCGGCCTCAAGGACGGAAGCCGCATCGAAGGATACATCTTCGACCGCCGCAATGACGGGCCGAATCTGGCGGACTGCGTCGTCCGACTTTTCCCCAAGGATCGCGACGAGAAGGTGAGCGTTCGCTACAGCGAGATCGCCCGCCTCGAGTTCAGCGGCCGCGACACCGCGGCGGGCAAGAGCTTCGAGACGTGGGTGAAGAAATACCGCGAAAAGAAAGCCGCCGGCGAGACCAACATCCGCCTCGAGCCGGAAAAACTCGACTGACTCATCTGGTCGTGGCACGGGTTTCCAACCCGTGTCTTCTCCGGAGACACGGGTTGGAAACCCGTGCCACGAAGTGATTCCAAGGCGCCAACTCCGTGAATCCCTGCCTGCATCTCGATCTCGACGGCGCCTGGCCGCTCGATGCACTGTCCATTCCCACGCTCCATCTCCGCGAGTTGGGCCCGCGTCTGCGATTCATCACAAATGAACGGGAGATGCGGGCGTTCGAGGCGGCGTTATCCGCTCAGTCCGCACAATTTTTCCTATACGGCTCCGGCGACTTTCATCACCTGGCCGCGGCGCTGATTCGCCGATCCGCCGCGACGACGCCCGGCCCGATCACGGTCGTGAGCTTCGACAATCACCCCGATTGGGACATCCGCCCGCCGCGCTGGGCCTGCGGCGCGTGGGTCAACCGCGCGTTGGAAATCCCCAATGTCGAGTGCGTCAACGTCTGGGGCTGCGGCAACTTCGAGCTGGCCTGGCCGCACGACATCTTTCGTCCCCGCTTGCGTCTTCGCGGAAGCCGACTGCGCATTTTCCCCTGGGCTGAAAGACAGACCCCGTCCACCGCCCGCCGATTTCCCAGCATGAAGCGCGACAATTGGCACGACCATTTCCAACAGTTCGCCGCCGACCTCGCCGGGAAAAACATCTACGTCACGATCGACATGGATTGCCTGCGAAAAGAAGAGGCGATCACCGATTGGGAGACCGGCCTGTTCACCGCCGACGATGTGGCCTGGGCGCTGACGACATTGCGGCAATCCGCAATCGTCGTTGCCGGCGATATCTGCGGGGCCACCTCGCCGCAGAAATATGCCCGCGCGTTCCAACGATTCGCCGGCTGGTGGGACCATCCGAAACTTCTGGTGGTTGTTCCGGAGGATGCTCAATCGGTCAATCTGGCATCCCTGAAAATCGTCTGGCCCGCGCTGGCGGCCAGAGGCTCTTCCTGACGCGCCGCCCGTTGCAACACCGGCGGGATATTTCATAAAATCAAGTTGCATGTCGCTGATTCTTCCAAAACGCCCCGGTCTTTTCCGCTATTCCTGGTGGGACGCGGTGCCGGCTTTGTTCGGCGTGGTGCATGCGGCTTATCTGGTGTGCCTGTATCTGGTCTTCACACACCTGCATTTGCCGCTGGCGTACAAAGTGCCGCTGCTGGCGGTCATGGGGGTGGTGTACGCTTTCAGCATTTCCTGGAACATCAACGGCATCTCCCACAATTTCATTCACAACCGCTATTTCAACTCGCCGTTGCTCAATCGCCTTTTCAGCTTGCTCGAATCGTTTGATTGTCAGTTCTCGCAGGTGATTTACGATTACATTCATCGCCGGCATCACATCGGCAACAGCGACAAGCCGGGGGAGGATCACACGACCATCGACTGGCTGTCAATCTATCAGCACGGCCACGACGGGCACGCCGAGAATCTGATCCGCTACACGTTCACCAGCTTCTTCCGCGAGCAGCCGATGGTGGCGTATCGGGAAATTCGCAAGAACAATCCACGGGAAGCGCACTGGGGGCTTTTTGAAATGGGGATGACGGGAGCGTGCATGGTCGGCATGCTCTTTCTCAACTGGCGGTTCCTCTTTTACTTTCTGCCGTTCTGGTACCTCGGCCATAGCCTGTCATATTTGAATGGATATTTCGAGCACTTCGGCGGCAACACGGAGGTGCCGATGGCGTGGGGCGTCAGCAGCTATCACCGGCTCTATAACTGGGTGTGGTTCAATAACGGGTACCATGCCGAGCATCACTATCGGCCGCGGTGCCATTGGACGAATATGAAGGAGCTCAAATCGCAGATCGCCGACGAGCAGGTCCGCGTCGGCGTGCGTGTGATCAAGCCGCCGCATGCGTTTGGGTTTCTCGACAAGGATTTGTGCGATGAGCCGCTGGTGCCGGTGGCATCGATCGCCGATGCCGCGAAGGACAAATCGGAATCGCCGGTGGATGTGACATCGGAAGTGCTGGGGGGATGAGGAAAGGGGCGGAGGCAGTGCGAGTGTGGCAAAATGGAAGGTGAAGGTTTGGCTCGGCGCTTTGGCACCATCGTCGTGGAAGTCGCCAAGCTGCGGGATTACTGCCTCAGCGATGGGCACCCGCGGGGGCGTCACAAGGCCCGCGTATTCCGTTCCCGTCTGGGCCTGACCGCCAATGACGCCGAATCAATGCGCCGAGCGTTGTTGGATGCGATCCAGAACAGACCGGAGGATTTGCAGCCCACCGACGTCGACGAGCATGGCCAGCGCTACGTGCTGGACTTTCCGATGAGCACCGTCGTCGGTGCGGCCACCATCCGATCTGCCTGGATTGCCCTGGCCGGCCAGGACGTGCTACGATTGACCAGTTGTTACGTGTTGTGAGGAGCGCTGCCCTCCACGGGAGTAATCATGAAGCCCAGCATCCAGCTACTCGATGTCGTCGCCCTCACCGACGATCTGTCCGACAAGGGGCTTCGCCGGGGTCAAGTCGGAACCGTCGTCGAGATACTTTCCCCCGGGGTCTTTGAAATCGAATTCTCGGATGACCACGGGTGCGCCTACGCAGAATTGGCGCTCAACGAGAACCAGCTTTTGCTTCTCCACTACCAGCCGCAGCGAGCCGCCTGAAGTCAACTAGCGGCTACAAGAGCGATGCCGGCGCTGATCAGCGCCAGTCCGATCCAAGCCTTGGCGGGGAGGCGTTCTTTCAGCACCAGCCACGCGCCGATTGCCATCAGGGCGGGGTTGAGTCCTTCAAACGGATAGAGCTTGCTGAGGTCCCATCGCCGCATCAGGCCCAGCCAGAGGAAGAACCAGAGCGTCAGGCAAGCGATCGCCAGGACAAAGTTGCGGGCGCGATGTTCGCGGAGAACCTGGCCGGCGGCCTGGGCCCCCATCGCATGCTTCAGCAGAAGCTGGCCGACAACGATCAACAACTGGCAGACAACGCACAAACCAATGGCGATGGCGGTCACAATTTCGCCTCGACTTCCGCCACCGGGCCGATGATCAGGAGCAAACCGCCCACCACCAGGCCTATGCCGCACCATCGCAGTGGCGAAATCGTCTCGTGCAAAAACGCCCACGATCCCAGCGGAATCAGCACGTGAGCGAAGTTGATCATGGCGTAAGCGATGCCCAACGGGACCGTTCGCAGAACGTGAATCCAGCTGATGAAGCTCAGGACATAGCAGATGATTCCGAGCCAGGTCCAACCGGATGCGAGCGCCGCGAAGCCCAGCCAGCTGATCGGGCCGGTGGTATGGTTGGCCCCGGCCTTCATGAGCAACTCGGAAGCGGTGACCGAAAACGCACCCAGTCCGATCTGAAAATATGCGTTGAAGAACCAACTGTAGACTGGCCGCGGGATCATGACTTTCCCCACAGGGTGTCGTAATTGGGAAACTGACGGAGAATTTTTTCGCCGCGCGTCGGCTCCAGGAAGGGTAGCATTCGCCGCAACCCCGCGTTGAGCAGGCCCGAAGTATGCCGCACGTACAAATCCAGCGGCAGCAGTTCGCTCTTGAGGTGCAGCTTGGGATCGTAATTCAGGGCGGTGCTGATGTACCAGCGATATCCATTGGCCATGCCCCAGCTCACGATGTCGCGGAACGTGTAAAAGTACATGTGCAGGTCCAGCGCGACGGAGTAATCCAGCCCGATGTATTCGTCGTAAATGCAATCATCGTGCAACAGCAGCACGCTGAAGGCGATGGCGCGGCCGTTTTGTCGCCAGACAAAAAACCGCGACTTGTCCGGCATTTCCCGCCCGATCCGGCTCAAGAACTCCGCCGTCAGCTTCTCGAAATGCAGCGCCGAGCGGTTATACACCTGCTCGTACAACGGCAGCAGCTCATGCACAATCGGCGTGACGTCGCCCATCATGGTCAGCTCGATCGGGGCGGCCGCCTCGGCATCGCGGAATTTGCGCCGCAGGTTTTTTCGCGTCGCCTTGCTGAGGGCCGCGCTCATGTAATGCTCGAAATCGCGGTAAGCAATGTTGAGCCGGGTCATCGGCATGCTGGGAACGCGGGCATATCCGCCCTCGACAAAACAGGCCAGCGGAGCGCGATACGTCGCCGGAAATTCCTTCATCACCACCATCGCCACGCGCACCTGCCTGGCATAGTCCAGCAGAAAATCGCGGAGCTTTTCGGAAACGATCGCCCCCTGCGCATCGCCGGTCTGATCGAGATAACCCTCACCTGCGGTGCAGCCGACCATCAGCGTGCGAGCCTTGAGAAAGCGCGGCCAGAGCTTGCGGACCATCGCCAGAATCTTCTGCGCCTGGCGCGGCCCGCCGGCGACCAGGTCCTGATCGAGCAGAAAAAACGGTTGAATTGCCTCGGTTTCGCCGACATGGTTCTCGATCAGGAAATAGCCGTACTCGAACTCCTGGCGGATCGTGTCTTCGACGATGGTGTAAAACCGATGGTCCTTGCGCGATCGATTGAACGCCTGCTTCCACGCCGGGTTGTTTTCCAGATCGGCGCGCGAAACAGCCCGCACCGATCCAGGCGGCGTCGGGTTGCGCGTCGGGGGCGGTGACATTCGGCAAATCAGCGGGCCAGGAGCCGCTGATAGCGCGCCAGCGCCGTCAGCGGGAAATAGAGGCGGTACAGATGATATTTGAGATAGAAGACCTTGGGGAATCCCGTGCCGGTGTAATAATTCTCTTCCCACGATCCGTCGGCGGCCTGATGTTCCACCAGCCAGTCAATCGCTTTTTTCACGGCCGGGTCTTCCGCGCCGACTGCCGCCATCAGTCCCATCGCGCCCCAGGCGGTTTGCGACGGCGTGCTGGCGCCGGTGCCTTTGAGAGCCGGGTTGTCGTAGCTCTCGCAAGTCTCGCCCCAGCTCCCATCGGGCTTCTGGAACTTGTGCAGCCAGCCCGCGGCGCCGCGGACGAAGTCGGCATTCATATCGTGCCCGACCGCCGCCAAACCGACCAGCACCTGCCAGGTGCCGTAAACATAATTGACACCCCATCGTCCCCACCACGATCCATCGGGGTCCTGCCGCGAGCGGATAAATGCGACGGCCCGCGCGACCACCGGATGATTCAGCCGCAGGCCGCAATGTCCCAGGCATTCGAGCACTCGCCCGGTGATGTCCGGGCAACTGGGGTCCTGCATCGCGTTGTGATCGGCGAAGGGAATCTTTTCCAGGATCGGCCGATCCTCCGTGCGATCGAACGCCGCCCAGCCGCCGTCGTTGTTCTGCATCGCCAGCAGCCATTTCACACCCCGCACCACCGCCGGATCGGCAATGGTTCCGCCTGCCCGGCACAGGGCCATGGTCACCATCGCGGTATCGTCCACATCCGGATAGTGCGGGTTCTCAAACTCAAAAAACCACCCGGATGCCTCGGCCCCAGGGCAATTCTTCTGCCAATCCGCGGCCGCCCGGCACTCTTTTTCCAGCAGCCAGCCCGTCGCCCGCAACGCCGCGTCCGAATCGCTGGGCAGAGACGCCTCCGCCAAAGCATGTAGCGCCAGTCCCGTGTCCCACACCGGCGACAAGCAGGGCTGAATGCGAATCGTCTGGTTCTCGCGGATGAAAAAATCTCGGAGATGCGCGTGCGCCTTGACCACGCGCGGATGATCGTCGGGATATCCCAAAGCCCGAAAGACGATCAGGATGTAAACCATCGGCGGGAAGATCGCGCCAAGTCCCTCGGAGCCGTCCAGATGCTCCAGCAGCCACTCCTGGGACTCGCG
>Ga0302326_10022945_pt1 | contig 12739 bp, 13 predicted proteins | sample Palsa_T0_3_FD_202264 | JGI IMG/M metagenome (GOLD analysis project Ga0302326, IMG submission 202264) | Peat permafrost microbial communities from Stordalen Mire near Abisko, Sweden - Palsa_T0_3 | ecosystem: Environmental > Terrestrial > Soil > Palsa > Peat permafrost | place: Sweden: Abisko... | reverse complement strand
GCTTGCGGATCACAGCCTCGGTCTTGTCGTCGAGGGCGGCGACGACCTCGTCAGGGTTCTCTTCCGCGTAGTGGAGAGCCAGGCGGCCGACCGCGAGATCGACGACTTCATGACCGTCCCACGCTCGCGTCCAGGGTGACGAGAAGCTCGTCCAGTTGCGCGAACGTCTCGGGCATCCCACCCTCCATCCCGGCGATGGCACCGTCGAGCGCTTCCTTCGAGGGATAGAGTTCGTGTATGACCAACAGCGTCTTGCCACCTTTTTCCTCGAAGGTCACCGTGGTGACGGCACCGTCGTCACTTTCGTCATTAGTCCAGACGAGGCGCGAGTGCGTTGTCACTACGATGTACCTACCGAAGAAGCTAGCATCGAAAGCGACACAAAATCGAGAAGCCGGTCCGGGGAAAGATGCGCCTCTCGACCCAGGATTATGGGATAGATCAACGAATTCGACATCAGCGCTACGTGTTGGAGCGCTGCCATAATAAGCACAGCGCGCGGCGGTGTTTCATCGACCGAATAGAGCAGCCCTGGTGGACGGGTCCGCCCACGTTCTACACGGTTCTCAGCCCATCCGGGCCAGAGCTTCTTCGCGCGAGCCCAGTATTGTGAAAGCATCGACCAGCCCTCCCATTTCGAAAAGCTCTCGAACATGACTTGCAAGGTTGCAGAGCGAGAAGCGGGTCGCGCTCCGTTCCGCCTCGTCTGTCGCCACCAGCAACGCGCGAAAAGCGGCGCTGGTGAGATAGAGCACGTTGGCAAAATCGACCAGGATCGACTTCTCTCCGGACGAGATAAGCCCGTTAAGGCGCGTCATAAAATCGTTGGCGTTGCTGCTGTCGATGCGGCCTGCCAACGACACGACGCAGATATCGCCGCTGTGCGATTCAGTGATGATGAGACCACTCCTGGTCATCGTTCTGCTCCCGGCTGCGATGGAAGCTCCAAGCTATAGCGCTTCGTTAAGGTGACTCTGTTGCGGCCATCGAAGCGCACGTATTCGAATCCATCGACGAGTTGTTTCACCATCTGGATTCCGACTCCCCCGGGGCGCGGGCAGCGACCGGGCGGTGGAGGCTGCGGTGGCGACTGAGCGAGCGGATTGAACGGGCGACCATCGTCGGTAATGGTGACCTCAATGCCGCCGTCCCGCACGTCGATCCGGACGAAGAACTCGTGAGTTCCGCCGTCGGGCCAGGCGTATTTGATGACGTTGCTGAGGACCTCATCTAGCACAACCTGGAGATGCATCACGGTTCCAACCGGTATTCCCGCATCGACGCCGACGCGGTCCAGCGTCTCGGCGACATTCGGCAAGTCTGTCAGCTCATTGTGCAGTGAGACGTTGACTGTCTGCTCAGGCGCGGGAGCTATTGATATTCCGACCATGGATTCGCAGCGAAAATTTCAACGACTCAGAATCCCCTGGGGTCCTCAGTTCAATCATCCGATTCGGATGATTGATCGCTGCAATCATCGCGGTTCGATTGTTCCGCGGAGAATGCTGTGAAAGGGGTCAGTGAAGTGGCCAGAAAACCGTGACCGTCACAAATATGTTGATTGTTGAGATTTAACCCTGTGGATCCGTCCATCACCGCGGATTTGATAAGACGGATACAATGGATCGTATGATCGATGGCTTAGACCGCCTAGGTGCGCCAACTACAAAAGCGTTATCAAGAGCTCCAATCCGAAATCGCCCAGTTAGGTTGGATTGCTCAAGGTAGCCTGATGCACAAAGCGCCGAACGCTTGGCGCCTCACTCGAAAAATAAAGGCTAAGACTCTCACCACCGCGCTGTCACAAGCACAGGCGTCCCTCTTCGCGCAAGCCATCGCCAATCACCGCCGCCTCGAAGAACTCCTGCAACAAATGCGTGAAATAAGCCAAATCGTCCTGCTCGGCTCGGTTCCTGGAGTTAAAAAACGTCCCCGTCAAAAACATCCCAAACCGCCCTTAACTTACCGCCATTCTTGACTGACCCCTTTTGCATCAGATCAGACAAAAAACCGGCTCGGAACTCAGATTGACCCGCCGGCATCGATGATCGATTCGATCGCGAGCATCGCACTCATTCGGTCCATTGCCCGTATCGCAAAGTGTTGACCGTTGATCATTGCCTGATAGCCCCCGGAGATTTTGATCAAGATCACCTTTTTGCCGGCGTAACCGAAGGAGTTTTTTCTCATACCGCTACTGTACGACTCTCGCCTGACAAGCTTGAGGACAAGCGTCTTAAATTTGAGGCAGATGCGCCAACATCCGACCGGTGAACTGGTGCCGGTGGGTGAACCCGCGCCGATCATTCCGATTAGTCACATTAAAGATGTGCGCGATTTCCTTTTCGCTTTAACAGGACTGGCGCGTCCGACGGCTGTCTGGCTGATTCTGCGCACGTTCGCTGACATGCTGCGCCCTTGCCAATGAATCAACAGGGGACGGGACCCGGAATTGCGCCCAGAGCTTTCTCGAACAAAACTCCGGACGCCAGCAGTTGCCGATCATCGCCCATCAGAGCGTCGAATTCCATTCCCACGGGAAACCCGTCTGAAGTCATGCCAGCGGGCAACACCAAGCTTGCCATGCTCGCGCAACTGCCGAGCGAGATGTTGCGGCTCATAGCAACAGACATAGAGACCTTTTGACCACAAATATCGAACTCGACGTCCTGACCAATCGTTGGCGGGGCGATCATAACAGAAGGAAAAGCCAGCGCCACAATTCCGTGCGCTTCAAAGTAGGTGCGTATTGACTTCCGTAAATCCTCTCTCTGAGCCAGCATGGATTCGTACACTTCCTGGGAGGGCCGATTCGGAGGCAAAGCAAAGCCTTTCATTACGGATTGAAGTTCCTCGCTGGCTTGTTCGAGCATTTGCTCGAAGTTCATGCCGGTTTCCTGTTCTTCAAGAAAGCCAGAGATGCTGGGCACAGTGTCGTAAGCAATAACGGTCAAAGCTATTTCCATTGCGGCTTTAGCACGTTCGGGAACTTCAGCCGTCACGAGCGTCGCCCCGGCTTCGCTCAATTTCCGAAGCGCTTCATTGCTCACGCGCTCCACTTCCGGGTCGAGACCGCTCCAGAAATACTCAGGGGAAATGCCGATCCGCACTCCTTTCAGGGATAATGCGCGTATCTGCTCGCGGTCACCGGTCAGAGCTGTGTCGAAGAGCGAAAGGTCTGCTGTGCAACGGGCCAGCGCGCCGACTTGATCGAACTTGTTGCTCGTAAGCGGCATCAAGCCCGCGTTCGGATACCGGCCAAAGGTCGGACGAAACCCGGCCAACCCACACATCGACGCTGGAACTCGGATGGAGCCGAGCGTGTCCTCCGCAATCGCCAACGGGGCGATTCGCGCCGCAACGACAGCTCCGGAGCCCCCGCTGCTACCGCCCGGTACGCGATCTCGATTATACGGGTTTCGTACTGGACCGAAGATTCGGTTGTTGCTGGTCCATCCGTAGGACAGTTCATGCAGATTGGTTTTACCCATTAGAATCGCTCCTTGGGCAAACAGGGGCTTCAGCACCGCGGCATCATCTCTCGGCTTGAAGTCTCGCAGAGCACCTGTGCCTTGGGATGTCGGCAGGTCTTTGGTATTGACACTGTCCTTGACGGGAATCGGCAATCCGTGCAGCGTCCCGAGCGCGGCTCCTGAGGCACGCGCTTTATCCGCAGCTCGGGCGGCCTCCAAAACCATCTCACGATCCAATATTCGAAAGGCGTTAAGGTTTTCGAGTTCCTGTGCCTTGTCCAAAAGTGCGCGAGCGTACTCTTCGGCTTTAATGTCTCCTTTACGCATCGCTTCAACTGCGGCGGTTGCACTCAGCTCAGTCATGTTCGGACCTCCATTTTGATCGGCATGCACTAGCGAATAAACACCAGGTTGAGATCTTTGGCGTTCCTATGGCCAGGAGTTGTCTTGCTTGCAGGCAAGGCAGTTGGCCAGCAAGCGGGGAGCACCTCAAAAGATCAACTGGCAGGAACTTGGATGGCCGTCTCAGCCTAAACTGCGCTCAGCACTGCGACACCTTCGGCTTTTACGGCGCAATGATTGGGGAAGGACTTTCCACCGGAGGCGCAACCGAGGACGGCGCTTGTCCGCTCGTGTCGTTCGGATCTTGAACCTTGGAAGGCGACGAGATCGCGGGGTTTTCGTTCGCTTTTTCACCCTCTGTCGCGGGCGAACCGGTTTCCACAGGAGGGGAAGCGCTCCCTAGAGGGGGCGAAGCGCCGTTATCCGCTGGTATAGCGCGAGGCACCCAGGTCTCGGGCGGGGCAACACCAAGAGCTTCGTTTGCCACCCAGCCACCTCGGTCCCCGTCCGCGGTCTCAACAAGGCTATAGCCAAACTGTTTCCGGACGACTCGCACCAAGGTCCCTTTGTTCAGGTGCGCGTCCGGTCCGGTCAGTTGTTGCGGACCGGACCGATATAACGGCACGTCGTCCTGAACTGCGACTCGAAGATCCTCCCCGGGAGCGGACAGGACGGCAACGGAAGCTGCCGCGGTCGGATCAGGCCCTCGCCCCTGGCAAGCGCAAAATACCGTCGCGGCGCTGAAAAGAAAAAAGGTTTGGACAAATTGCGCAGGCATCGGTTCTCTTCGGCTCCAATATTCGCGCGGATCAGTAACGCGACCGGTTAAAGCCACACCCCGTATCGTACGATCCGTACGCCGGCATCATAGTGTTCATGGCCCATTTAGACAATGCTCAATAAAGTCCGCGCCATCTCCGTGTCGGCTGGGTTCGAGCCTTGCTATGGTGACTACTAGGCGGCGATGTTCCAAGTCTGCATTTTCTCTTTCCAAATATTGCCCTCGCGACGGTAAATTGCTGACCAATACCCTTTGAGCGGTAAAGGATCTTCGCCCTTAACTTGAACGGTCAGACTCCACGATCCAGTTGCCCACATCGTAGACTCATCTATAGCGTGAGGTGAACTCGGATCGTTAACGGCGAGATGGTCGCTATCGTGCTCGTTCTCGAACTTGTCTGCATAATATTTCTCGATGGCCTTGTGACCTTCGATCACTCCGCCATTTGACACAATCACCGCATCTTCTGTAAATAGCGGTAACATGGCGGCGGCATCATTTTTGTCGAATGCCTCGTTAAAGATCTTATTAAAAGCCTCAAGCTGCTCACGCAGTTTGGAGTTGGGTGTATTCACTGCTGCTCCTTTGGTTTATTAGGAATGCAATGTTTGGCATTAGGTCCGGAAATAGCAAGGTTTAAGACCAAGACTAAGAAGGAACAATCTTGAGTCGCTGCTATCCAGAGATCGTTAACCTTCCCTTTCGTTGCCTGCCGTTGTCGATCAATCGTCAATCGAGACGACGTTGGATGGATTGGATTGAACAAATGGCCGAATCCGGTTGTGACACGTTTGCGGCTGTCGGCGTAGAATTGTGCGGTGATTCCAAAGTCCGGGTGTCGCAGTGCCATCGATGCCGCATGAATGTCGCCATTGGCGTTTGGTTCCAAGTCGGACTCAATCACGATGTCGCCGCTGGCGCGTGGCCGATATCCGCGGAAAAACCCCATCAACTTCGGATCCACCTGGATCTTGCCATACAAGTCTTCGCTTTTGGTTTCGAAGTGTTTTGTGCGTTTGATTTCGTACTGGTAATCGGTCGCACCAGATGCAAGAGTCCGTGGTACTCGAAGGACCGACCCCCGATCACGGGATATCTGGTGGCGACAAAAACATCAACCTAAGAAAAACTATGGCATACCAACCTCTATATACAGCCGTGGCAACCGCCACTGGTGGAAGGGACGGACACGTTGAAAGTTCTGATGGCATTGTGAAGCTCAATTTGAGTGTTCCTCGTGAAATGGGTGGACCAGGCAAACCCGGTGCATCGAATCCCGAGCAATTGTTTGCTTCCGGCTACTCTGCATGTTTCGCGGGTGCGATTGGTTTTGTGGCCAACCAACAACACAAAAAGCTTGGTGAAGTCCAGGTAACGGGCCATGTCACATTCGGTAAGATCGACGAGAAATCCACATACGACGCGGGTGGGACGACTTATCCGTTGCCAGGATTTCAACTCGCGGTCCAGCTCGATGTCCATATTCCGGGCGTCGACAAGGCAGAGGCAGAAAAGCTCGTCGAACAGGCCCATCAAGTCTGTCCGTACTCCAGGGCGACTCGGAACAACATCGAGGTTAAATTCGCCGTCGTGTAGACCAATTTACCGCTCAAACATCCGGTACTTTCCAGCTTTTGGTTAGCCCACTGACTTGTTGTCGCTAGCTTCGTCTAAATTAATTCATTCCCTGCCCGAGCAACCGCAGACGTCGAGGACGAGCTCGATAACGCTCGGTAAGCGTGCCGGTAGAGAATTCAGGCCTATGCTACATTGCTCTCCGGAGAGTCGAGCGATATCTCAATGGCATCCTGGCGGAATGCCCGCGCACCCACCGCGACGATACTGTAGCATAGGCTTCCAGCCTGTATATTGTTCGGACCATCCAGCGATACCGGGCTTGGGACTGCTTCCCGCGAACAAATTGTGGATCAAGCCCGGTGTTGAAACCCCGGCCTGAGTCCTCCTGTCCCTTCAGCAGAGATTTTTAAAAGGTTGTTAGTTTGACTTTGAAAGTATGTGTCTAAGGTGAGACGCCTTACTTACTGCTGCGGGCAAACCGGGACGGTTTGCTGACGGAGGAGGGTAAGGCGGGACGCCTTACTTACTGCCTGAAGCGTTCTTGGAATGTCCAAACTGCAGGGCCCGAAGCCCTTGCGCCATGCTTTCCTGGCCACTTCGGGCCGTGTGACGCAAAACATATACAAACCTTTACCCGGAATACACCTTCTGGACCCTGAAAAGCGAGCTTAGTAAGCCCCATCGATCTTTGACGACAAGAACGGGACAGGGCGTCGCCATACTTGGAAGCAAGGTCAAGCGCTCGGATAAAGTATGGGAAAATCTGATTCAACGGGGTGAGCCTAGACAGTGACACAAAAGGGGACCAATGGCGAGCTTGTGGCCTTGGATGGATAGCGACCGGGGAACTGGGATTTATAACTTCCGTGCAAGCGTCAAGCTTTTCGTCAACTCTCGATTTCAACCTTCGTTTGAAAAAAAGCCATGAAAGCCGACTACGACATTATCATCATCGGTAGCGGCGCCGGGGGCGGGACCCTCGCATGGCGTCTTGCACCCTCGGGCAAGAGCATTCTGATCCTCGAGCGCGGCGGCTGGTTGAAGCGTGAACCGGAAAACTGGATTGCCGAAGAAGTCTTCCAAAACAATCGGTATATCTCCACGGACGTCTGGAGCGATCCGAAAGGAAAGCGTTTCCAGCCGGGCACTTATCACTATGTGGGTGGTGCGACCAAGATGTACGGAGCCGCGCTCTATCGCCTGCGGAAGGAGAATTTCGGCAGCATCAAGCATTACGACGGCATGTCTCCTGCGTGGCCTATCAGTTACGACGACATCGAGCCTTACTACTCGATGGCCGAACAGCTTTACCAGGTCCACGGCGCCCGCGGCGAAGATCCCACCGAGCCGCCGGCAAGCGCGCCCTACCCCTGCCCGCCGGTATCCCACGAGCCGCGCATCCAGCAACTGTCCGACGATCTCGTTCGCGCCGGTTATCACCCGTTTCACTCCCCCTGCGGCATTCTGTTGAACGAAGCGAACATGCCGTACAGCACTTGCGTGCGCTGCATGGATTGCGACGGCTTCCCATGCGTCGTCCATGCCAAGTCGGACGCCGAAGTCATCGCCGTCCGCCCCGCGCTGGAACATTCCAACGTCACCTTGCTCATCAATGCGGAAGTCGTGAAACTCAACACCAACAGTGCAGGCAGCGCCGTTACCGAGGTGATTGTTAACCGCGAGGGACAAACTGAAACCTTCCGGGGCGACATCGTGATCGTGGCTTGCGGAGCGGCTCATTCGGCGAAACTGCTGCTGAAGTCTGCCAATGACAAGCATCCTCACGGGCTAGCCAACAGCTCGGACCAGGTGGGACGCAACTACATGTTCCACACCAGCCAGGCCGTTTTGGCCATCTCTAAGGAGCCCAATCCGACCCATTACCAGAAGACTCTCGGCCTGAATGACTTTTACTTCGGGATGGAAGGTTTCGACTTCCCTGTCGGCAGCATCCAGATGGTAGGCAAGTCGCAGACTCCGATGTACCGCGGCGAGAAGCCGATCGAGACCATTCTGGCCCCGACGTGGGTTCTCGACAAAGTGGCCGAACACGCGGTCGATTTCTGGCTCATGACCGAGGACTTGCCCCGACCCGACAATCGCATCACCGTGGACCGGGACGGAACAATCACGCTTAGCTACACGGCGACCAACGAGGTGGCCAGCGGCAAATTGTACGACAAATTGAAATCGATGCTCGGTCAGCTCAACATGCATGAGCACCTGATTCCGCGGCAAATCTACATGAAAAATGACATCGGCGTCGCCGGTGTCGCCCATCAGTCGGGGACGTGCCGGTTTGGGCGCGATCCAAAAACCTCTGTGCTCGACACTAACTGCAAGGCCCACGAACTCGACAATCTCTACGTCGTCGACACGAGTTTTTTCCCTAGTATCGGCGCGGTGAACCCCGCACTGACGGCGATGGCCAACGCGCTCCGCGTGGGCGATCACCTACTCGAACGGCTCAAGTAGAACGATGGCTCAACGCCAAGAAATCGCCGCCGTCTACGCGGCGGCCATGATCCAGGGAATCGTGCTCGTCACGTTTCCGGCGGTTAGCGCGATCTTCACAAGCGCCGCCCATTACGGTCTCTCGACCACAGAATACGGCGGCATGTTCATCCCGCAGGCGATCACGGCTATCCTTTCGTCGCTGCTCGGCGCCGGACTCACGCATCACATTGGCGGCAAACGCGTGTTTCTCCTCGGGATGGCCGCGGACCTCGTATCAATGGCGCTGCTTTTCGTCAGCCAGTTCGCCACGGGCAACCACCCGTTGGCCTACGCAATCCTACTCGCGGCCACCGCCTGTTTGGGAGTCGGTTTCGGCTTTGCCGTCCCCGCGCTCAACACGTTCACCGCCGCTTTCTTTCCGAAAAAGGTCGACACGGCCGTGCTCACGCTCAACGCCCTGCTTGGCCTGGGCACCGCGCTTGCGCCGCTTTTTGCGATGATCTTTGTGGGGTTTGGCGTTTGGTGGGGACTGCCGGTCCTGATGAGTGGTCTTACCCTCGCGCTACTTTTGGTCAGCCTTCGTTTGCCACTGAATGAAATAACCCGCCCGCCCGGCCAAGAGAATGCCACTCAGGTCCGCCCGCGAGCCACTCCGATGCCCGTCCGCTTCTGGATTTATGCCGCCTTCGCCTTGGTTTATGGAATCTGCGAAACCCTGAACGCTAATTGGGCGACGGTCTATTTATCTGCGGGCCTCGGTGCTTCCGCCACGCTCGCTTCGATGGCGCTCACCGTCTTTTGGGTCGCTGTCACGGGTGGCCGTGTCCTCTTTGCGGCCATTGAGAAATGGTGCCCACCGCAATGGACCTACCGCGCTCTTCCGATCCTGTTAGCGGTCGCTTTCCTCGCGATTGGATGGACCCCGAAATCGCATCCTCTCCTGGCGATCCTTTTTTTTGGAGTGGCCGGGCTGGGTTGCTCGGCCCTGTTGCCGCTGGTGATCAGCTTTGGGCAGCGTGAACTGACCACCATAACCGCCGCTGTCGCCGGCGGTATGATCGGCTTTTATCAAATGGGTTATGGAGTGGCCGCCTTTGGCGTCGGTCCCCTGCAAGCGTGGGCGAAATTGACCCTCGCGTCCATTTACGGCTGGACGACCCTCTTCGCGCTCGGCCTGGCAGCGCTCGCCTTCTTGATCGTCGGCCGCCCCAAAGCCGCTGCCGGATAGAGCGTCGCGGATCGAGGCGTTTGTCATAACAATAAAGCAAGGTCAAGCTCTCGGATAAAGTATGGGAAAATCTGATTCAACGGAGTGAGGCTTATTGGAATCATCCATGAGCACCGATAAAGCTGCGGCAGTCGCATCACGCAATCAGTCCGCGACGCACGTTCAGAACATCGCGTCAAACGGGCTAACGACCAATGTCGCACGGACCCGGCTTCAACAAGACGGGCCGAATGGAATGCCTGATACGTCTGCTCATCCGCTTCGAAATGCACTGGCGAAGTTCTGGGCGCCTGTCCCGTGCTTGCTTGAGGCCTCCATTGTCCTTCAGGTGGTGCTGCACAAGTATTTTGAGGCCGCGATTATTGCGGCCCTTCTGGTCTTCAACGCAGCGTTGGCTTATTTCCAGGAGGGTCGCGCCCAAGCGACCCTCGCAGCCCTCAAATCGCGTCTCGCCTTGAATGCTTCAGTCCGGCGCGACGGAGTATGGAAGACCGTACCGGCAGTTGAATTGGTGCGTGGCGACCTGGTGAAACTGTCGCTCGGCGGCGTAGTTGCGGCCGATGTGCACCTGGTTGAGGGATCGGTCTTACTCGATCAATCGATGCTCACGGGTGAATCTTTGCCTATAGAAGCTGGCCCCGGTTTGGATACGTTTGCCGGCGCTCTGGTCAGGCGTGGTGAAGCAACAGCAGAGGTAACAGCGACTGGCGTTCACACCAAGTTTGGCCGTACAGCGGAACTTATCCGTACCGCGCACGTCGTCAGTTCGCAGGAGAAGGCGGTGCTCCGGATCGTGCGAAATCTGGCGATTTTCAATGGTGTCGTTATCCTTCTCATCGGAGCGTATGCCTATGCTCACGCGATGCCTTGGAGCGAGATAATCGCCCTGCTGCTTACATCGGTCCTCGCGGCGGTACCGGTTGCGCTGCCGGCAACGTTCACCCTTGCAGCGGCGCTCGGAGCTCGCGCATTGGCAAAGGTGGGGGTCCTTCCGACGCGGCTCTCTGCCGTAGATGAGGCTGCCACGATCGATGTTTTATGTTCGGATAAAACGGGGACACTCACCTGTAACGAGCTTTCGGTAACAAGCGTCCGGCCGATGCCCGGCTTTGACGAAGCACACGTTTTGGGAATGGCAGCTCTCGCAAGCTCCGAGGGTGGCCAGGATTCCGTCGATGCCGCGATTCGGTCTGCCTCCGCGCACAAGCCAGCATCGGATCTACCGAAGCTCACCAAGTTTGTGCCATTCGACCCTGCGAAGAAAACGTCTGAGGCAACGGCGACAGCTCTCAAGGGTGGCGTACAGCGAATCGTCAAGGGCGCCTTTTCCGTAGTCATCGGCCTCACAGCCCCGCCGCCCACCGCGGCTGGGATTGCTGACGAACTGGAAAAACAAGGCTTCAGGGTCTTGGCAGTAGCTGCTGGTCCGCCAGCGTCCATGCAGCTCATCGGGCTGATAGCTCTCAGCGACCCGCCCCGTAAGGACTCGGCCGCTCTCATCTCGGAACTCCATTCCCTGGGCGTGCGCACCGTTATGATAACGGGCGACGCGCCGGCGACGGCGGCAATCGTCGCCCATGCCGTGGGACTGGAGGGTGCTGTCTGCCCGCCTGGACCGGTTCCCGACGGCGTAAAGCCACAGGATTTCGCTGTATTCGCGAGCATTCTTCCGGAGGGAAAATATAACCTCGTCAAGGCGTTCCAGAAGAACGGACATACGGTCGGGATGTGCGGCGATGGCGCAAACGACGCACCAGCCCTCCGTCAGGCGCAAATCGGCATCGCCGTCTCGACCGCAACCGATGTGGCCAAGTCAGCAGCAGGCGTTGTACTGACGGAAGCTGGGCTCAGTGGCATTGTCGCTGCAGTGAAGGAGGGCAGGGTCACATTTCAGCGCATTCTGACCTATACGCTCAATTCCGTTCTCAAGAAGATCGTGCAGGTGCTTTTGCTGGCGATCGGGTTGGTCATGACCGGGCATGCGGTCTTGACTCCCATGCTGATGGTCATCGTGATGATCACAGGCGATTTTCTGGCGATGTCACTAACAACGGACAGGGTGCGGCCCTCAGAGAGCCCGAACGCCTGGCAAATCGGCAGGATTACCAGCGCGGGCGTCATCCTGGGAGGTTGTTTCCTCGCATTCTGTACTGCGGTCCTGGCAGTGGGTAAATTCGAAATGGGACTCGGCGTAGAAGCACTCAGGACTCTTGCGGTCGTCGCGATCGTCTATGGCAGCCAATCCACCATTTACGCGATGCGAGAACGCCGCCATCTGTGGGGATTGCGCCCGACCATATGGCTAGTCCTTTCCTCTGTGGCCGATGTTCTTATTATCTCGATATTGGCGATCCGCGGGATTGCGATGACGCCGTTACCCCTCTCAGTGTTGGCCGGTGAATTTGCAGCGGCTCTCCTTTTTGGTTTGGTTCTGGACGGAGTGAAGATCCCTGTCTTTGCTCGCCTTAAAATTTCGTAGAGATCCAGCGCTTTGTAAACTACGCGGAGAAAGGGTGGATACCGGGATTCAGCGAGCCCGGCACAGAAGTGCAGCCCCCGATGCAGGATTCCGTATATGTTTAGCGTTGGGTGACGTCGCAGGGGAGTGCGACGCGGCAAACCCCGGCTTAGGCGGAGTGTTTCGCCCTACCGCGCCGGGGCATGCGGAGGGTGATCTTCTGTGGGATCATGCGATTTGGCGACCGCGCCGAAACGCGTGAACCAAGACAATATTCGCTGCAATTTTAAGAGCGAGTCCTGGTGGTGAGTCGCCGTTATCGGCGCGCGCGCTAAGGCCAGGCCCCGTCGGGCCGGGAATGTCCCCGGCTGACCACGCCGGAACGCATGAACCAACACGAAAACTCCTGCAATCTTAACTAC
>Ga0302326_10022943_pt1 | contig 12740 bp, 11 predicted proteins | sample Palsa_T0_3_FD_202264 | JGI IMG/M metagenome (GOLD analysis project Ga0302326, IMG submission 202264) | Peat permafrost microbial communities from Stordalen Mire near Abisko, Sweden - Palsa_T0_3 | ecosystem: Environmental > Terrestrial > Soil > Palsa > Peat permafrost | place: Sweden: Abisko... | reverse complement strand
TTGATGCGTTTGACGATGTTGACCCGCGACACAAGTTCTCTCCTGCGAACCGCATTTTAACGGACAGCAGGAAAGACCGCAAATGATGTAATTGACAGAAAACAAAGAGGGTGGGTAGAATCCCAGATTCTAGCACTGACCCGCCTCTGCCGCAGGTATCAATAAGATACAGCGAAAAACAAGGCCGGTCTCAGCTGAAAACGGACACCAAACCTGCCGCGGCTCTTCTCCCTCGCCGTAACTTGGCAACGGAATTCGTTCAAGATAACTTTGATTGCCGGTTGCGCCGGAGTGAGACGATCACCGCGGCTGGAACAGCCAGGATCGGGCAAACCGGTTCGCATCGCGGCACACACGCCGCACACAAGTCTCAGTTGATCTCTCTCCAAGCCGAACAGAACCAAGGGCCGCCGGCATTGCTCACCCTGATCGAAGCGAATCAGTGGCCACGAACCCACAGGCAAGGGCGAGTGTCCTCCTCCTGTCCCTGAGATCAACGACAGAGTGCTGGGGGTGCAAGGGGTTCTGCTCGAATCCGCAGGCTTGGCTGCATGAAGATCCCGACTCGGCATAAAGTTATCGCGCCTAACTCACGCACGGTACCGCCGCCCGGCGGGACCACGTTTCCGGTGCCGGGCAAGTCCGTTCCTTGCAGCTTGCTCCGTGCCTCAGGTACTAACGGTTCCAAAGTGCGGCTTCGTCTGAGCGAATCGCGGCGCGTAACCAGCCGGGGTTCGAAAGCGATATCCGAGCCCGGGTTCGCTCACGATATAGTCCGGATTGGCGGGTTTTTTTTCAATCTTCCTGCGCAATGTGTATACCAGTGCGCGCAGGTACTCCAGCTCACCTCCGTACTCAAGGCCCCAAACTGACCGAAGAAGCTTCACATGGGGCAGAAGAACGTCTGTGTTCTTCATCATTAATGTGAGGAGATCGAATTCCTTGGGCGAAAGATGAATTTCGTAGTCGCCACGCCAGAACGTGTGACGCTCCAGATCCAATGTCAGGTCACCCACCTGGATCACGCCTAAAATCCACATCGCGCCCACGCCGGGTCGCCGAAGAACCTCTTGTACCCGTGCTTTAACCTCGCCCGTAACCTTCTGCGCCAGCTCTTCGGCTACGGGGAGAGCGCATCCCTGGACTCGGAAGGCAGTTACTAGTTGCGACGCTACGTTGTGGAACAGGTCATCAGACGCCGTTTTATCACAGTTCCGGGATGGTTCAATCATCTGGTCGACGCACGCGAATCGAGTGACCTCACGATCGGTTCCGGTGGAATCTAATTGTGCGTCGCGAATGGCCACAGCCGAGACAACCGGCCGCTGCTCACGCGTTGTAATCTTCATGAGTGAGCCACCACGATTTAAGACGGGATGACCAATTCCCGCAAGGTTCGGTTCTTGTCGTAAGGTGGGTAGCGCAATCCACCAATATCCAACAGCGTACTGTGATGGAGGACGCCGCGGACGTTGCTGTAGGCACGGAATCCCCACTCGCCGTGGTACTTGCCCATGCCCGAAGTTCCTACGCCGCCAAATGGTAAATCATGGATGATCGGCTGAAGGGTACATTCATTTAACCCCGCATCCCCTGAAGCCGTCGAATTCAGAATCTGCTCGGTCAGCGACTGGTTTTCGGAGAATATGTACAAGCCGAGTGGGCTCGGCCGCGCGTTAACGAACCTGATCGCCTCCTGAGCATCGTTAACCTCGATTACGGGCAAAATAGGCCCGAAGATTTCTTCCTGCATCGCAGGCGAGTCTGGCGAGACGTTCACGAGCACCGTCGGCGCGATAAAACGGTCTTCACGGTCGTGCTGCCCGCCATGGTAGACCGTCCCACTGGCGAGCAGATTTGTGAGCCGATCATGGTGGTGGAAATTAACGATCCGGCCATAATCCGGACTCTTCTGAGGATCGTCCCCGTAGAACTCAAGCACTGTCTCTTTCAGGCATTTCAAGAATTCATCACGCACATCCTTGAACACGAGCACGTAATCGGGAGCGGTGCACGTCTGGCCGGCATTAAACCAACGCCCGAAAGCGATGCGACGGGCTGAAACCTGCAGGTTGGCTGAAGAGTGAACGATACATGGATTCTTACCTCCGAGTTCCAAAACTACCGGGGTCAGATTCTTTGCCGCCGCCGTCATAACGATCCGGGCGACGGTAGTGCCACCCGTAAAAAAGATGTGATCCCAGGACTGTTCCAGCAGCGCAGTAGATTCTTGAACGCCACCGCGAACGACCGAAAACGCGTTTCGGTCGAGATAATCGGGGACCAATCGGGCGATAACTTCGGACGTGGCTGGGGAAAGATCTGACGGCTTGATAACCGCGGCGTTGCCAGCCGAAATCGCCGCGACCAGAGGAGACAGTGTCAGCATCACGGGATAGTTCCATGTCCCAATAATCAGTCCTACTCCGAGAGGATCGAATCGCACCTCAGCGTGCGACGGCATCAGGACGACCGGTGTGCTCGTGGATAGAGGCTTCATCCAGCACCGCAGGTGCGCGAGAACATGGTCGATTTCACTCGTCATATACTTCACGTCGACCCAATCGGCCTCAATCCTGTTTCGGCGGAGATCCTTCCATAGCGCGGCATAGAAGTCATCGGCGCGGTCTTTCATCATCGATCGCAAGGCGGTCAGCTGAGTTTCCCGCCATTCTATAGGGCGGGTGGCGCCGGACAGAAAATAATTGCGATGGCGACTTGCGAGACCTCTGAGATCAGAGGTCTTCGCGGTTTCGGCTCCAGTCGGTATCGTCTCTGGCATTCTGGTTCTCCGTTAATCAATGAAACGAGGAGGTATCGGTGCCGTGGTCCATCGATAATCGCAACGAGGCCGAGGCGAAGGGGCGTCCGATTTCCGGCGTGCTGGGGACGCCCGCGTCCCGCGGAATCATCGGCCCGGCCAGGAAAGCGGCGCGGCCAGCCCGGACGCCATTGGCGAAGGCAGCCGCCATTTTGACCGCGTCAAGCGCGCACGAGACAGCTGTATTTACCAGCACGCCATCGAAACCCCACTCCATAACCTCACAGGCGTGAGAAGGAAGGCCGATGCCCGCATCGACAATCAGGCGAACCTTGGGGGCACGCTCACGCAGTTCCCGAAGACCCCGGGGATTGCGCGGTCCCTGTCCGGTTCCGATTGGAGCTGCCCATGGCATAAGCACCTCACAGCCAGCGTCCATCAAACGTCTGCAAAGAACCCAATCCTCAGTGCAATACGGCAAGACTTGGAAGCCTCGTCTTACGAGTTCGGCCGCGGCCTCCACGAGGCCATAAGGATCTGGCTGCAGATTGGTTTCGTCTCCGATGACCTCAAGCTTTATAAGATCGGTCTGAAACAACTCGCGCGCCATACACGCTGTGCTCACCGCCTCACTCGCCGTGCAACAGCCTGCTGTGTTGGGCAGAATCGTCCCGCCGGTTTCCTTGACCAAGTCCCAGAAGGACTCGCCGGAATGGCTCGATCCCAAGACTTGGCGACGCAGTGACAACGTAAGCATTGCAGGGTCAGCGGCGCGGATGGCGTCGGCCAATACTGCCGGGGAGGCGTAACGCGCGGTCCCGAGCAGCAAACGGCTTGAGAAAGTCCGTCCGTACAATTCCAGTTGATCGTCACTCTGGCGTCCTTCCATCTCAGCCTCCTGCTGCCGGATGAATGATGTCGATCGTGTCGCCGGGCTCAATGCGGCATTCTTCATAAGCTCCGCGCTGAACGACTTCTCTATTGCGGGCTACAGCGAACGGAGCCGCCGGCGATAACAAGCGCAATAATGCCCCGAGCGTCTGAGGCTCGGTCAATGAGTGTGTTTGGCCATTCACGATTACAAACATGAGTGTTCCTCTTCCCGAATGCCGGTAAAGACAGTTACGGGGACATTCTCACGCAGACACGGCCATTCTCTAAAATCCGTAGACGGCTGCGGACGCGACAGCAGAGCCAACACTTCTTCGACGACAGTCGGCGTTAGTAAGAATCCATGACGATGAAGCCCGTTGATGCGAAGGGTCTTCTGATTACCGTCAAAATGAAGTCTCGGCAGATTGTCCGGCAGCGCAGGCCGCACTTGAGTGTTGAATTCGACAATACGCGCTTCCGCCAACGCTGGTAGCACCGAATATGCGGAGGTCAAGAGCTCGAGAGCGCCACGCACGGAAACAGGTGAATCATCATCGCTCTCGATGCTGGTGGCCCCGACGACCAGTCGTCCTTCCGCGCGCGGAATGATATACACGGAGTGGCGTGGGTGCAACAGCCGCAACATATGATGCAGTTCGATGTCGGGGGCGTAAAGACGCACGATCTCCCCTCGAACGCCACGCAAGTTCGGCCAATTGCACTTGGCGCCCATGCCGCGGCAATCCACGACGATTTCGGAATCGGGGCGGGCACCATCCGCGACGAACGTATTCCAGTGGCACTCGACGCGCTCTTCTTCTAGAGCCAAGGCAACCGCCTCCAAAAGCAAGCGATTATCCACCTGCGCTTCACCGGCGACATATAGAGCCTGGCAAAACCGTGTCTCCAATGCGGGTTCCATCTCGCCTACGCGTGCACCTTCGATGCGCTCGATATAAGTTGGTGCGTGGCGCGAGGCGAGCGCCCTCTCGACGCGAAGAGCCTCTCCAGCGTCCTCCCGATGCCAGAGCAACAAAGTTCCATGGTCACGATAAAACACCGGAACGGGAAGCTCAGCCAGCCATTGCGGCCAAAGCGCGAGGCTATGCCTCCCCATGGATTCGATCTGTACGTCGGCGTCAGTGCTTTCTGAGGTTGGCGAGATCATCCCTCCCGCAACCCAAGCGGCTGAGCCTTCGCCAAGACGACCAGCCGCATCGTACAGAACAACACGGGCGCCGGCTTTAGCTGCGCGCCAAGCCAGGCAACGGCCCAGCAAGCCACCGCCTACGATACTGATATCCCGCCGTGTCACTTGTATACCTCGCCGCCGCGCTCCAGGAATTCGCGCGCTTTTTCCGCCATCGCCACCTCTTCGCGGGGCCCGTACGTCGTACGAATCTCTTCACTGATCTTCATGGAGCAAAACTTAGGTCCACACATAGAACAGAAGTGTGCCGTCTTCGCGTTTTCATGAGGCAAGGTCTCGTCGTGATACTCGCGGGCGCGCTGCGGATCGAGACTCAAATTGAATTGATCCTCCCAACGGAACTCGAACCGCGCCTTCGATAGCGCGTTGTCCCTGAGCTGCGCTCCGGGCCATCCTTTCGCTAGGTCGGCCGCGTGCGCTGCGATTTTGTAACTGATGATTCCTGTACGAACATCCTCTTTATTTGGAAGGCCAAGGTGTTCTTTCGGGGTCACATAGCAGAGCATCGCCGTTCCGTACCAGCCAACCTGAGCGGCGCCTATTGCACTAGTGATGTGATCATAGCCAGGGGCGATATCTGTCACGAGTGGCCCCAAGGTGTAAAACGGTGCTTCGAAGCAATGCCGCAGTTCCTCATTCATGTTTTCGCGGATGCGCTGCATGGGCACGTGTCCCGGACCCTCGATCATTACCTGTACGTCGTGTTTCCAGGCTCGTTCTGTCAGTTCGCCGAGTGTACGCAACTCGGCAAACTGCGCTTCGTCGTTGGCGTCGTAGATTGAGCCTGGGCGGAGACCATCGCCGAGACTGAAGGAGACATCGTACGCCTTCATGATTTCGCATATCTCGTCGAAATGCGCGTAAAGGAAGTTTTCCTGATGGTGGGCGAGACACCACTTCGCCAAGATCGAGCCTCCGCGCGAGACGATCCCAGTAAGCCGGCGAACGGTGAGCGGAATCCACGGCAGGCGGACACCCGCATGCAGCGTAAAGTAATCGACCCCCTGCTCCGCCTGCTCGATGAGCGTATCGCGCATTAGCCTCCACGTGAGCTCTTCGGCGACGCCACCTACTTTTTCCAGCGCCTGGTAGATGGGAACCGTGCCAATGGGTACAGGGGCGTTGCGTAGAATCCACTCGCGCGTCTCATGAATGTGCTTGCCCGTGGAGAGATCCATGATAGTGTCCGCGCCCCAATGAGTGGCCCAGATCATCTTCTCCACTTCCTCGGCAAGCGAAGAAGTGACGGCTGAGTTCCCGATGTTGCCGTTGATCTTAACCTTGAAGTTACGACCGATAATCATCGGTTCCAGCTCCGGATGGTTGATATTTGCCGGAATGATGGCACGCCCTGCCGCAACCTCCGTGCGCACAAACTCAGGCGTAATCTCTTGGGGAAAGTGCGCGCCGAGCGCCTCTCCGCCATGCTGGCGCAGCAGCAATGCGTAGGATGGATCCTGGGCGAGTCGATCCAACTCCATCGATTCGCGGAGGGCGATAAACTCCATCTCGGGCGTGGTGATGCCCTTACGGGCGTAGTGCAACTGGCTGACATTTTGACCATCGCGGGCGCGGCGCGGCGCGGACCTCGCTGGAAAACGCAGCTCATGAGTTAACAGGTCGTTCTGACGCTGGCGGCCGTACTCGGAACTTAGCCCGGTGAGCCGCTCGGTATCCTCGCGCTCTTCGATCCACGGGGCGCGGAGGGCCGGCAGCCCACGAGCGAGATCAATCTCGGCATCGGGGTCAGTATATGGACCGGAGCAATCGTAGACAGGCAAGGGGGGATTCTGTTCAACCCATTTCGAGTGATGGGTCGGAGAGAGCACTATTTCACGAATGGGAACGCGAAGGTCACCACGCCTGCCGGCAATGTACTTCTTGCGTGATGAAGGAAAAGGTGAAGGGAGCGCGGTGAAAGTTGTTGCGGTTTTGAGCATAGCGTCCTCGTGGTTTGGGCTGCGAAACATTTGCAATTGTGACCTGTTCCGGAATGAGTGGAGTGTTCTACGCGACAAGCGGCTCCTTCATCACAAGCGATGGCGCGGGCTTGCCGCCCAGAACCGCGTCTATGTTGTCCAGGGCAAGCAGGCCCATCGCTAAACGCGTCTCGATTGTTGCGCTCCCCATATGTGGCAACAGAAACGTATTCTTGAGTGCAATATATCCCGGGTGAAGCCTCGGTTCGCCTTCGAAGACATCCATCCCCGCTGCTGCTACTCGGCCACTCTTAAGGGCAGCAATGAGATCTTCGTCCACCACCATGCCACCACGAGCGGAGTTGATCAGGATCGCTCCGTGTGGCAGTAGATCGAGTGTCTTCGAATTGATGAAATGATGAGTCTCCGGAGTCTCAGGTGCATGCAGGGTGAGAAACTCACTCACTCGCAGTAAGTCCGACACACTTGAGTGAAATACCGCGTCTTTCTCTAATACCGCAGGCAAGCGGGTTGGACTGAAGTAGTGGATATTCATTCCGAAGCCATTCGCACGTTGAGCAACAGCCTGACCCACTCGTCCCATACCCACAATGCCGAGAGTCTTTCCGGTCAACTGCCACCCCAGCAATATCGGGCTTGAAAGTTTCCATGTTCCCGTACGTACCATTTCCTGCCCTTCGTACGCCCGCCGTGACGCACCCAGCATCAGCAACATCGTGACGTCTGCGGTGGCATCCGCATTGATTCCCGGCGTGTACGCGATGGCGATGTTCCTATTCGCCGCTGCCTGGAGGTCGATGTGGTCAATACCGACCGAGTAGGTACCGATAACCTTCACAGAGGCGGGCAGCCGCTTGAAGAAGTCAGCATCCAACCGATCGAACGGTGTTATGAACAGCGCATCGGCTCCCGACGAGGCATCGAGCAATTCATCACGGGTAAACGGCCGTCCGTTAGGACTGCGGCGCGCGTCGTAATCCCGATCAATACGCTCCTCGATCTTGTCCATAAAGTGAGTTGTAACTACGAGCACTGGTTTATGCAGAGACATTCTCGTGATCTCCTTAAAACCTGAAGTCGGCAGCAAACGCGAGAGCGTTGTTAACTTTGATGTTGATTCCGGGACCCAGTCTCGCGCCGACGTGGCCAGTTCCGATGTCGAAGCTCCATCGGGAATCAGGGGCGCGTGAAATCCTGACTGCGTAGATCAGATCCGTGGGCAAGGTCGCCGTCGGGACGTACTTGATTTTCTCGGGCTCCTGGTCAATCTCGAAAGTAGGCGCGACGATCAAAAGTTTCTTGATCGGGATCGGGAAGGCGATACCGCCGAACGCTCGCGCCTGCCAATTGAGAGTGTTGCCTCCGTAGCCGTACTTCTGCGCGTTCGTTCCGCGAACTCCTCCATTTAAGAGGAAGGCGAACTTGCTTCCGAGCACGAACACCTTTGTACCGACCAGGTAGACATCACCGTTGGTGGCGTTCTTGTGTGCGACCGACTGCGAAACGAACGGATCATTTGTCCGGAGCACTCCGCCGACCGAGATCGACGGCAAGTATTTCCGGCCGTGGGAATTGGCCGACAGCACCTTCATCTTGAAGTTGAAGATATTCATCCCGGCGAAATTGAATAGCGGACTGATTGCCGGGTCTCCTCCGTCGGTGTGATTGCTCCGTGTAAATCCAAACTCCAGCCAGTTGCCAAAGCCCTGCTCGATTCCGACGTTTAGGTAATCTCCTGCGACGGGTCCGGCGTCAACGACGTGGAAACTGACGGTTGGTCCGCCGAATTTCCCGGCAGCCGACGGGACGACGTCCGCCCAGGGTTGGAAGAAGATTCCGGATTGGCCGTCCATATTCAGCGCTTGGCCCTGCATCCGATCCGCTGAGAGGAACCCGGCCAGAAAGAGTGCAGTTAATGAAACGATCGGTGTGCTTCTTCGATTCATGGTCATTTCCTCATCCCCTCAGACTTCAGGCTGCGTGCCAACTTCGCCCGCAGCCCGGATTTAAGGGATTGGGCCGGTCGGCTACTCCGCCACCAGTGCGCGCTCCTGGCGGGCGATGGGAATCCCAATCACTGTTGGCCCATCGGCCTTGAGTGCCTTTGCGAATTCCTTCTTGATTTCATCTGTCGTATTGGCGGTGACGCCGGTGCAGCCGAAGGCCCTGGCGGTAGCGACAACGTCCAGGCCAGGAAGATCAAGAGCCGGAACGTTCGGCGTCTTTTCTAGGACAGCAAATTCCTTGAGAATTGCATATTCGCCGTTGCATGGCACGATGAATATGACTTTCAGCTTCAATTGGGCGGCGGTATACAGGTCCTGTACCGAGTACTGAATGGCGCCGTCTCCGATAGCACACACCACAGCGCGGCCGGTTTCCATCTTCTTTTCAGCAAGAGCCACGCCGACCGCGGCAGGTGAGCCCCAGCCCAACCCGCCGCTCGCGAAGGTGTAAAAGGAATCGGGCTTCACGATTGGCCAGCACTGCAACAAATCGGCAAAATTTGAGGCCGTCTCATTTACCAGAATCGCGTCATCGGGCCGCAACTCACTGAGTGCGGCAAATGCCTCAAGCGCTGTCAGCGGACTGTTCGGTGGAGACGGGAGCTTTCTGTCAATGCTCAACGGGGCGAGCGCCAGCCGCGACTTTGCCACAGGAACAGCGTCGATAAACGCTTCCAGGGCCAGCTTCGCGTCCGACAACAGGCTGTCTCCTACGATGGCCGCCGCAGAATCGTATGGATCGTTTGTAACCTGCAATAGCTCGGCGCCTTCGGGAAGGTAGTCGCCCCCAACGAATGGGTAATAACGGAAGACCTGGGCGCCAATCACGATGATCAGGTCATGGCCTTTCAGCTTCTTGCTCAGCGGTCCGATGGCGATCGGCGCCATGCCGCGAAACTGGGGATGAGTCTGAGGAAATGACGCTCGATCGGACAACGGGGTAATATACACCGGAGCGTTCAGTCGCTCGGCGAATTTGACAGCAGCGTCCCAACCGCCTGAACGTTCAATCTCCGGTCCGTATAGCAACACGGGGTTCTTGCTCTTCTGAATCCTCTCAGCGAACAACGCGACTCTCTGAGGATCGGGCGAGTACCGTGAACTGACAGTTCGAACGACCGCGTCCCCCAGAGCTGGCTGGTCCCAGTCGTCCAGAGGGATTGAGATGTATACCGGACCAGCCGGAGGCTGCAAAGCAGCCGCATAGGCCCGCATTATTGCTCCGGGAACGTCCTGCGCTCTGACGGGTTGATATGCCCATTTCACCCAGGGGCGCGGCAACATCGTTTCTTCACGATTGGTAAGTAGCGGGTCGCAAAGAATCATTTCGCGTGTCTGCTGACCCGCCGTGATGATGAGCGGCGTCTTGTTCTGAAAGGCCGTCATGATATTGCACATGCCGTTGCCGGTTCCGGCGCCAGAATGCAGATTCACCAGCACCGGCTTTTGGGTCGCCTGCGCGAAGCCGTCGGCCATCGCCACGACTGACGCTTCCTGAAGGCCAAGGACATATTGAAAGTCCTTTGGAAAATTCTTGAGGAACGGCTGTTCCGTGGAGCCTGGGTTTCCGAAAACAGTCGTCAGTCCCAGCTTGCGCAACAGACGGTACGTTGCCTCGTGAACAGTCATTGAAACCTCGTTGTGCTTTTCTTTGGTCATCGGATTTTGTCTCCCAGTGCGATACTCGCAGGATTCCGTGCGCGTGAAAACGTGAGCAAGGGCTAGATCACCGTGATTAGCTGTCCGTCCGGAAACAACAACAATGATGGGGAGTAGAGAGTGTCGAAACGCAGATCTGGCTACTGTGGTCATAGTGCCCTGTTGGATACTGAACGAGGGCGGGTGGAACTGTGTAGCCCGTAGAGGCCGTTAAACTATCCCAGGTGAACCGCAGGAGGGTCGAGCATGACTCCATTCACCAAAGCGGTAAAGCGGGCGTCTTGCCGAATCGGATCGAGACGCGGATCGCACGCTAGCCAAATGAGCTCGGCTTCATGCTCCTCGTATGCGGCGGAAAGAAGAGAGATCGCGCGATCTCGATTGCCCAAAGCGAGTAGAAGGAGGGTCTGGCGGAATTTACTTATCGGCGAATTCGGAGCAAAAAGATCAGAATCGGCTGCGATCCTGCCGGCAGCGTCTGTTTCACCGCACGCCGCCAGGACTTCCGCCACTCCACTCATCATTACCGGCTGACCGCCTGCCTTGTCCAACAGCTCCTGTGCCAAGCGCGTTGCCTCGTCGCATCGATTGTGCGAAATAAGCATCATAGCCCGGTACAGCTCGGCCTCATTAGGCAAACGGCCATACAAGAGTTGCTCCGATAGATACCGTAATCCGTCCTCGTAGTTTCGAGACATGTATAGCAGCCTTGTATAAAGGACTTTTTGCCGGTACGAAAACGGATCGATCTGCTGAGCTCTTTGTATGTAATTCCAGGCTTCCCGCAAGCGGCTCCGCGCAGCGAGGAACATGGCATACTGCCGATACGTTCCGGCATGCTCGCCGAGATCGAGCGCCTGGTTAAAACTTACCTCTGCCTCACGCCACTTCCATGACAGCGCAAGTGCAGATCCCCTACATGCGGGAACCTCGATAAGATCGGAGTCGAGTTGAGCGGCCCGCTCCCCTGCTTGATTTGCATTCGAGATCACCACCGCGGAATCAGGTACCCCACGCAGCGCCATTTCGCAATATGACTGGGCTATACCGCAAATCGCCCTGACGCAGCAGGGATCAATCTCTATCACCTCTTGCCATTTCGCCAAAGCGGCTTGTGTGGCTGCCAGCGTTCCCTCATCGAGGAGCGCCTCCGCCCTAAGTACCAATGGGTGAACGGGAACGGACGAGGCGCCCGCAGAAGTAAGGTGTTTCCGGATCAACGGTTGTACCGGGCAGATGCGACTGATGAGCGCCGATGCAATTTTCGCCGAGATATTAAACAATTGCCGAGGGTCTCGGTCGGTCTCGAACCTCTCCGACCAGATCCGAAGGCCATTAGAATTGACGATTCTGGTGGTCACCCGTAGTTGGTTGCCGTCTTCTCCGACCGTTCCTTCAAACACGATGTGAGCATCCCGTGTCCTTGCCAGCGAGGGAACATCCATAGTCTGTAATCCTTCTGGTCCCTCCGAACATGCGTTCGTTACTCGCACTCCCTCTGTACGTACCAGATCGTGAATCAGATCCTCAGTGAGGAGTCGCGCGCAAGCGGCCGATAGAGTACCGTTGGACAAATCGAAAAAAGGCAAAACTGCTACGCGAAGTTCCGGCTTTTCACTAACGGCATCACCGAGTCCACCGCTTGTGATGGGGGCGGTCATGGGGGGAGTGCTGCCCCTGTCACGCATTTTGAAGGCAGGCACATAGCTGCCCGGCCGATAGTGAATAAGAATTAGATCAGTTTTACCGATGGTTTCGTAGAACTCCTGCAGCTTGCGCCGAAGCCTTCGAGCCTCGCTCCGAACAATCGAGTCTTCCGCCGGCTGATAAGACGGCCTGCGCCCGTAAACCTGGGTCCCGACGACGTATTCTTTTAGCGTCTCCGCCTTACTCTCCAGGGTGGTTTCAACCGTGAAGCGCAGAAATTGGCCAAGCCGCTCGGATTGGACGAATATCGAACTCTCCAGAATTCGAGAGAGCTGATCACGAATGGCATTTTCGGAAATCGTATCTTTGTTCCTCGGTTCGATTGTCAATAAGCTGTTGCCCATGACAACTCCATTCGTCAACGCCATACGAAGATCACGACTTAGATGACAGCACGCGAGCTTGAACCCGGTACCGGTATTTGTCAATGCGCAAGCTCTTGATCTTGGATTCCAGTGTCGTCCGCGGAACTCCCAGCCTCGTGGCAGCTCCATCCGGACCCGAAATGCGGCCGCGGGTTTCCGCAAGCGCCACTTCGATGACTTCTCGTTCCCGGTCAATCAGAAACGGCTGCAAGCCGACCC
>Ga0302326_10022940_pt1 | contig 12741 bp, 9 predicted proteins | sample Palsa_T0_3_FD_202264 | JGI IMG/M metagenome (GOLD analysis project Ga0302326, IMG submission 202264) | Peat permafrost microbial communities from Stordalen Mire near Abisko, Sweden - Palsa_T0_3 | ecosystem: Environmental > Terrestrial > Soil > Palsa > Peat permafrost | place: Sweden: Abisko... | reverse complement strand
CCTCCCAGAACAAGCCGCCCTCGCCATACACATGTGGAATAGCTGTATGGAGCCCCGGGGGCTGGCACCAACGTCAACTCCGGGAGCAGACCTGGTCTGCGAGACGACTTGAACGATGTATCTTTTGAGGTCATCGTCGACGAAGACGCCGTTTAGAGCGCGTTGCAGCGAGATGATGTCTTCCGGCCTGAAAATCTGCGGCACGGCGTCGAGCTCGTCCTGAAGCAGCCTCTTCTTTTCCAGAATAGTAATCTCGTCTCTCTGTTCAGGATACCCGACCTGCAGCCGTACCGTGAACCTGTCCATCTGGGCTTCCGGCAAAGGATAGGTGCCCTCGTATTCGATCGGGTTTTGCGTCGCAAACACGACGAATGGGGCAGGTAGAGGAAGAGTCTGGTTCTCGGCGGTGACCTGGTGTTCCTGCATGGCCTCTAGGAGGGCCGACTGAGTCTTCGGGGGGGACCTGTTGATCTCGTCTGCCAGCAGGACCTGTGTGAATACCGGACCCTTCAGGAACCGGAAGCTGCCCGTCCCGTCAAGGACATAGGTGCCGGTCACGTCTGACGGGAGGAGGTCAGCGGTGAACTGGACTCTCCGGAACTCGCACCCCATGGCCTTTGCAACCGACTTTGCGAGCGTCGTCTTGCCTAGTCCGGGGTTGTCCTCAAAGAGGACGTGCCCGCCTACGAGGATGTCGAACGCTACCAGTTCAATGACCTTCGTCTTGCCTACAATGGCGTTCGACACGGCCTCAACCAGGCCCTCCCTGAACTTCACGAAGGGCTGGACGTCCATCCTATCTCACCGGTCCTCGGCTCAAATTAAACGGTTCGGGAGCATCTCCCGTAGGGAGCGCCGCTGGATGGACTATCATTCTGCAGACCGCAGCTTGGCTTCCAACTTGGCGAGTTCGGTCCTCGGAAGGTTTCGGAGCTCGGTCGCAGTATACACCACAGACCTCTCATTCAGAACCCAGTTTCCCGACGCGCCACGCTTACGCGCTTTCGCGAGCTCTGCGTAACGGAACACTCTGCTCCTGACCTCGGGCTTCTTTACCCTGAGCCAGCTCGGCAGGTCGACCTTCTGCACGCAGTACTGCGCGACCATCAGGGCTGAGAAGGTGACGACGGAAACGTCAAGCTGCCTGTATGGTGCCGTAAGCAGCGCCACTAACGCGGCGGAAAACACCCCGACAATCGTGTAGGCCTGGCTCCTGCTAACCATGTACCGCACCCCGCCTGAGACCGTCCACGAATCTTGCCATGTGTTCAGACGCGTTCCTAGCATCTGCGTCGGACAACTCGCCACCGTACCTCGCACGCTCGAAAGCAGCTGCGAAGTCGGCGGCGTCAATCTGGCTTATCCTGAGGGCGGCGGCTACGCGACCCAGATACTCGAGTGGGGTCTCTGACGGCAGGTCGGCGAGCCCCATCCGCGCGCAGATGCTGCGCATCAGAGAGTAATAGCGTAGCAGCGCGACGTTCCTCAGCTCCCGTGACCAGGATCCCTGAATTAGGGACCTCTGCTTCTCAAGCTGGTCGATTGCGGCCGCGAAATCATACACTCCGGCCTCTCCTGATGACCGAAGAAGGGAGACCAACCCCGCCGCGAGTACGATTCCCGCCGCGGCGTAAAGAAGGAGGTATGGAAAGGTCAGCCCAGCCGAGGGTCCGCTTATCGGAATGGGCGCAAGGGTCGCGGTCGCGGTCGCTGAGCCATTCACCGTAGAGATGCGGCTTCCGTTCCCGTTCTCCCCCGGGTTCAGGCCGCCCTGAATGGAGGGTCCGGGTCCTCCCCCAAGATGAAGTGAGCCCAGCCCCGAAAGATGCCCAGCCCCAACGACCCCGACGGTCAAGGCGAGCAGAAGCGATATCACGCAGACCCAAGCTGTACGATACCTCTCCATGCCAGCGCAAAAACGTCCGGTTTCTATTATTGTTTACAGCCGGCTTCATCGCTTCGAGAATCTCCCGGATGCGAGCGCGAACTCGGGCCGCGGCCCAGAACGCTTAAGTGAGCATTCGGGCCGGCAAAAATCGTGACCATAAGCCACAGGGGCAAGTCGATGGCGGCTCTTGTTATGCTTGCACTCTTGGTTTTCGCCACAGCGTCTCACCAAACTGCCCAAGCGCAGGCAGTGGTGGCTACGACGAGCGTCGGTGGGACGTCCTACGGTGTCGCGTACGACTCCGGTACGAGCCAGGTATTCGTCACGCACTTCTTTAACGACAGCGTCTCGGTACTCTCTGATACCGACAACAAGGTTGTCGATACAATACAGTTTGGCGTCAACTACGAACCGGTCGGCCTAGCATATGATTCGGGTAAGGGCGAAATATTCGTGGCGAACTACGGCGCAAACACTGCGTCCGTCATCTCCGATGCCACAGACAAGGTCCTGCTGAACGTCTCGGTCGGTGCCTACCCGCAGGCGGTCGCCTACGACTCAGGCAAGGGCGAAGTGTTCGTGACGAGCGGCACAACGAGGACAGAGGCATATGTGACGGCGATAAGCGATGCGACCAACGCTGTGGTCGCCACAATCCCGGTAGGGAATGACCCCACAGGCATAGCGTATGATTCAGCCATGGGAGAGCTCTTCGTTGCGGACAATGGAGCGGACACCGTCTCGGTAATCTCTGACGCGAGCAACACGGTGGTCGCGACTATCCCTGTGGGAACGAGCCCCTATGGGGTCGCGTACGACTCCGGCAAGGCTGAGCTGTTCGTTACCAACTACGACGACGGTACCATCTCGGTGATAAGCGATGCGACCAATGCTGTGGTCGCCACGATCGCCTCCAGCAATCTCCTCGGCCCGAAGGGCATAGCCTACGACCAGGGCAAGGGCGAGCTCTTCGTAGCCGACGCAGGCAACCTGAGCACAAGCGCATACTCGGTATCGATCATCAGCGACGCGAGCAATACCGTCACTGAAGTCGTCAACACGGGCCTCAGCAATACTGTCCTCGCCTTCGACCCTGCCAAGGGCGAGATGTTCGTGGGGGGTGACAATGGCTTCATGATAGCAGTAATCTCGGATAGCGCAACCTACACGAGCTTCTCTACGACGTCCACTTCCTCTACGTCGGGCACGGCGATCACTACGACCTCTTCCTGCTTCAGCTCAGGTTCCATAGGAGCCGAACTTTCCATAAGCTGCACCAGTTTCACCTACGACACGGGGACTGCACAGGGCGGCCCTGGCACGGTAGGCGTCGGTCTTGACCCCATCGGCCTGGCCTACGACTCCGCCGCGGGCGACATATACGTAGCTGAATTCTCGGCTCCCGCTGTGGCCGCTATCTCTGACAGCAGCAACTCGATCGTCGCTACGGTAGAAGTACCCGGCCTCAACAATCCGGGTTTCAGCGAAAGCCCGAGCCCCCAGTACGTCGCCTACGACTCCGGCAAGGGCGAGATATTCGCATCCAACCTCTACGGCAACTGCCTCACGGTAATCTCCGACGCCACGAACACGGTCGTCGCGACGATTGACCTTGGAAATGACTCTCTTAACAATGGGATCGGAGGGTATCCGGTGGAATTGGCCTATGATTCGGGCAGGGGTGAGATATTCGTGGTCAATCAGGGAGCTTCGACGAGCAGCGGCCAGTACAGCGCGAGCGCCGGCTTCGTTTCTGTCGTGTCGGACACCACGAACACGGTCGTAGCGACCATTCCACTCGGGGACTTTCCCAGCGCCATCGCTTACGACGCTGCCAAGGGAGAAGTCTTCGTGGCCGAAGACGGTGCGATCCCCTCAGACACCAGCGCGTCCAACACTGCCACTGGACTTGTCTCGGTCATATCTGACACCAACAATTCGGTCGTCGCGACCGTCCCCGTGGGGCCATTCCCCGATGGCCTCGCATACGACCCGGCGAAGAGCGAGGTCTTCGTGGCGAGCTCAGGCAGCACCAGCGTCGCGGGCGGCGTGTCGGTCATATCGGACGCGACGGACAAAATCATCGCGAACATAGCGACTGGCACTATGGGGCTGACCAACTCCCCGGGGGCGATGGCCTATGACTCAGGCAAGGGCGAGATATTCGTGACGAACATCTACGCGAACAGCACTTACGTTGTCTCGGACTCTAGCGATTCGGTGATAGGGACGCTTCCCTCGGGCGTGCACCCCTTTGACATCGTCTATGACCCGGCCAAGTCGGAGCTGTTCGTATCGAACGTAAGCCCCACCGACACGGTTACGATACTTTCCGACGCAGCCGCCATGTCGGCAACTACCACCACAAGCAAGAGCTCAGGCTCGCTCGCACTCCAGGCATCGTCCTTGTCGATAATCGCCATCAATGTCACCCTTCTTCTTGTCCTGGGCGCCTTGGCGATGAGAGGGCGGTCCAAGAAAGGACGATTCACTTTGACGCAGGGAGTCCACAAATCCCACTCGTCGAAAGGGTTAGAACCGACTACTTAGGCCGCAATCCCGTTTGGCGACCGGTAAGGCGGTTTCAAAGAAGGGCGGGCTTCTTTCCGTTCTCGGGGCGATCAACTGGGACATCAGCCTGTTCGAGGACCGCTTCGCGAGGCCGGGCGAGGAGATGCCAGTCAGGCGTGTTGAGGAGTTCTCAGGAGGTAAAGGAGGGAACGTCTCCGTCGCGGCGGCCAGGATCCTGGGCCCCGGCAGGGCTGCGTTCGTCGGCGCCCTGGGCTCTGATGAGGTCTGCGACAAGCAAGTGGCCGAGCTGAAGTCCGAGGGCGTCGTCGTCGAGGGGGTCATCAGGATTCCGGGTGTCCAGTCTGGGAGGGCCTACATCCTCATCGACTCCCGGGGCCGAAAGACCATCCACACCCACTTCGGTGCCAACGAGAAGGTTACGCCGCACCACATCCACTCTGGGGGAGCGTCGAGGATGATATCGAGGAGTGAAGTCGTGGTGATAATGGACCCGCCGACCGAGGTCTCGGCCGCGGCAGCGCAACTTGCAAAGAAGGCGGGCGCCAAGGTACTCTACAGTCCGGGCGTGAGAACCCAGGAAGGTCTGGCGTCTCTGGAGGTGGTGCTGAAGAACTCAGACTTCCTGGTCCTCGACAGGATCGAGCTGATGAACATCTTCAGGGCTGAAGACGAGGAGAAGGCCGTGCAGCTGGCTAAGGAGAAGCACCCGAGGCTGGGAGTGGTCGCAACTCTGGGCCCGGAAGGCTGCCTTGTGGCCGCTGACGGTCTGGTGGGCAGGGCCTCCGGGTTCGATGCCTCAGAGCTCGGGGAGGCCGTGGTGAATACGACCGGATGTGGGGACGCGTTCCTTGGAGTCTTTGCCAGCTACCTGATGATGGGACACGGGCCTCTCGAATCGGCTAATTGGGCCAACCTTGCGGGGGCGATAAAGGCGACAAAGGTCCAGACCAGAGGAAGCCCTGCGAGAAGCGAGCTAGAGAGGGTCATGAAGAAGGTCGACAAGAAAAGGCGTTCGGCCCTAGGTTCCGGCTGATGGTCTAGTCTAGGCCTGCCAGCCATTCGAGGACGGCTGCAGCACCATAGAGCTTGTTCTCTCCCTGCTTCCAGACTATCGACCGCGGGCCTTCTATCACGTCGTCGGTTATCTCAAGGCCCCTGTGGGCCGGAAGGCAGTGCATGACGCTCACGTCCGGCTTTGCGACCTCGAGAAGAGCGGTGTTGACCTGATAGCCTTTGAAGGCCCTGAGGCGCCTCTCCTTCTCCGCCTCTTCCCCCATGCTCACCCACACGTCGGTGTAGACCACGTCCGCGTCGTAGGCCGCCTTGGTGGGGTCATCGGTGACCTCTATGGTACTGCCTGTGGTCTTGGCGACGGCCTGAGCCTGCTCCAGTATCGCCTCGTTTGGATGATAGGTGCGCGGGCACGCCAGTGCGATGTTCATCCCTTCGATCGCCGAGCCCATCACGAGTGAGTTGCAGACGTTGTCACCGTCGCCTATGTAGGCGAGCTTCAACCCCTTCAGCTTGCCCTTCGCCTCCATTATGGTGAAGAAGTCCGCGATTATCTGTGTCGGGTGCTCGAGGTCGCTGAGCGCGTTCACCACGGGCACCCCGGAATACTTTGCGAGCTGGTCCACGGTGTCCTGGGCATACACGCGCGCCACGATCATGTCGAGATAACCACCGAGGATTCTGGCGGTGTCTTTGACCGGCTCCCCCCTGCTGAGCTGAAGCTCGTTCGCGGAGAGGTACAGCGAATGGCCCCCGAGTCTTAGTGTCGCGACCTCAAAGCCGGTCCTCGTCCGGGTAGAAGGTTTCTCGAAGAGCAGCCCGACGACCTTGCCCTTGAGGGAGGTGAGCTCCTGCCCGCTCTTCATCTTCTTCTTCAGCTCCCCGGCCTTGGCCAGCAGAGCATCCAGCTCCGCCGCCGAAAGGTCTGACATCAAAAGCAGGCTTCTCATGCGGGTGCCGAAGCAGCGGGGTGCCCTGTATTTGAGACGCGCGGGCGCGCTTGGACGACTGACATTAAATAATTCGTGCCGCGAGCGCGCTCGTGGCTACGTACGTCTCGATGCTCCGCGGGATAAACGTAGGGGGCCGGAGAGTCATGAAAATGGCAGAGCTGAGAGGCATCTACGAGTCGCTCGGTTTCGGCAATGTCGAGAGCTACCTCCAGAGCGGAAATATCGTGTTTGATTACCCTGGCAGCGACGATGCCGCAGTCGTTGGCAAGATCGAGAGCGCCCTGCGAAAATCATTCGGATACGAAGTACGAGCGCTTACCAAGACCGAGGCCGGACTCCGGGCGCTAGTCGAGGGCCTGCCGTTCGTCGGGAAGGACGAGAGCGAGCTGCACGTCACGTTCCTGTATGAAGAGCCGGAGGCTTTCCCTACCGAGGACGTCGAGAGGGCGAGGGGAGACGGGGAAGAGTTCCACCGACGGGGTAGGGAGGTGTACCTCTTCTGTCCCAGCGGATATGGCAATACGAAACTATCCAACAGCTTCTTCGAGAGAAAGCTCAAGGTACCGGCGACCACGAGGAACTGGAGGACGGTGAACGCCATGCTCTCGATGGCAGCAAGCCACGGCGCTGTGAATCGATGAGTGTCGGCCGCGCAAGCTTTTAACTGATATTCGAGTCGCCGTCCTTCTTCTTGCAGAATCAGCCCGACGCGCGGGAGGACGTCTACTTCGTGCTCACCTCTCTGGCGCACGTGGTTGCTACAGTCCTATTCGGTGAGCTGCTCCACATTTCGCAGGCGCCCGGCTTGCTGTTCATCGCGTTCGCGATCACCTCCAAGTCGTTCGCCCTCTTCGCCGGAGAGAACGAGAGGTTCTTCGTTCACCTCCGCTGGGCCGCGATCCCGTTTGCGGTCATCTCCGTCGCTATCCTGTTCTTCCTACCACCCCTTGACATCGTCCTGGGCGCAGCGGTCATGCTCCTTTACGTGAGCTATCCCCGTCTGCTCAAGGCGAGGGAGAGGTCCCCGCTGGATGTCATCTTCCACGGTAGCCGCTATGCGCTTCTCTTCTGGATCGGATATGGAGGAGCGCTCGACGCGCTCGGCTTGGCGGGCGTTTCCGTGGTTTTCCTTTTCGGCGTGGCCGGAGAGCTGCTCGTCGGACTGCGGTCCAACGGAGGATGGAAGACTACCGCGTCGAAGCTTGGCGTGACGAACACGGTACGTATAGTCAACATCCTCGCTTTCACTCTGATCCTTCTGGGTTCCTTCATCTTCTCCCAGTCGGTCAACTTCCCCCTTGAGGTCGGCAAGGTCGGAATCCCCATACCATTGCTCCTGGGCCTGGCCATAGCGATATTCATCACCGGACCCGTCTCCCGAAAGCGGAGTTGGAGTGCTCCACTGTCCGTAAGGCGGAGGGAGGTCCTCGTGATCGGTGTCGTGGCAATCCTGCTCATCGGCGTTCCGCTGGCGACGAGGGTCAACTATGTGGCCCAGACGCCCTCACCGAACTACACGGCCACGGTGGCGATGCAGACGATCGTGACCGGCCCTCATCCCTCGGAGGGGCAGTGGATAATCTTCAACTACCTCGGCCCCCGGAACTACTACTACACGTTCCTCCACACCGACGGAATCCTGGAACTCTCGCACTTTGTGAACGGGACTGCCACCCTCGTCACAGACGTCCAGACTGGTCTCTCTCCATTCAACAGGAACGTGTTTCAGATAACAGTCGACAACGGGACCGTGCAGGTCTCGGTCGACGGGCACCAGTATGTCAGCGAACCGATACAGAATCCAGGCGGCGAGGTCCTGGTCTCGCAATCCTTCCCACGCACGATCTACTGGGTGGTCTCGGTAAGCGAGTTCAAGGTCGCTCCCGTCAGTTCGTGAGTTGCGTAGGCCTTTCACCGGCGACTTCCTCAAGCAGTTTTGCTAGAGGCTTCACTGAAGTCTGGTCGCCTGTGAGCGTCACTACGTCGCCCAGGGACACGCACCGCCTAGCCAGCTCGTCCAGCCCGAAGTGAAGGCAGGCCTCGTCTACGTCTTTTACCTTCATCCGGGTACGAGGGTGTTTGGAGACTATGGAGCAGCAGTCCTTGTACTCCTTGAGGGAGGTCTCGTAGGTCCCCACGACCTTCGCCAGCTGTACAATCTCCTCCTTGTCGTAGCTGAGCAGCGGCCTCAGGGTCGGGACCGTGCTGCCGCTGTCGATGCAGACCAGGTTCTGCAGCGTCTGAGACGCGACCTGGGCGAGATTGTCCCCGGTGGAGATGGCCGGATAGCCAAGGTCGGCGCATAAGAGCTCAGCGACCATCCTCACGAACCGCCTGAACACTATAGGCTCGAACTCAGGAGGCATGTCGGTGGTGGCGAGCTGGTAGGGAGAGAAGGGTATCAGGATAAGCTCGGAGTCTCCCGCGTATCTACCGAGAGACTGCACCAGTTCGATGACCTTGCTCTGGAGCACCGCCTGCGGGCCCGGAGCGAGATAGAAGTGAAGGTACGTGGGTCTGCAGCCGCGCTTCATCATGAGCCAGGCGGCCACGGGCGAATCTATACCACCCGAGAGGAGGTGAAGGACACGCCCGCTAACGCCCACCGGGAGGCCTCCAGGACCCTTGACGTGCTCCCGATATACCAGCGCCCTGTCCCAGATGATATCCACGAAAAGAGTAACGTCAGGCTGCGAGAGGTTGACCTTCAGGCCGAGGCTCGAGATGATGTCCTCGCCCAGCTTCCTTGCAAGGTCCTGCGAACCCATCTCGAACGACTTCTCCGAGCGCCTTGCGCTGACCCTGAAGGTCTTACTCTTCTCAGTGTCGGCCAAAACCCTGAGCGCCGTCTCGAGGATGTTCGGATATGACAAAGGAGTCTCCTCGACGTGGGCGTACCACATCACACCGAAGACACGGGCCAGCCTGGCCTTGGCTTCGAGGAGGCTGCCATCGTCTACGGTCACGAAGAAGCGTTGATGCTCTCTGCTTACCTTCAGGTCGGGCAGTCCCTTCAACGAGTGCCTTATGCTGCGCTCGAGAGACTTTTCGAACACCGGCCTGTTCGCTCCCTTGATCCCGATCTCTCCGTAGTGGACCACGATACGGGAGGACAATTTCGGTCGTTCGAAGGGGCGCATGTATAAAAGCTGAGGAGATTCCCCAATCCACGAAATTTGATGGAGGGCGGGCTGGGCAAGGTCGACAGGGACTTTCTGAGGCGCGTGCTCGTGAAGAACCTCGGGGCGAAAAGCAAAGACGTCCTAGTCGGCCCCGGTATGGGACTCGACAACGCCATTCTGTCGATAGGACAGGGGCGGGTTATGGTGGTCACGGCAGACCCTATCTCCATGATCCCATCGCTCGGGATGGAAGACTCGGCGTGGCTGACGGTCCATGAGCTCGCGTCGGACCTCACGACGAGCGGGGTGAAGCCTCAGTTCGCAGTACTGGACTACAACCTTCCACCGTCACTCGGTATGGATGACTTCGGACGCTACGCGAAGGCCGTCAGCAGGGAGTGCTCCAGGCTCGGGGTCTCGATAGTGGGCGGCCACACGGGAAAATACCCCGGGTCCGATTTCTCGGTAGTCGGCGGGGGGATGATGATGGGTATCGCGGGTCGCTCGGAATACGTCACGCCGTTGATGATGCGGCGGGGCGACGACCTGATAATGACGAAAGGGTCAGCCATCGAAGCGACGGCCGTCCTGGCCCGGACGTTCCCCAATACCGTCAAAGATGAGGTCGGACGGTCTATCGCGGACGCGGCTAAAGGATACTTCAGACTCTGCTCGACGGTGGAGGACGCTCTCACGGCGAGCTCTGTGGGGCTGGGTGCGGACGGGGTGACGTCGATGCACGACGCTACGGAGGGCGGGGTCCTAGGAGCGCTCTACGAACTTGCCCTTTCGGGAAAGAGGACCCTCTGGGTCGAGAAAGCAGACCTCATGCTCTCAGAGGAGAGCCGGCGCGTCTGCGGGCTGTTTGGCCTGGACCCGTTTGTGACGGTCAGCGAAGGGACACTTCTAATCACGTGTCGTCCCGAGCGCACTTCGGAGGTCCTCGCGAGGCTCGCGAAGAAGCGGATAGCAGCGGCGGTTATCGGTCATGTCGGCGAGACCAGCAGCGGGCGACTCTCAGTGACTGAGGCCGGGAAGCGCAAGTCGTATGTCCCGCCTAAGTTCGACCCGTACTGGAACGCCTACGCGACGGGGCTTGAAAAGGGCTGGAAATGACTTCGGAAAACGGTTTTCAACCCGCTGACCATGGTGTGTTTCGTTGAAGAGCAGAAAGTCTTTCCACGTGCCCGGGTCATTCAGGCACTACCTTCCCGACAAGGAATACAAGACTGACCATATCAGGATCCGGCTCAAGGTGGACCCAGAGGAGAGGAGTCTGGCAGGAGACTGCTCTCTCAAGATCGTCCCCCTTCGAGAGGGGCTGGCCTCGGTAAAGTTCGACGCGTGCGAGATGTCCGTAAGCAGAGTACACGTGGATGGCTCCGAGGCGCGTTTTGAGCACGACGGGAAGGTCCTGACCGTAAGGCACGACTCCCCGTTGTCGGTTTCAGCTCACGAGGTCGTGGTAGAGTATTCGGCCAGGCCGACACGGGGGGTCTACTTCATCCACCCCGAGCCGGACTATCCCGACAAGCCGGTCCAGGTCTGGACGCAGAGCGAGGCGCAGGCAGCTCGATTTTGGTTCCCTTGCCACGACCATCCCGACGACAAGTCTACGACAGAGACGATAATCACCGCTCCTGACGGATACACCGTCATCTCGACGGGGAAGCTCGTATCACGGAGCAGTTCATCTGGCTGGTCCACGTTCCACTGGAGCGAGGCCGCTCCGCACTCCACCTACCTGAACTCGTTCATCGTCGGCAAGTTCGTCGAGACGGGCGAGGAGGCTGAAGGAGTCCCGCTCCAGTACTACGTCCCCGAGAAGAAGAGCAAGGACACGAAGAGGTTCTTCGGTCTCACGCCCGACATGATGCGGACGTTCCTGGCCGTGACCGGCCACGGCTACCCGTATGAGAAGTACGCCCAGGTGGCTGTCCATGATTTCATCTACGGCGGAATGGAGAACATCAGCGCGACCACCATGACGGACGCCCGCTTCCCCGACGAGAGGTCGGAGGAGGACTATGCCGCCAGGTATTCGCGGCCTGACAGGAACCACATCGAGCTCGTGGCGCACGAACTTGCGCACTCGTGGTTCGGAGACCTGGTGACCATGAAGGACTGGTCCCACTCTTGGCTCAACGAGGGGTTCGCCACCTATATGGAGGCGGTCTATCATGAAAGAAGTCTCGGTAAAGACGAGTTCAGGCAGAGGATGCTGTACGGTTCCCAGACGTACTTCGAGGAGGACGAGAACAAGTACCGCAGGCCAATAGTGGACAGCGATTACCTCTACGCGGACGACCTCTTCGACAGCCACGCCTATGAGAAGGGGTCCTGGATGCTCCACCAGCTCCGCCGTATCCTGGGCGACGCCGAATTCTTCAAGGGCGTCAGTGCCTATCTGAAGAGGTACGCGTACAAGAACCCGGACACCCACGACTTCATGAGGGTAATGGAAGAGTCGAGCGGAGTCTCCCTCGAGAGATATTTCGAGCAGTCTCTGTTCCTAGCCGGGCATCCTGAGATCGAGGCCGAATATTCATGGGACGCTGAGGGCGGCTCGGCCGCAGTCACCATCAGACAGGTCCAGGCGGTCGACGAGCTCACACCGATATTCCAATTCCCGTGCGACCTGGTCTTCTACACAACGAAAGGGAGAGACCTGAGGAAGGTGTGGGTCCGCTCCAAAGAGGAGACGTTCCACTTCCAGCTCAGCTCTGAGCCGACGGTGGTCGAGATAGACCCCGAAGGATGGCTCCTGAAGAAGCTGAACTTCAGAAGGAGCCGAACGATGCTCGTCAGCCAGCTCGAGACCAGTGTCGACGCACTGAGCAGGAGGGAGGCCGCGGAGGCCCTTTCGGGATTCAAGGACGACTCGACGGTGTTGGCACTCAAGGAGGCCGCCTCGAAGGAACAGTACTGGTCGGTGAGGGCCGAAGCGGTGAGGTCGATTGGCAAGATAGGCGGCAAACTGGCCCTGGAGACGCTCCTGGCGATGCGCTCCGTCTCACATAGGAAGGTAAGGAGGGCAGTGGTCGCGGCGCTGGGAGAGTTCAAGGGTGAGAGCCTCGCCCACGCAGCGCTGAAGGACGTCCTGTTTCACGACGAGAGCCCCTACGTCCAGTGCGAGGCCGCTCTGTCACTGGCAAAGTCAGCGGCCCCCGACGCAGTCCAGATATTGCGCGAGGCCATGCTTCTCCCTTCACCGGAGCACGGGCTGACGGAGGCC
>Ga0302326_10022939_pt1 | contig 12741 bp, 10 predicted proteins | sample Palsa_T0_3_FD_202264 | JGI IMG/M metagenome (GOLD analysis project Ga0302326, IMG submission 202264) | Peat permafrost microbial communities from Stordalen Mire near Abisko, Sweden - Palsa_T0_3 | ecosystem: Environmental > Terrestrial > Soil > Palsa > Peat permafrost | place: Sweden: Abisko... | reverse complement strand
CCGCGACAGTGCGGCGATGATATCGTCCGCCAGCAGCACCTTGCTGCGATCCCAAAGGTGCTGCGCGTCGAGCGGCATGAATTCGATGAAGCGCACCTCAAACCCGTTCTCGCGGCCGAAGCGCGCCAGCGGCACGACATCCGGCTCCACCAGGTTCTTCACCGCCACCGCGTTCAGCTTGATCGGTCCGAACCCCAGGCGCTTCGCCACCGCGATGCCTTCCAGGACTTTGTCCAGGTCGTCGCGCCGCGCGATCTGGCGGAAACGCTCCCGGTCCAGCGTGTCCAGATGTACGTTGAGGCGCCGCAAACCCGCCGCGTACAGCGGCTCAGCCAACTCCGCCAGCGCCACGCCGTTGGTGGTCAGGGCCAGATCGTGGATACCTGGAATCGCCGCCAGCCGCCTGACCAGCACCGGCAGATCCCGCCGCACCAGCGGCTCACCGCCGGTTACGCGCACCTTGTCGATGCCCAGCCCGACGGCAATGCGCACGAACCGCTCGATCTCTTCGAAGGACAGAATCTCGTCGAGCGGAACGAACTTTACGCCTGTCTCCGGCATGCAGTAAAAGCAGCGGACGTTGCAGCGATCCGTAACACTAATCCGCAAGTTAGTATGAATGCGGCCGAACGAGTCGATAAGTGGGGGCGTGCTCACGCGCAGGGTGCCTGTATCTTGATTTTATCAGACGGGCCGATTCGACAAATACCGGAACATCGCGCGCAGGGCCGCGCCCCGATGGCTGACCGTCAGTTTCCGCGCCGGCTCCGCTTCGCCGAACGAGCATCCAAACGGCGGATAAAAGAACAGCGGGTCGTACCCGAACCCATGCGGCCCGCGCGGTTCCTCCAGGATGTGGCCTTCCACCACCCCGCGGAACGTCTGCAACACGCACGCGCCCTCCACCATTGCAATCGCGCAAACGAACCGCGCCGTGCGGTCGCGCACGCCGCGCAACCTTTCGAGCAGCAGCCGGTTGTTCGCTTCGTCGGTGGCATCCGGACCTGCGAACCGCGCCGAATAGACCCCCGGCGCGCCGCCCAGGGCGTCCACTTCCAGGCCCGAGTCGTCCGCGAACAGCAATCCGGGCGCGTGTGCGCCGTAATGCTCGGCCTTCAGAATGGCGTTCGCCTCGAAAGTGGCGCCGGTTTCCTCGCACGGCGGCAGGCCCGCCAAACCGGGCGCGGTCTCTACCCGTATACCGGCCAACTCCGCCGCCAACCGGAATTCGCGCAGCTTGCCTGGATTGCCCGTGGCGCAGTACACCGTCACGCGATGCGCACCACGCGCTTCTGGATCTCCACCAACTCGGCGATGCCGCCGCGCGCCAGCGCCAGCATGCCCGCCATCTGCTGGTCGTCGAACGCGTGCCGTTCGGCGGTAGCCTGTACTTCCACAAAGCTGCCCGCCCCCGTCATCACCACGTTCATATCCACCGCGGCCTGTGAGTCTTCTTCGTAGCACAGATCCAGCATGGCCGCTCCGCCGATGATGCCCACGCTGGTGGCCGCCACGTAGTCGGTCAACGGCATGCGTTTGATCATCCCGTACTTCACGCACTGTTGCAGCGCCAATGCCAGCGCCACGAAAGCGCCGGTGATGGACGCCGTGCGCGTGCCGCCGTCGGCCTGCACCACGTCGCAGTCCAGCGTCACGGTGCGCTCGCCCAACAGCGCCGTGTCCACTACCGCGCGCAGTGAGCGCCCGATCAGGCGCTGAATTTCGTGCGTGCGGCCCGACGGCCGGCCTTTGATCACCTCGCGCGGCGTGCGCTTCATGGTGGCGCGCGGCAGCATGGAGTACTCGGCCGTGACCCATCCTTTGCCGCTGCCGCGCAGGAATTGCGGCACCGATTCTTCCACCGAGGCCGCGCACAGCACGCGCGTGTTGCCCACTGCAATGAGCGCGGAACCCTCGGCCGTCTGCAGGTAGCCTGGTGTGATCTCCACCGGCCGCATTTGGCTCAACGCGCGATTATCCGTTCGCATATTTCATCACGAAGTAAAGAAAAAACAGTAGGAGAGCGATACCCGATCCCAGCAAAATCACACAGGGGAGACCGCCGCGCGGCGCGGCGCTGCTTTTCGATTTCGGCCTGATCGGCTTGAATTTCGCCATCCACAAGCGATGGTAACATCCAGCACAATAACGCCGCTTTGGAGGGCGGGCAATCATGCCCGCAGCCGGCTTTCAGCCGGCTTCTTTCCGCGAGCAAAGCTCGCCTAATTGACGCTAATCAATCCTCCGTCCGGTGTGGCCGCGCCGCCATTCGTGCAAGCCACCGGGTTGTCCCCGCTCGGAGCCTGTAAGTCCCGGACTTACCAGTGCAATCGGGACCGGCGCCGGGTATCCGCCGACCGTACACACCAGCGCATCCGGCATTGTGCCCGAGCTGACTCGACGTCCCCGTCGTCAAAGGTTCCGTGGGCAGCCCAAACCGACCTTCCACAGAAGCACCACCTCGCCCGGCTTGGCCGGCGTTGAATAGCCGGGATACAGACTCGCCGGAACGACGATGTTACCGGGCTCAGGTTCGCGCCAAAGGAACTTGAGACGCCGTTGGTCTTGACCACCACAGTGACGGGGCCCAGTGTGTCGTCCGGCGAACTGAGCACATTGATCTGGTCGGTGGTGCAGACCGCGCGCCGTTTATCGTAACGGTCACACCATCAAGGTCGGCCGGCATCTGGCCCATGGCAAACTCCGGAGCGTTGCTCCATATTAACTCCTGGTCGGTTGCGACTCACATAGAAGATGTCGAAACGCATGCCAGACGCCATGGCGAAGATGGAACAGCAGACCGAGTCGGCGCACGGAACCACCACCGGTTAGCTGCAATACCGTTCACTTGAGTGGGGCAGCGCCTCGCGCTGCGGCGGCGTCCCACGCCGCCTGCCGCAGCTCAAGGAGCTGCCCGCATTGGCGGTCAACTGCGCAATTCAATCGGCTCCGAACCAGCGCGCAAATAATCATCCAGCCCTCTGGTACGCTGGAGAGTTTGCACGCCTGGGAGCCGATAATTGATTTCGCTGGTAGCAGTCCAAAAGAGCTTTGACGGCAAGCGCAAAGTCACCGCGCTGGAACAGATCGACCTGCAGGTGGCGCGCGGCGAGATGCTGTCCATCGTGGGACCCTCCGGCTCCGGCAAATCCACCCTGCTGAATCTGATCGGCGGCCTGGACCGCCCCAGTGCAGGCGAAATCCGCATCGACGGACAAACCATCGCCAGTCTCTCCGACGACGACCTGACCCGCCTGCGCCGCGACAAGATCGGCTTTATCTTCCAGTTCTTCAACCTGCTGCCCAGCCTGAACTGCATGGAGAATGTGGCGCTGCCGCTGCATCTCAAAGGCTTGCCCAAGCGCGAGACCGTCGCCCGCGCGCGTGAACTGCTGGACCTGGTGCAGCTCGGCCATCGGCTCGATCACTTGCCCGATGAACTCTCGGGCGGCGAGCGCCAGCGTGTGGCCATCGCGCGCGCGCTGGCCTTTCATCCGCCGATCCTGCTGGCCGACGAGCCCACCGGCAACCTCGATAGCCACACCGGCGCCGAAATCTTGCGGCTCATCCGCGATCTGCATGAGCGCCTGGGCGCCACGGTCCTGATTGTCACACACGATACCGGCGTCGCCGAGCGTTGCCCGCGCATGGTCACTCTGCACGACGGGCGCATCGCGGGAGACGTGCGCCGATGATCCTGCTGCGCCTCATCAGTTGGCCTTACGCCCGCAAGCACATGGTTCGCTGGCTGCTCACCATCGGCGGCATCGTGCTGGGCGTGGCGTTGCTCGTCGGCATGTACACCGCCAACCAGAGCGTGCTGGAGGCCTTCAACCGCACGGTGGAGCACATCGCCGGCAAGACACAGTTACAAGTGTCGGCGGGCGATGGCGGCTTCGCGGAGGACGTGCTGGAGCGCGTCGAAAGCGACCCGGACGTCCGCGCCGCGGCGCCGGTCATCGAGCAGGTAGTCGATAGCGGTATCAAGGGCCAAGGCAAGCTGCTGATCCTCGCCGTGGATATGACCGGCGACCGCAGCCTGCGCGATTACGACCTGGAAGGCGGCGACGAAGACGTCATGGACGATCCATTGGTGTTCCTGGCGCAGCCGGATTCGCTCATCCTCACGCGCGAATTCGCGGCGCGCAACGGCCTCGCCAGCGGCAGCAAGCTGGCCATGAAGACCATGGAGGGCGACAAGCGGTTCACCGTGCGCGGCATCCTGCGCGCGGGCGGCATGAGTTCGGCCTTCGGCGGCAACCTCGCCATCATGGACATCTACGCCGCGCAGAAATTCTTCGGCATGGGGCGCCGTTTCGACCGCATCGATATCGGGCTGAAAGACGGCGTGCCGCTGGAACAGGCGCAAGCGTCGCTGCGCAAGCTGTTGGGACCGGGCTTCGACGTCGATCCCCCCTCCGGCCGCGGCCAGCATTTCGAATCGCTGATGAGCGTCTACGCCATGACCATGAACATCGCCAGCCTGTTCGCCCTGTTCATTGGCACGTTCATCATCTATAACTCGTTCGCCATCGCCGTGACCCAGCGCCGCGCGGAGATCGGCATCCTGCGCGCGCTGGGCGCCACGCGGGGCCAGATCCGTACGCTGTTTTTGGGCGAAAGCGCAGTGGCAGGATTGGCCGGATCGGCGGTGGGCATCGGCTTCGGCCTGCTCATGGCGCAAGGCCTCACGGCCAGCACGAATGCGTTCATGGAAAGCGTGATGGGCGTTTCGGCCAACGCGGACCACATGCTGGTGCGGCCCTGGCTGCTGGTGACGGCGGCCGCGGTGGGCGTATTTACCAGCATGGTCGCGGCTTTCCTGCCGGCGCGCAACGCGGCGCGGGTCGATCCGGTGAAGGCCTTGCAGAAAGGTCAATACCAGGTGCTTTCCGCCGGCGAGAATCGCAGAAGGCGCACGGCGGCCCTGGCGGCCATTGCCATCGCCGCGGGCTGCATCTTATTTGGGCGCTCGCCGACAGTGTTCTATACCGGCTATTTTCTGGCGATGCTGGCTATGCTGCTGCTCACGCCGGCGTTGTCGCTGTATCTCTCGAAGCTCCTGCGCGGGCCGCTCAAATGGGTGCGGCCGGTGGAGGGTGCGCTGGCGGCCGATAGCCTGATTCAAGCGCCGCGGCGCACGTCTGCCACCGTGGCGGCGCTGATGCTCTCCCTGGCGCTGGTTATCGCGCTGGGCGGCATGGCGCGCGCCAGCTACATGGAGATCGCCGACTGGATGGACGGCACTATGAATCCGGATTTCTTCGTCACCACTTCGGAAACCATCTCCGCGCGGACATATCATTTTCCAGACAGCATGTTGGATGGGTTGCGGCAGATTCCGGGCATCGCCGAAGTGCAGCCCGTCCGGATTGTACGGATCAATTTTCGGGGAAAGCCGGTGATGCTGGTAGCCATCGATTCATTGAGCATCGCACGGCGCACGCGCGGGCGGCGGGCGACGGCGGGCGATTTCGACGGCATGTATCGCGCGGCGGCCGAGCAAAAGGGGCTGATCATAGCCGACAACCTGGCGCAATTGGAAAAGCTGAAGCTGGGTGAGACGCTTGAGATTGGCTCGCCATCGGGCATTTTGCGGTTGCCCATCGCCGGTATTCTGAAGGATTTCTCCAACCAATTGGGCACCATATTCATCGATCGCGCGCTATACCGCCGGCTGTGGAAAGACGACGCCGTGGATGTGTTCCGCATCTATCTGGCGCCGGGCGCCGCAGCCGCGGATGTGCGGTCTCGCATTCTGGACCGCTTCGCGCACGAACGGCGTCTCTTCGTGCTCGCCAACAAACAGGTGCGCAGTTACGTTTTCAAGGTGACCGACCAATGGTTCGGCATGACTTACTTACAGTTGTTCGTGGCGGTGCTTGTGGCTATTCTGGGAATTGTGAACACGCTGACGGTTTCGATCACGGACCGCCAGCGGGAATTGGGCGTACTGCGTGCGGTGGGTGGATTGCGCAACCAGATTCGCCACACCATCTGGATGGAGGCGCTGGCCATCGGCATCATCGGCCTGACGCTGGGAGTGGCTGCTGGTGCGGTGAACTTATACTACATGTTGACCGTCTCGCGGGAGAACTTCGCCGGGATCGCGCTCGATTACACATTTCCCTTTGGCATCGTGGGTGTGCTGGTGCCTGTAATTCTGGGTGCGGCCTTCGGCTCCGCCCTGTTCCCCGCCGAAAGCGCGGTGCGCAGTTCGTTGGTGGAGGCGTTGGAGTATGAGTGACACGTGGGGCAGGCCCTCGGCCTGCGCGGGTCCCCCGGACCCGCTTCGAGCTTTCGCGAAGAGAAGCGGGCGGCCTGGGAGGCCGCCGCAGGCTGGGAGCCTGCCCCACTTTTTATTCAGACTAAGTGCCATTGCCCCTTTAGCGGCCCTCTTCCTCCTAACCGGCCCCCTCGCCGCCGAAGACGCCCGCCAGATCGTGGCCGAATCCCAACGCCGTGGGCGCGCCGATTCGCAGCGCTATGAAGGCTCGCTCGAAGTCATTAGCGCCAACAACAAGGTCTCCAAGAAGCGCTGGCAATCCGATCGCCTCGGATCTTACGGCAATAGCAAAGCCATCATTCGCTTCACCGAGCCGGCGGAGGTGAAAGGCGTGGCGCTGCTGGTGGTGAACCATCCGGAGCGCTCGTCCGATCAATGGATGTGGACGCCCGCCATCGGGCGCGACCGGCGCATCGCCCAGCAGGATCGCTCCACGCGCTTCTTCGGCACCGACTTTAGCTTCGAAGATCTGGAAGAGCGCGACGTCAACCAGTACGACTTCTCGCTCGAAGGCGAAGAGTCCATCGACGGCGCGGCATGCTGGCGCATTGAATCGAAACCCAAGCAGGGCAAGAGTTCCCAATACACCTCCTCGCGCGTGTGGATCCGCAAGGATAACTACGTTCCGGTGCAGTATGAAAACTACGCGAAAGACAAGCTGGTGCGCCGCCTGGTGGAGAAGGACGTTGAGAATATCCAGGGCATCTGGACCGCGCGTCTGCTGGAAATGACCGACCTGGGCCGCAAGAGCCGCACCATTCTCAAACTGGAGAATGTACGCTACAACGTGCCCATGAAAGACGACGACTTCACCGTGCAGGCGCTGCGGCGGGCCATGTGAGGGTGGTTGGTTGTGGGTTATGGGTTGTGGGGCTTGCCACCGGTGCGTTCGGGCAGGCGTTTACACAACGTGGATTTCTGGAAACCGACCTCATCGGTTACCCGCAAACGGTGCCCGGCGATAGCGGCCAGGCGATCGGCGAAGCGCTGTTGCGCTACGAGGCGTTCTACAAGCTGAATTCGGATTGGCAGTTTGCCGGCGGCATCGACGCGCGCGCCGACACGCACGAACAGGTGGACCGGGCCTGGGAGCTTTCGTGGGACGATCGCCAGCGCCGCCGTCCATCCTTCGAAGTGCGCCAACTGAACGCCACGTATTCGAAAAAGAAGCTCACCGTAGTGCTGGGCAAGCAGTTCGTCCGCTGGGGCAAGGCGGACATACTCAATCCCACGGACCGCTTCGCGCCGCGCGACTATCTGACCGTGGTGGACAACGACTTCCTGGCCATCGCGGCGGCGCGCGCCACTTACGGCGGACAGTCGAACACCATCGACGTGGTGTGGGCGCCGCTGTTCACGCCCAGCCGCATCCCACTGCTCGATCAGCGCTGGACTAACATTCCCGCGGGCATCGCGCTGCAGGAACTGGCGCCGTCGTTTCCCGGCGGTTCCCAGTTCGGCGCACGGTGGAACCACATCGGCAGCGTGGCGGAATATTCGTTGTCGTTCTACGACGGGCACAATAATCTGCCGCTGTTCAATTTCTCCGAGCCGCAGCTCGCCACGGTGGACGTGGCGCGCTACTATCCGCAGATGCGCATGTACGGCGGCGATGTAGCCATCCCCTTGAAGGGCGTCACCCTGAAGGGCGAGGCCGCTTACTTCACCTCCACCACCAAGACCGAAGACGAATACGCCTTGTATGTCGTGCAACTGGAGCGCCAAGCCGGTGAATGGTTCTTCATCGGCGGTTATGCTGGACAGGTGGTTACCGAGCATCGTTCCATTTTCGATTTCGCGCCGGATCGCGGATTGACCAGCGCGTTTCTCGGCCGGGCGGGATACACCATCGACACCAACCGCAGTGTGGCGCTCGAAACCGCGTTGCGGCAGAACGGCCAGGGCATGTGGGTAAAACTCGAATACTCGCAGGCGTTCGGCGCGCACTGGCGGGCCACCGCCGCCTTCACGCTGATCCGCGGCGACGAGTCCGATTTCCTGGGCCAGTACCGCCGCAATTCGCACGCGCTGCTGGCCCTGCGCTATAGCTTTTAGTGTCGTGGGTTTGACTGGAGGGCGGGCAATCATGCCCGCAGCCGGCTTTCAGCCGGCAAATGCCCCAGAATTTGCATGTGTTTAGCGATTTTTCCTCTATATTGGAAAGGTGTCCAGGTGGCTGCTCCTAATCTGCGCGTGTGTACCGCTGATGGCCTCCGACTACGTCGGCAGCGCAGTCTGTAAGACTTGTCACGCCGACGTATGGTTCAACTTCTACAAAAATCCGCACTACAAAAGCATCGCCGGCGGCGAGCAACCGCCGGAGCGCACCGGATGCGAAGGCTGCCACGGGCCCGCCAAAGCGCACGTGGAAGCGCACGGCGGCAAGACCACCATTCCCCACGCCTTCTCGCTGATGGAGCCCGCCGCGGTGCTGGATACCTGCCTGAATTGCCACGCGCGCGATTTCGGCAAGGCCAATATCCGGCGCTCCGCGCACTCGTTGGCCGATGTGGTGTGCACCAATTGTCACTCGATTCACAAATCGCCCACGCCGCAGTTCCTGCTGGCCAAGAAGCAGACGGAGCTGTGCTACGGCTGTCACGCGGATGTCCGTGCGCAGTTTTCCATGCCCTTCAAACACCGCGTGAATGAAGGCTTCATGAACTGTACCGACTGCCACAATCCGCACGGCGCGTTCGCCCCCACCTGGGGCATGGCGGACAAGCCGCGCATGGTCACCCAATCGGGAGGCAACGAAGAAGCCTGCCTGAAGTGCCACGCCGATAAACGCGGACCGTTCGCATACGAGCATCCGCCGGTGCGCGTGGAGGGTTGCGAGGTCTGCCACGTGCCGCATGGATCGCCCAATGCCAAGCTGCTGGCGCGGCCGGTGGTCTTCACTTTGTGCCTGCGATGCCACAACGGAGCGGACAGCTACGGCACCCGCAACAACGGCATCACCGCGCTGTCGTCGACGCATAACATGCTGGATCCGCGCTATCAGCGCTGCACCGTCTGCCACGTGCGCATACACGGGTCCAACAGCGACAGCTACTTCTTCCGGTAGCAGACGCCATGCGGAACGCGCTCTACATCGTATGGATTCTGCTGGCGCACGCCGCCCTGGCTCAGGAAGTAGTGACTCCTACCCCGGAGCAGGCCGGTTCCCCACGCGGAGAAAACACGGGCGACTACAATGTGATGGAATCGTTCGAAACAGGTTATCGTTTCGCATCGGTGAGCGGTAACGACGGCACTTATCGCGCCGATGTCAACTACGGCAACGGCATCCGCTTGCTCAGCTCTAACCTGAGCGTGAATTCGCGCGACGGCCACGGAAAATGGTTCGACCAGATCGTACTCACGACCATTGGTTTGGGCAACGATCCGTATCAAGCGGTCACGTTGCGCATCGAAAAGAACAAACTCTATCGCTACGAGATGCAGTGGCGGTTGGACGATTACTACAATCCGGACCTGGTGCTAACCGCCGGCACACACTTAATGGATACCAGCCGCCATCTGCAGGATCACAATCTGACGCTGCTGCCGCAATCGAAGATTCAGTTCCACCTGGGTTATAGCCGCAATACGCAGGATGGGCCGGCGCTCTCCACAGTACAGTTGTTTACACCGCCTGTCAGCCCGGCGCCGCCTGCCAGCGAGTTTCCGGTCTTTGAAAACATACGGCGCGAACAGGACGAATACCGCGTAGGCGCGGACCTGAATCTGGCCGGCTTCAAGCTGACCCTGTTGCACACCTGGGTATTCTTCAAAGAGGATAGTGGCTATCAGGAGGCCGGCACGATCACTGGTGACAACCCCTCCGCCGGTGTGACTCTCTCCCAGTTCCAGCGCTCGGAGCCGTATCACGGCGCCAGCCCTTACTGGCTGGGGAACATCAACAAAAGCGGCGATAAGCTGGCGGTGAACGGCAGAGTCGTCTACGTTGACGGGCAGCGCAACTTCATCCTGGACGAGAACGCCTTCGGCGTCACACCCCTGGGCGCGCAGAATCAGCAGATCCTGGTGGGCGGCGATGCCTCGCGGCCATCGCTGACCGGCGATCTCTCCATTAGTGTCTTCCCCACCACCAGGTTCACCCTGGTGAATAACACTTCCGTCGATAGCACGCGCATCGACGGCACCTCCGACTACGAACAATTCAACACCGCGACGGGCAGTTATGCCTTCGTCTCTTTCCGCTACCTGGGCCTGCGCACCATCGCCAATGCCACGGACTTGCACTATCGCGTCGCGAATTGGCTCTCCCTCTATGGAGGCTATCGCTATTCCGACCGCCGCATACTCGATATCGAGGACTATGCTTTCGGATCGCCACTTAGCGGCGCCACCTACGAGCAGGTCAACCTCTTGCACGAAGGCGTGTTAGGCGTGCGGGTGAAGCCCGTGAAGGCCATGACCATCAACCTGGAAAGCGCGGTCGGCCACGCGAACCGTCCCTTCACCCCGGTCAGCGACCGTAATTACATCGCGCTAGGCGGTCGTTTCGAATACCGGCTGAAGAAGCTGATGTTCAGCACGGCTTACAAAGAAAACTACAACAATAATTCGGTTACGTTTACCAGTTACAGCTCGCACGCCCGCAACTACAACGCGAACGTTTCCTGGGCGCCTCACGATTGGTTCACCCTGGACGCCAGTTATTCCAAGCTGCATTTGGATTCACTCTCCGGCATAGCCTTCTTCGCCGGATTCCCACAAGCTTCCCCATTCACCAGTAATCAGATCTATATCAGTAACATTCACGCCGCTAACCTGGGCGCGCGCTTCGTGGTGGCCAAGCGCGTGGATCTGTATCTGGGTTATAGCATCACGCGCGATACGGGCGATGGGCGCAGTTCCGCGGCGCCGGCGGGGGCCACCGATCCCACATCGCTGGTCTTCACGCCCGTACAGACTTTCCCGCTGAACTTCCAGTCGCCGATGGCGCGCGTCTCTTTTAGCGTGCGTCCGAAACTGCGCTGGAACGCCGGCTGGCAGTTTTACAATTACCACGAAGACTTCGGGCTGCTGTCGTATTACCAGGGCTATCACGCCAACACTGGTTATACCAGCTTGACATGGGCCTTCTGACCTGCGGCACAGCGGCGGCGCGTTCCTGGCCTATGTTCGGCGCAAGTGCGTACCGATCCGTATGCCGCGATTTCGTAGTGTTCCACGCGCTGGCAGGCGGAGATGATGGCCGCATCGCGCACGGCAGGCGAGGCGTCCTTCCCCACCATTTCGTCACCCTCGTCCAGCACGCCTTGCGTGCCCTTGCACTTTTGTTTTTTGGCCTCTTCGCCGTGCATATCGAAAACCTGTTCCAGACGTGTTACGTGGCCGCGGGTTTCTTCCAAGTGACTCTCCAGGGCGGCGCGGAGTTCCGGCGACGAAACCTTTTCAATCATTTTAGGAAGCGCTCTAAGGATTTGATCCTCCGCACTTGTACAGATCGCGCAGTTCCGAGAGATGATGTTCGTGCAATGATTCCGGCTTCATGGTGGAAGAACCTCCTAGTCATAGCGTGGCGCGAAACAGGCGCCGATTACAAGAAGGCGGGCATTGAGCCGGTAACAGACTTAACATCCGCCAAGAGCCGTTTGGTGCAAGCCGCACATATCGGTGCGATCGTTTGAACGCTCACCGGTTCTGTGGGCACAGCGCTTGCTCCAGCAGATCCGCAACCTTCAAGTAAGCGGCCCACCGGCTCAAATACTCGCGATCCAGCTTATCGCCTTGCACGGCGATAATTCCGCGCACATCGTTCGAAATCCTGGGAGCGGTTGACCCGCATCTTCATCCACGCGCCCGAATGCTGTCCCGATTCGTATCGGCTGTTGGCCGGATGGAGTGAATCAAATCCGGGAGGCTCGCTTCCAGCACAGGGAGCATCGGATCGGCTCGGGCAGCTTCGGCAGGATCTTATTCTCAAGCAGATCCCGCCGTTTCACGAGTGGCGCGCCTGTGACATCGTTACCCCCGACCATGCGCACATCGAAGACGTAGAAGTGGACGTTCGTGCCGCCGTTTTGCAGGAGGCTGAACACAGGCTTCCCGTCCGCGTCGAGGGCCACCACCTCTCCGTCGATCACAGTCTCGTCCGGTAGTCCGGCAAGTGCCGCCACGACGCCGGGGTAGCGCCTGGTGAAGTCCTTGTCGTTGCGGGACCGGAGCCGAACCTGCCCGCCGCTCTTGATGGCAACGCCCGATAGCCGTCGAACTTGACCTCGTACTTCCAGCCATCGCCGTCCGGCAGTTAATCCGTGCGGAGCAGCAGCATGGGATCGATGAAGCAGGCTTGTTGGCCTTTCCTTGTCACACCCAAAGGATGCCACAGGAGCGCCACAACGCGCTTACCAATTTCCGCCGCATATTTGGGTTTGGAAGAAGACGATGCTCCGCAACCGGTTCTTCGTTGCTATTATCGGTACCGGACGTATTATTCGCCC
>Ga0302326_10022938_pt1 | contig 12741 bp, 11 predicted proteins | sample Palsa_T0_3_FD_202264 | JGI IMG/M metagenome (GOLD analysis project Ga0302326, IMG submission 202264) | Peat permafrost microbial communities from Stordalen Mire near Abisko, Sweden - Palsa_T0_3 | ecosystem: Environmental > Terrestrial > Soil > Palsa > Peat permafrost | place: Sweden: Abisko... | reverse complement strand
AGGTAAACTCGGGCTCTAGAACTTTAATCAGATCGCCGGCCTGAAAAGAAGGCGCTAGGACGGAGAAAGCGACCAGAAAGCCGAGCAGTATCGTTGCCGCTCCGGTGAGGCGGGCGAAAACCACACCCAGGTTCGCGCGGTACTTGCGGGTGGTGCGATGGATTATGCGACTTACAACTATGCTCAAAAGGTAAAACAGGAAAAGTACGATTACGCCCAGAATGACCGACGGAAGTCGAGCAAAAAAGCTGTCAATCATGTGGTGCGCGGATTCCCAAAACTTTGCGAAGTTGGAGTGCATAGCAAAAATAGTTTGCAGGGTGCGACATCTGCTGGTTTACGAATGTTCCGCCCCGCAAATCAAGTGAAAGCTTACCTCCTAGTCTCGCCTCGTGTTGCGCTGCTAGCTTTTGCTGCTGCTTCAGGTACTTCTGGTCCAGTGCCTCTTATTGAGCACCGCCGCCCTTCATGTTGTTGCTGGCATTGCGCGTAGTCGGGGCAATTTCTTTGGCTTGGCGGAGGTGGTCCTGAAGAGTTGGCAGGGTTATCGCGGCGAAGTGTTTCACGTCGGGATCTGTCCCTGAACTGCGCTCGAGCTTGAAGTCAGCGACGTCTTGCGTATGATCTTTCACCATGTCCGACATGTACGCTCTGTCGAACTGTTCGCCGCTCAGCTTCGATAGGCGACCCTTCGTCATCCGGTCTTTGGCGCTGAGTTTGTCTGGAATCTGAATTCCTTTGCTGCTGGCAATTTGTTTCAAATCGTCGGCAGCTTTGCTGTGATCGTCCACCATGCGCTGGCCGAATTTCTTGACTTCTTCGCTGGAGGCTTTCTGTGTTGCTAGCTCGCCAAGTGCAATTTCAGCCATGCCGCCCCGAGCCGCCTCGCGAACAGACTTCTCGTCGCTGGTGCTGACGCTGCCTGATCCACTTGTGGAATTTGAGTTCATGGCTGTAGATGAGTCGGAAGGCATGGAATTCGTTTGACCTAGGACAGCCGCAGGAAGAGCGGCAATCGCCAAGCCCAGAGCGAAACAACGGGCGGGTGAGAACCAGGGATGAAAATGTGCAGTTTTTGCATAGCGATCTCCTACATAAGACGAATAGTCCTGGCAGGAAAAAGAAACAATCAACCAAAGCCCGTAGTCGCCGGAGATCGTTCCCTTCAGGAAACATCACTGTTTCATTTCGGCCCTTCATTGTGTGTGAATGCTACGAGCTCAATCGCCGGGATACCCAGGTCCCCCACTGTTTCGATAGCGGGCAGACGGCCTGGCTTCGTGACAAATCGAAAACTTCCTATGAATCCTCAATCCTCAATCGGACGGGCTCGAAATCGATTTGCCGAGACCAGAGCGAGGTTCGAGGTCGGGCCATGAATGTGGAGTATGAATGGCGACGGCTTGGCTTGCTGCTGTACTCGAAAGTGATCGCGCAAAACTCGTACCACGAATCGCAGAAGCGAATGCCGCAATCACCGAAAGAAATGGTGACTGGACCAAGATCATTGGGAGAGCCAAGGAACGGCCCGCCGATTGAATTCACCCAACTGCCCGAAAGGAGTAGTACGCGAAGAAATTAACCGGGACGTATTCTTCAGGCCGAGGCCAAATCCGAAGCAGCGTACAGTCTTCACTGTATTCCCCAAGTTCGATTCGCTGCGAGACTATTAGATAAGAACTGGACGTTTAGATAAGAACTGACGTTTAGATAGGAACTGACGTTAGGGCGTTGTTGCATTCGTACTCCCCCCGAACGAGCCCTGCGGAAGAAGAAAAGAGTTGGCCGCATGTCTTTCCAGGGGTATGCCTTTCTGGCGGGAATCATCGTAGCTGTGAGTCTGCCGGCTTCCGGCAACAGCCCGGTTTCATTGGATCGACAACTTCCCATGGCCTTCCAGGCTGGCACTGCAGATATGGGCCGGCCCTCGGCGATGACATCGCAAGAATGCATCGTATTTCGCAGTGCACTGCAGAGTGCTTCCACTGAGCCCAACGGCATTCCGCGCTCAGCGCGGAACGCTTCTCGTCAAGTCGAACCTCCCATAGCACCGGAGAAAATCGCATCTCTACCCGAACCCGGCAGCGGGGTTTTGCTGGCTCTCGGATTAATTGCAGTGATTCCCCTGGCCGGCAGACGTCGCACCTCTAGGTTGAGAACAATCGGAAGAGCTGATATTTCCTACGCCGCCTTGGATTCACCACACAGCCGCTGGTAATAATCACGGCCGCGCTCGTAGCCTCGACGAAACGGCTCGGCTACTTGCGCGCCCGGATAGCGGCGCTCGAGTTCTTCAATATCTACAGTCATCTCGGCTAACACTTGGTCGTACTCTTTACACCGGGTCCGGGCGTGCAAAGCCGATTCGAAACCAAGCCGATAGAACTTTTCGTCCTCGCTTAAGTTTCTGCCAAAAGCCGAATAGTGTTCCTGTTCGGCACCGCGTAAACCGATCCACCACTGTTCGCGAGCCGCGTCAACCGTCTCTGCTCCTTCCGCTTTTAGCAAGTGGCCAAGGCGCGAGGCGTCGCCTTGATCATCGGCGAGTGCAATGAGCACGCTGCGACCTTTGCGCAAAGCATCTTCGTAGACAAATAATTCGTCCTCTGGCAGTCCCTCGGTCATGGCGTTTTCCAGCTTTCCGCCGGCAACTGCGCCAACGCTGGCTCCGGCTGCTGCCAAAATTGCCCCGCCTAAAAGGCCAATCGCCGTAATAGGTCCGACGCCTGGGATGAGTGCAGCCACAATCAGCGGACCTCCGGATAGTCCGACGGCGGTTCCTAACACCGCGCCGACCGCCTTGCCCATACCCGGCTGCTCCCCCGCGACAATGGGAACCGATTCTTGACCTGTCCCGTTCTTTCCCGGGGTCAACAGTGTGATACGGTCCTCAGGCACGCCGTTTGCCCGCATCGCAGCCAAAGCGCCTTGCGCGTCCGATTCCGAGCGAAACACTCCCGTCACCGCTTGCATCGTGAAATACCTCCTATCAGAATTGTCCGGCCGTCCCACTGTGTCGTCATCTTAGATGCTCGGAGGCCGAGGATGTTGCGGCGAAAAGATATGCGCTACAACCCTTGCGGAAGCTTTTCCTACTAACAGACCAGGAGGCACACCCAATGGCAGCGACGAAGCGTTCGGGAAAGAACTCTGGGGGACGAAAGTACGGCAAAGCCGCAAGCAAAAGCGTGGCAAGTGCAATGCGCAGAGAGAAGAAAGGCACCTTAAAGTCAGGCCGAGGCGGCAAGGGCGGAACCGTTAAGAGCCGCAAGCAGGCGATCGCCATTGGTCTTTCGGAGGCCCGAAAAAAGGGGGCGAAAGTACCTGACAAGAACGCGTGATCGGGCGGCTCCCCGCTTGGCCTATCAAGAATATTCGCGAAGAGCCCGCCAGGCTCTTAATTTCTCCAATTTCTGTGCTCGCAGGAACAAAGCCCTAACTTACTGACATCCTTTGATCCGGACTGCACACTGGGCGACAGTTGTCTATAGCCACGCGCGTCCTTGGTCCTGCGCACGTAGAACCGAACACCTTGTGTCGCACACTTGTAAGAGTCATCGCCATATAGGCATGAGTCGAAAACCTCTTGTGCGGGAATTGCTGCGCGAGATCTCGCCTACGCAGCGGCAAGTAAAGAGTGATCGGCTCCAGAAAAGGCACGATCATGAGTTCAAACCGCTCCAGCTTCAAATATTGCTGGGAGCACGAGAGTTGCTAAGGCATCTGGAGAGATCGGCGCGCGATGGGCCATTGCGACGACAAGAGCAGAAAGTAGACTGCGCGTCCGCTGAAAATTTGAAGATTCCGCGGCACGTTTCCGTGGTCAAGCTACAGGGCCCACCTGATGGACCGGAACGCCCCATTATTCTATTGTATTCTATTGTCTGTTTGTGGGTCTTCCGTTCTTGTTTCGGGGGATACGGTCCGAGGCGAAGACTCGTTTCGAAGGCTATGAGAATCGCTCAAGTGGCACCGCTTTACGAGAGCATTCCTCCGCGTCTGTATGGGGGAACCGAACGGGTTGTGTCCTGGCTCACAGAAGAACTCGTCCGTTTGGGTCACGACGTCACTTTGTTCGCCAGCGGAGATTCGGTAACGAATGCCCGGCTCGTGCCGGCGTGCTCGAGGGCTTTGCGGCTTGATCCGCAGTGCAAAGACCCGTTCGCACACCATGTGCTCATGATGGAAAAAGTGTTCACCCAGGTGGCGAATTTCGATTTAGTTCATTTTCATACCGATTATTTTCATTTTCCATTGAGCCGCCGACAAGACGTGCCCTGCGTGACGACCTTGCATGGGCGCCTCGATCTTCCGGATCTGGTGCCCGTATATCAGACCTTCCGAGAACAACCGCTGGTTTCAATCTCGGATTCCCAACGAACACCTCTGCCGTGGGCAAATTGGCAGGGCACGGTCCGACACGGAATGCCACGACAATCGCTAACCTTCTCGCAGGGGGACGGCAAATATCTGGCATTCCTCGGTCGCGTCTCGCCGGAAAAAGGAGTGGACGAGGCCATCGACATTGCTCGCAGATCTGGTATGCCTTTAAAAATCGCGGCCAAGATCGACCAGGCAGATCGTGCGTATTTTGAACATCAAATCAGGCCCGTGCTGAATTGCGGTGGGGTAGAGTTTATCGGCGAAATTAGCAACGACGAGAAGAATGGCTTCCTCGGCGAGGCTGCAGCTCTCCTGTTTCCCATCTGCTGGCCCGAGCCTTTTGGCATCGTTATGATTGAGGCTTTAGCTTGCGGGACCCCGGTGATCGCCTATAATCGCGGCTCTGTGCCCGAGATCATGGTAGATGGGGTCACAGGTTTTGTAGTTGACGATTGTGCGGGCGCGATCGCTGCCGTAAAGAGATTGAGAGAGATCGACCGGGAGGTGTGCCGCAGACATTTCGAGCGGCATTTTTCCGTCGAACGGATGGCGCAGGAGTACGTCACCATTTATAAACGATTGGTGCGAGGAGAAGCATTGCCACTGACCCTTGACGACGGAGTTCCCAGTTGGACGCACCTGGTATCACCCAACACTACTACATAGCTACAGCTCTTTCCCCGACCGACGATCGGGCACGTGTTCTCAAGTATGGGCGGACGTTCTTCGTATTCGACCGCCTGGGCGACGTCCAGACCACCGGCATGGGCGAGCAGGGGCTGTTCTTTGAAGACACGCGACACTTGTCGGAACTGATGGTGCACCTGTGGGAAACGCGCCCTCTGCTGCTCAGTTCGACTGTAGAAACCAGCAATTTTCTTTTCACAGGCGACCTGGCGAACTTAGACGTGTCTCGCGGCAATGCAGTGGTGATTCCGCGTGGCACGCTACATCTGCTCCGCTCACGTTTCTTATGGAAGAACACTTGCTACGAGGAGTTCGTGTTTGTCAACCACGGGCTTTCCGATCTATTCGTTCCCTTCCGCATAACGTTTGACGCTGACTTCGCCGACATCTTCGAAGTGCGAGGCATGCACCGCCAACACAAGGGCATGCGTCGTCCCGCGAAGCTGGAGGCGGAATCGGTTCTGCTCGGGTATGAAGGCCTGGACGGTGTTGAACGGGGAACGCGCATTCGGTGGGAAACTGCACCAACACTCGCGACTGACTGCGAATTGCGGTACGACATCACCCTGCGTCCAAAACAGAGAACCACCTTCCATATATCCATTTCGTGCCAGTCCAAAGCGGCACCTCCCGGCGTCGGGTATTCAAGCGCCGTTGGTGCCGCCCGTCACGAACAGGAGAGCGTGGGTAAGGCCTTTCCGCGCATGTACAGTTCGAATTCACGCTTCAATGACTGGATCAACCGCTCGTTCGCTGATGTGCAGATGATGATGGTGGGAAATCCAGAACCCAACTATCCCTACGCAGGAGTGCCGTGGTTCAGTACCGTGTTTGGAAGGGACGGCATCATCACGGCTTTGCAGATGCTATGGCTGAATCCGGCGATGGCGAAAGGCGTTTTGGAGTGTCTGGCATCGACGCAGGCGACCGAGATCGACGCGGCGATCGAGGCGGAGCCAGGAAAGATTCTGCATGAGATGCGCCAGGGAGAAATGGCGGCGCGGGGCGAAGTTCCATTTGGGCGGTATTACGGCAGCGTGGATGCAACTCCTCTGTTCATAATTCTCGCGGGCGCCTATTACGAGCGCACCGCAGACCGCCCCTTCATCGAGCATTTGTGGCCGCACATTGAGCGCGCGCTGCACTGGATTGACGATTTCGGCGACGCGGATGGCGACGCCTTTGTGGAATACAGGCAACGCTCGGAGAAGGGCCTAGTCCAGCAGGGCTGGAAGGATTCCAACGATTCGATTTTTCATGCTGACGGCAGTCTCGCCGAGGCTCCCATCGCTCTCTGCGAAGTGCAGGGCTATGTTTATGCCGCAAAACTGGCCGCTGCTCGATTGTGCCGGTTTGCCGGCAGTTCTCTGAGATCGGCCGCGCTGGAAGGAGAAGCGGAAAATCTGCGCTCGCGATTCGAGGAACATTTCTGGTGTGACGAGCTTTCCACCTACGTCTTGGCGCTCGATGGCCGAAAGCGGCCTTGCCAGGTCCGCAGCTCGAACGCGGGCCACTGCCTCTATACCGGGATTGCGTCCCCGGATCGCGCCCGGCGATTGGCTGAAACCCTTTTTCAGCCGGAGTCATTTAGCGGCTGGGGCGTTCGAACGGTGGCCTCGGGCGAAAGTCGTTATAACCCGCTTTCCTACCACAATGGTTCAATATGGCCGCATGACAATTCTCTGATTGCGAGCGGGCTCGCAAAATATGGGTTCAAGAACCTGGCGGGCCAGATGCTGATGGGATTGCTCGACCTCAGCAGCATGGTCGATCTGCATCGCCTGCCAGAACTTTTTTGTGGATTAGATCGCCGGCCGGGTGAAGGTCCAACTCTTTATCCCGTTGCATGCTCGCCGCAGGCTTGGGCAGCCGCCGCCCCATTCCTCATCCTGCAGGCATGTCTTGGCATTTCCATCAATGCTGAGCGCAAAAGGATTGTCTTCGATGATCCATATCTTCCAGAGGGCATTCCGACCCTTACCATCAACGATCTCCGCTGCGGAGATGTCAGTGTAGATTTATTGCTGGAACGGAGAAGCAACTCCGTGTTGGTGCACAAGGCGGACACGCGGAGCACGATAGAAATTGTTACGATTGTCTCCTGATACCGTCACGAAACGACTTTTCCTTTGGCTTGAGCCATCAGAAGTGCACCAACCGTAATGTACTAGAGCACATCCAAACTCCGTGCCAGAACTGTCCCAACCCGTCGAGTCGCTGCCCGTGACCTCATCGATGCCGATGGACATTCCCGAGAAGCAGGCTGCGCTGTTTCGCGAACTACTCACCGCGCTTGAGGAGAAGCACGTCCGCACGCGGTCTCAGGAGCATTCGCTCTGTGCCAACATACGGGAATCTGCCGTTTCACCAAGGATCTGGATGTGTTCATGACCACAGGCACCGTCCTGAATGTTCTGCCATACTTGCGCCGATGCGGATTCGAGTGCGAGGTCCGCGATCCGGTTTGGCTCGCCAAGGTGCATAAAGGAGAATTCTTCGTCGACTTGATCACGGGCATGAGTAACGGCGTGCTCGCCGTCGAGGACTCTTGGATTGAGCGAGCTGGTCCCGCGGTGGTGCACGGCGTGGAGACGCGTGTGCTCGCTCCCGAAGAGCTGGTCGCTTCAAAGATCTTTGTCACAAAGCGGGAGCGTTTCGACGGGGCTGACATTGCACACGTAATCTACGGCACTTACCCGTCGTTCGACTGGGACCGCGAACTGCAGTTGGTAGGGGAACACTGGGAGATGCTTTTGTGGTCCCTGTTACTCTTTCGATATGTATATCCGGCGCAGACCCACTACGTGCCTGCTGATGTCTGGCGTGAGTTGCTGCAGCGACTGCAGAGCGAGATCGCGAACCCCGACCCCCATGCGAGTTTCCGCGGCAGCCTCGTGGATGACAACATGTTTGCTATCGATGTAAATGAGTGGCGGCTGGCGAACCTTCTAGAGGAGAAAAGAAGAAGCCGCCTGCACCAGTTGGAGCGTTGCGCGAATACGCGTAAGCCTGCCGGGAGCGCGCGACGCAGTTCCTGACGGTCATTTTGCATGAGAATCGCAGCCACAGCCGACTTGCATTTCAATCCGCAGAGCTATGCCAAGCTCAAGGATCAGTTTGAACGGGTACGGGACGAAGCCGATGTTCTCGTTCTGGCTGGCGATCTGACTAACTACGGGCAGCCCGATGAAATGGAGCCGCTGCTTAACGTTTTGGTCCGGCTGAGGATTCCGACCATCGCTGTGTTGGGCAATCACGATTATGAAAGCGGAAAGGAAGAAGAACTGGGTCGGATGATCGTGGGGGCCGGGATCAAACTGCTGCAAGGTACCGCCTACGAGCGAGATGGCGTCGGTTTTGCGGGAACCAAGGGTTTTGTTGGCGGATTTGGACGCGGAATGCTCACCGCCTTTGGGGAACGCGAAATCAAGCAATTCGTACAAGCCTCGATTGACGAAGCCCTCAAGCTTGAGCGCGGCCTGTCCCAACTGCGCACCAAGAAACGGGTGGTGGTGCTGCACTACTCGCCCATTCCCGAGACCGTGCAGGGCGAAGCGACGGAGATCTTTCCATTTCTTGGCACGTCGCGTCTGGCTGAAGTTGTGGATCGGCACGGAGCCGACCTGGTCGTGCATGGCCATGCTCACCACGGCAGAATTGATGGGCGAACTCCGGCGGGCGTCGCCGTGCACAATGTCGCGATTTCGCTGCTGCAGGCGCAAGAACGATCGTCAGTCTATCGAGTCTTCGACCTGTGACTGCTCACGCTGATCCGCAACGTCGCCGTTCAATTCCGGTAGGCTTGAGTTCGGCGGTGGCACGATGCATGGTTTCGATTGCTTCGTGCGTCGCCTTATAGGGAAGAGCCCCAATCCCGGTGGTTCGATTTTGACATTGTGATTCAAATTGCGGTGCGCCCTCCATCTACGGCGAGCTTCGCACCATAGACAAAACTGGAGCGGTCTGTCGCCAAGAAGACAATTGCTTCTGCTGTTTCGTCGGCTGTAGCTGGACGACCCGCCGGTCCTTGTGCGGCCAGCTGCTCAAGACCCTCGCCCATTGCATCCCTACCTTCGGTGCGGGTGGGTCCAGGGCTGCATTGACACGGACACCGCTTGGTCCACATTCAGCCGTCCAAGTCTTAGTCAACAGATTGATCGCAGCCTTGCTTGAACCATACAAACTCATTCCCGGAGCCCCGTAATCGGCCGCCATCGTCGACAGATTTACGATTGCCCCTTTTCCTCTCTTCGCCATCAGTGGGGCGAGTTCCCCCACCAGGAAATACGGCGCTTTCACCTTTAGCGAGAAAACGCGGTCAAACTGTTCTTCCGTGATTCGTGCGTGGGCCCGAACGGATAGATCCCCGCATTGTTGATCAGAATGTCGACATGGCCATTTCCGAGTTCGATGGCTCTTTTTGCCACCTCGCCCGCACTGGCTGCCTCATGAAGGTCCGAGGCAATAAAGTACGCTTTGCCTCCCTCGGCACGAATTTCGTCGACTGTCCTGTTTCCGCGCTCCGCGCTGCGCCCCACAACCACAACATGAATGCCAAGCAGCGCGAGCTTCTTGGCTGTAGCGCGACCGATTCCGCTCGTTCCTCCGGTAATGAGTGCTTTCGAACTGGTGCTTTTTATGGGTAAATCCCTACCGATTAGAATCAAGCGCTCGGCGTCCTGACGCCGTGATAGGAATTGCTCAGCAACCTGTTGCGGGCCCCAAGTGAAATACAGAGTGTTTGAATTTGGCGGGTGGGCCTGAGCGCTCTGCCCAACTCGGGCCCTAGGAATCGTCCATTAGAGCGGATAGGCGGCAACCCTTCCTCTATGGCGAAGGGAAGGCTCGCCCGTGATCCAGACGCAATCGAGGCGGTAGGAGAAAATCTCAACGACGACGAGTAAGCGGAGCAAGCCGGAGCGGTTCGGACAACCACGCAGCGACCCACGCGGAGTCATTTGTTCAGCTGCGCCGGCCAGTTCGTAACCAACTGCAGCGGTCGCTGAGCTTCTTCCTCGGAGTGGTTCACCAGCACATGCTTTCCATCAGAGGTGACGTCGAACGCTGTGCCAATCCCCGGCGAAGCGGCGTGGAACAATTTCTGCGGCGTACCGACCTCGATTTGCGATCCCTTCGGCGTCACCGCGCAAACCAGGATATCGTCAGTCAGATTCTTGAAGAACAGTTCCTTTCCATCGCCGCTCCACGTGGGAAAGGCCCCGCTGTTGGCCGACACTCTCCATTTCCCTCTTCCCTCCGGGAAACTCGTGATGTAAACCTCCTGCTGTCCGGACTCGTCGGAGACGTAGGCCACCCAGTGGCCGTCGTGAGAAATTCGATACGAAGTGAGGTTAGATTGCGGCGAAGGCGGCCGCACGACCGCAAGCGGCTTTCCGTTTCCGTTCACCGCCCGTATCCAGAGCGAGACCATCTTCTCGCCATCGCCCCAAAGGTAGGTTACATATTTTCCGTCGGGCGACCAGCCTGGGCTGTGATAGTTGTTGGTTTCGGAGAATACTTGCTTCTCCGAACCGCTGCCGTCTGCGTCTTTGGAGCGAATCTCCACGTTGCCGCCGCCGGTGGTGAGTTGCGCCGAGAATATGAGCGTCTTGCTGTCCGGAGACCACGCGGGTTCCTGAATCACCAGCGGATCGAAGGTGATCCGCGTCTTCGTCTTGCGCTCCAGATCGAGCGTCCAAATGTCGGTGCCACTCGCGTACGCGACTCGCGTGTTGTCGGGCGAAAGCCGGACGTCTCTCACCCCCAGCAATGATCGCGCATTCGCAGTTGCGGCCTCTTGAGGATCGTAGTCCGCGATCGTCTTCCCCGAGCGGTCGAACAGAACCAGGTGGCTTTTGGCCGCGTCGGCAGTGCCCAGCTGGTAAATCATGAGCCCGTTCTGCGAGACCGCGAAAATGCTGCGCCACACACCCACATCGTCGCGGAGATTGTTCACCAGCGGAATGGCCGATCCCGACAGAACGCCTTTTTGCGGATCGAAGGGCCGCGCCACCAGCGCCGTATTGGCACGGTAGAGCAGGTAGCCGGATGCGTACTGAGCCGCCGAATCCGTCGTCAGGATCAGATGGCTCTCCGTGCTGTCAACCGACCCAAAGTAGATTCCGTTCCGCTGTGGATCACCTCCGGTATGACTGGTGGCGAGGTAAATGAAATGTTTTCCGTCTGGCAGAAACCATGGCCAGCGATGGGTGGAGTGCTTGCTGCGATCGATTACCGTCGCTGGCACCGCGGTGTCAATCTGCGCGCTCACTTTCGCCAAGGGACCCGTAAAGTCCGGGGCGAACACAATCACATCGTTGGTGCTCCAACTTCCGCCGCGGGAATTGGGCGCATCGGCGACCGGGGCAACCGGACCGCCCGTCGCCGCAATCTTCATCAGCTTGCCACCGGCAAAAAAGCCGATGTAGCGGCCATCCGGCGACCAGAAAGGATGCGCAGCGCCCGCAGTTCCATCCAGTGGCTGCGCCGAATCGCCGCTCAGCGACCGAACCCACAGCAGCTTGGTTTCACCCGAATGCGCTACCAAAGCGATCTTGTCTCCCTGGGGAGAAAGTACGGGCATGCCGCCCGTGTCGCCCGTGGTATCCAGGGTAAACTTATCTGGCGGCGGAATTTCGGCATGAAGCGAAACGGGTTGCTCGGAAGATTTTGCCCAACGGTATCCGGCAAACCCGGCGACTGCAACGAAAATGAGCACAAGCGCCGCCAGCCCGGCAACCCATGACTTCTTAAGCTGTGCAGATGCCTTTGCCAGCTCTTCAGGTTCGGAGTCCATCATCCAGCGCAAGTCCATTGCGATGTCATGCGCGGATTGAAAACGGTCCGCCGGAGCTTTGGCGAGGCAGGCGCGAACCACGCGATCGAGCATGGGCGGGGCTAGCGGCCGGCTGACAGTGATCGGCTCCGGATCTTTTTCCAGAATGGCAGTGAATACGCTGAGTTGCGATTTGCCTTCGAAAGCGCGGCGTCCGGTGATCATTTCGTACAGAACGCATCCAAAACTGAACAGGTCGCTGCGCGCATCGGCTTCCACTCCTTGCAAGACCTCGGGCGCCATATACTGAAACGTTCCCACGATCGAGCCCTTCTGAGTAAGCGGCGACGCAGCCGAGGTGAGCGAAGCCAGATTCATGGTCGGCGTCGAAGGAGTAAACGGCCCAACGGCCTTCGACGCAATCGACGCTTCTGGCTTTGCCAACCCGAAGTCCATCAACTTCGCGCTAGCCTTCGTCAGCATGATGTTCGCCGGCTTCAAATCGCGATGGATAATCCCCTGTAGATGCGCCTTTTCAAGCGCCTGCGCGATTTCCGTTCCAATCTTCAGAACTTGATCCAGCGGCAGCGCGCCCTTCGCCAGCCGTTCGGCCAGGGTCTGGCCTTCGAGATACTCCATGACCAGAAAGTTGGTGCCGTCCTGCGTGCCGATGTCGTAAAGTGTGCAGATATTGGCATGCTGAAGTGCGGAAATGGCTTTAGCCTCGCGCTCCATGCGTTGTTTCAATTCCGGGTCGGAGGCAAGATGGGAAGGCAGGACCTTGACGGCAACGGTGCGATCGAGGCGGGTGTCCTTGGCGCGATAGACTTCTCCCATACCGCCCGCGCCCAGCTGCGATTGAATCTCGTAGGGGCCTAGTTTCGTGCCAGCGGTGA
>Ga0302326_10022936_pt1 | contig 12741 bp, 8 predicted proteins | sample Palsa_T0_3_FD_202264 | JGI IMG/M metagenome (GOLD analysis project Ga0302326, IMG submission 202264) | Peat permafrost microbial communities from Stordalen Mire near Abisko, Sweden - Palsa_T0_3 | ecosystem: Environmental > Terrestrial > Soil > Palsa > Peat permafrost | place: Sweden: Abisko... | reverse complement strand
ATATGGGCATTTGGCGTGCACGGTTTTTTTGTCCTCCGCTGGTTCCAAGGACAAAAGGCACTTAAGGATCTAAAGCAAGTGGGTGTTTGATCGATCCGCACCCAAAGACTTCTGAGTGCAAGCCCCGGCTACCTCCACTGTGCAGTCGGCGTCCAAGCCCCGCAGCCGCACTTACCACGACGCGGATCGCGGCGAAACCGCTGATCACGTTTTACGCCTCCCGCGCCCTCGGGCGTTGCCAGCCCCACCCAACCGGGAGTATCCTTTTGCACAAGAACGTCGCTGGAGGTTCTGTATGCCCACGCGTCTATCTCTGACCTCTGTTTCCTGCACTGTTCTGCTGGCCGTCGCGATCGCCTCGTCATGCGCTTCCGCCCAAGGCTTTTTTTTGACGCCCGTTCCGGGCGCGCCGTTCAGCGGCGTCGTCAACATTGAGCGAACCGTCGTTCGCAAGGATGGCTCCGTCATGCAGCTCAAGTCGACTCGGGAGGTCGCCCGTGATACACGGGGACGGATTCACAACGAAGCAAGGGCGCTGGTGCCGGTCTTCAGCAAAGACACGCCTGAACTTCTGCACACCCATTTATACGATCCGCAGACTCGCATCTCTACCGAGATCGATGTGCGGAGGCGAACCTTCTGGACTAGAACCATGGACCATCCGCCTTCCACCGAGCCACCTTCGATCCGCTTTGCCGCCCCCGACGGCAATGCTCCTCCGAACGAATTCACAAAACAGGAAGACCTTGGAATTCGCGAGATCGAGGGCGTGCCCGCGCACGGGATTCGAGAAACCCAAACCGTCACGGACGACAGCGATGGCAAAGAGGTCGTCATTGTCGACGAATACTGGTACTCGCAGGATCTCCGCATTAACCTGATGGTCAAACATAGCGATCCACGCAAGGGAACGACGACGCTGACGGTCGCTCAAGTTACGAGGACCGAGCCCGATCCCGCATACTTTCAGGTTCCTGAAGGTTACACGCGCCCTGGAGCACAGGCGGAAACGAAAAAGGCGAATTGACGCCTTCCGGCAGAGTCTGAAGGCTGAGCCCGACAACGTGTCCGCGTGGCAAAAGTATGGAGAGCTGCTGTGCCGCACCGGAGATTGCGCTGCCGGGCAGCGGTGGCTGCTCAAGGCCCAGGGCTCGGATCCTACGCTGCCCCGGATCGATTATGACCTTGCTCTGACGGATACCAAATTGATGGATCTTCCCGGCAGCCATCACCGCCGCAAAGCGGGACGCCATACTTGCCGTTTCGAGGATCAACATTGGTGCGATGCTAGTGTGGATCGACCTCAGCGAAGCCCACCCAACAAGTAAACAATCAGAAGAATCAACAGCACGGTTCCCAACCCTACTCCCGCACCACCACCATAGCCCCAGCGACGATGGCCGTAGAAGCCCCCACCACCCCCGAAGAGCAGGATCAAAACAATGATCAGTATCAACATTCGAGATTCTCCTTCTCGGACACACTAATTGCTGACACGCAAAGGTGCAAGAGTAACGGTTCCAGCCGCAGGAAGAAATCGAATCAGATCTTTACACTCGGTTTTCTTCCGTCTTGTTGTGTAAGCAACCGCAGATGCCTCTTGCTTCGTTTCGAGTGCGATGCGGGTAATTTCCTATTCTTTGCCAAACTAGATCTGGTTACGAAGCGTCAGCGGAATCACGCGACTTTCCCCGGAGCTTGTAATCGTTAGCTTGATCACTGTTTCCGGTGGATCGTCTCGCATTTGTGCGCGAAACTCCGACAGTTTGCTCGATTCAACTGGAACGCCATCCACCGCGGTGATTACGTCCCCTACCTTAATACCGGCATTCTCCGCAGGTCCGCCGGAAGTAAGGCTCATCACCTGGAAGCCGCCGTTCATGGCATTGATCCACATCCCCGAAAGGTCGAATACATCGCTGTCAGCAACGGGTTCCGGAAGCCGTTTCAAATACATCACCTGATTGCCGTAGTCGAATGTGACCACGAAGCGTTTGAGAAGCCTGGTGCCCACATTTCCGGCGTAGTTCGGGTCGGAAAAACTTCCTCCCTTGCGAAGCGTAAGGCTGGCCACAAGATCTCGAATGGTGACTCCACCCAGTTGCAGATCCGAAGCGCGCGTCACGTAAGATTGTGTTGGTCCGCCCACGCCCCATCCGTCGACTGCAAGCACTCCCTTGGGATTTTTCTCGCGGAGCGAGTAGCGGTCAACAAATGGCTTCGTGATATTGAGTTCTGTGCGTGAGCCGGTATCGATGTCGAATTTCCCGGGCAGCCCTTCAAATGCTCCATCCACTTGGGGGTGCTGATCGTAGAAGGCAAATTTGACCGCAACAGCATCCCGGGGCGGTTGGAACGCGGCTGGCTTAATCAGTGTCAGTGTCTTCTTGCCGTAATCGATGCGAGTCACAAGCCGGCGAAACACCTCGAATCCAATCATTCCATCTCCAGCAAATCCTTCCACCGCGTCCGGGTGGTACTGAAGCACAAAGACTTCCTGGTTTCGAATGATCGCTGCTCCAACTTTTATTTCGTTCACACGCGCGTAACCCGAGACTGCGGTTCCCTGGCCAGCGCCTGTTGCCGGGCTCTGCCCGGTCACTTCTAAACCTAGCGCCTCGGCTGTGTGAGGCATCAGGATATTGTGACCGCCGGTGTCGACTTGAAATCGAAACGGCCCTTTACTGTTGATCCAAACCTTCGTGTAAATATGATTGTTCAGGAGCTCAAAGGGGACGGTTGTTTCTGTCGCTCCTCCCTCGAACACTGTGTCGTCAGGCACAGAGCCGCCTCGGTAATAGGCAGATTTGGGCCGCGCCGGCAAGAAATTCGCGCTGAGAAGGGTCTGTGTCTGGAGGCCGTCCGGTCCGCTGCCGTCGTCAATGACGACTTTTTGAGCGATCATTGCGCCGTCCGTGGCGCGGTAATCGCTATACATCGTTGTAATCGATATAAATTGTTGCATTTCGACGATGCGAGCCAGCGAATGAGTATCCGCATCGAACCACGCCTCGAATGGTTTCCCTCCTGCGGGGGTCACCGTAAGGACGTCGTAAGTATGGCCATCCGCCTGTTTCGATGGATCTCGTTCGATTTTGGCGCCGCCGTGATCTGCCCGCCACCACTTTTCGGAGTCGCGATAAGCCTCATTCACAGCCAGCTGAAGTTTATCCCCGCCCGCTTCTGGAGTAATTGTGCCGGAGAGTTCCTTCATCCACGCATGAGAACCATCGAAACCGTTGGCCTGGAGTGTGGGGCCAATGTCCTGCGTGTCAATAAATGCGCCAGTCCGCAGATCCTCCACCGAATCGACCTTCCCACTAAGCCCTTGCCCTGCGTATGAGAAATGCAACTCCAGCGTGGATTTTCCGGACCAGGCGTGGCCGCCGGCGGCCGCGTGGTTGAGATCCAGGATAGTCGCCGCAGAATCTTGTCCGTGAGCAACGGCCGTTGCCAGGCACAATCCCGCAGCCCCCAAAATCATTCCGAGCCTTCGGAAGTTAAACAAAGAGACAGGATGTAGTCGCATAGCTAGTAAAATCGGCCGCCGAAGGTGATGTAGAACTGATCGCTATTGACGCAATAGCCACAGTTCCTCCAGCACGAACCAAAAGCCCGAGTGTTGGATGCGCGGAAATCCACCGGCGAAGACAATTAAAACTGGGGCAGACAGGGACGTTCACCAACTTTCTTGAGCCGCCTCGCGCGACAACGGCGCTCCGGTTCCTGCGCGCCAGGGCGAGCGCCTTCTCACACGAAGCACGGGCCTCCGGAACCGCGTCTATCGCCGCCAACTGCCGAATTGTCGTATTCGGCGTTGGCTTCTTTCAGGATGGGGATGTCGGGGTCGGCGTGTATAGCATTGCCGGGGGCCGCGTGCGTAAGGGCCTTCGGCGTCAATTGGTTAGGGCTTCAGGTTTCTTCACGCAATCTTTACCTTGTTGTCCTTGTGATTTTTGGGCATCCGCGACGGGATACGGGTTCGAAGAACGTTCTCTTCGAGCGAAGTGTTCGAACCAAACTCGCAGGGACATCCAGAAATGCTAAAATCCGCGAGGACAGCGGAGCCAAGTGTGGAACGAACGGACCGGTCCGACAGCGTAGTGCGGTTCGACGACTTCGAGCTGAATCTGCGTACCGGCGAACTGCGCCGTGCGGGAGCAGACACGGTTCACCTGCCAGAGCAGCCCTTTCAAATACTTGCCTTGCTGCTGGAGCGTCCGGGCGAGGTGGTTTTGCGGGAGGATATCCGCAGCCGGCTCTGGCCGAACAACACAATTGTAGAATTCGAGCACAGCATAAGCGCGGCGATGAACAGGGTCCGCCAGGCGCTGGGCGATTCAGCCAACGATCCTCATTATATTGAGACCCTGCCGCGTCGAGGGTACCGATGGAAGGTGGCCGCGGAGCGGATCGAACCTATCCCCAGCGTCGCTGAGACCGAGGCTCCCCAAGTCAAAACACACCTCGCGACCAGAATACTGTTCGCCGTGTTGTTCCTGGCGGTTGGCGGGGGACTGTTTTTGACGCACTGGTGGCGAAGCAAAGTACCACCTCCGATGAAAGTTGTGGTGGGTACCTCTCTACCTGGTTTTGAGGGGAGCGCCACCTTTTCTCCCGACGGCAACGAGTTTGCTTTCGTTCACTATGACACCGAGACCCGTGACCAGAACATATTCGTCAAGGCGCTGGGTGACGAAAAGATGGTTCAACTCACACACATTCCGCCTCCCGGAGGAGCGGACTGTCCCAGTTGGTCGCCGAACGGCAGGACTATCGCTTATACGCATACGGTCCAGACCGGTCCAATAACGTCTGAAAATGCAATATTCCTGATGACGCCGCTCGGAGGGTCGCAACACCATATCCGGGACTTGGCACCAGACGAGCATTGTCAGCTGTCATGGTCCCCCGACTCCAAGCTGCTCGCTTTCGGCAATACCCCTGCGGGAGAGAGCTCCGGCATCTTCCTGGTTTCGCCAACCGGTTCGGAGTTGCGCCGACTGACAACTGCGCCGCCAAGAACACAGGACGGCGATGCGGCGTTTTCTCCCGACGGCGCCCAGATTGCTTTTATCCGTTGGGTCGGTCCGACCAGCAGCGATCTGTACCTGGTCAATGCACGGGGCGGTCAAGTAAAGAGGGTTACTGCCCTCAATCGCGGGATGATGTCGCCGACCTGGACTGCGGATAGCAAGCGAATCGTCTTCGGTATCGAGAGTGGATACTGGGGAAACATGGAGCTTTTTTCGATACCGGCAACCGGGGGCGAGGCCGAGCGCCTGCCGTTTATCAGCTCAAACGCCTTCAGCCCCGCGTTCTCGCGCCAGGGCGATAAACTAGCCTTTGCCACCCAAATTTGGAACTCAAATATTTGGAGTGTCCCGCTCCTGAGTGTGGCATCTTCGGCGTCGCGTCCCGGCTCGAGCAAATGGTCCGATCCGAGCAAGACAATCGCATCGACCCGGTTTGCGATGCAGCCTCAAGTATCCCCGGATGGGAGTCGGTTGGCATACGTTTCCGATCAGGACGGCGCCCTGGCCGTGTGGCTAAGTAAACCGGATGGATCGGATCCGTCTCGCCTTGCAACTGCGCTATTGGGCGGCAGTCCGCAGTGGTCTGCGGACGGAAAATATATCGCATTCGATGCTGTCGAAGATGGTCACGGCCAGATTAACGTCACCAGAGCAGACGGAGGTACGCCAACCCCGATTACGAGTGGTCCGTATGACAATGGCGCGCCGACTTGGTCGGCCGATGGCAAATGGATTTATTTCAACTCGAATCGAAGCGGACACTTCGAGATTTGGAAGGCTCCCTTCCAGGGAAAGGAAGCGGTTCAGGTGACACGGCACGGAGGTGGGTATGCCCAAGAGTCTCAGGATGGCAAGTTTGTGTACTACCAGAAACCTGTAGTCGGCCCGTGGATTTTCCCTATGTTGCCGCAAATCTGGAAAATCCCCTCCAGCGGCGGCGCTGAGGAACCGGTGGTAAGTGTTGGTGATCTCACAACCGATTGCTGCGCCTGGTTCTGGCAAGTGACTAAAGAGGGAATTTATTTTATTGACAATACGGCTAAGCCTTTACCAGCTATCAAATTTTTCAGCTTCGCTAGCAGGAAAACGAGCGTTCTCGCCCAGCTTAAAAAGGCGGCGTTTGGTGGTCCGGGATTATCTGTGTCCGCCGATCGACGGCTAGCCTTATACGGCCAAACTGACGATGCGGGCAGCGACATAATGGTGTTGGAAAATTTCCGCTGAGATTCGGGAATGCCATCTCTGCATCGTCGGTTTAGCGGCGGCGTATGGGATGAGGTGAGAACTATAGTCTCATTTGGTTTTTTTACAATGTAGTGCTCGACTTTCTCGCAAGTTCTCGGCCTGAACAGCGGTCCTCTGTTCATTGGTATCTCGACAAAGCGCGTGGCCCAATTCGTGCGACACAGCCAACTCAAGTTGAGCATCCTGATCCACATGGAACATTTGCATCAACTGGGCACGTTGTAGTGCTGTCGGCGAAAAAAGGGCGTCCTGGAAGAATGTTTCCCGGGAATGGAGGGCTGTAAAAGCCGGACTGCCGGTCGGTCCACCGGCGGCACGCACCATCTCACCCCAAAGGCCGGTCGGGACCAGAAAGAACGACCAGGAAGCAAGGCCGCTTATCGGATACCGTGCAAGTTGGCGCCGCAGGGTGAGGACGTGGTCCTCGCACTTCGCCGGGTCGTAACCTTGCAAGCAATAAAAACGGATGGTATCCGGAAAATTGTCATGCATCCGGACGTCGACGGCGTAGCCGGGCATTTTGGTTTGCGCAGCGAGCGAAGTGGACTGGCAAACAGAAAGGGCTAAGACTAAGGTCCAGAAGATCGTCTGGCATACTTTCCCAGCCTCGCGCCCCAGCGGCGAGGGTGCTTGTGGCAGCGGTTCCGACCCTACAGGATGCCAGTACGTGACTGGCGCGTTCAGACAGATTTTCATGTCGCCCTCCCGAGCATTGGCTCTGAGCAGGGCGACATTCCGCGATTGGAGCTAGTGCCTCAATGCAAAACCCATCATAAGATCGTCAATTTGTAGTCATCACGGCAAACGCTAGCAAGTAAAGGGCTTCCTCTCGTGGAATCGAAAGCGCTGATCGATAGCGGACCTAAGAAAAACATCCGGTAATGCTGAAATCCGCCAGCACTTCGGAGCCAAGTGTGGGACGGACTGGTCCGGTAAGCGTAGTGCGGTTCGGATTGAGAATGATGAGGATTACAAAAGAGCCCAAACCGATTGAAAAAGGGTCAGTCCGGGGATCTCCCTCGCGACTCTAGCGAGAGATGTTGTACCAGGCGATTTCACTCACAATCCAGTCAATGCGTGTAACCCTGACGTTAGGCCAACAATCCCCGTTACCATCTCGAAAAGTTCAGGCGCGGGCACGCTTTGCCGCCTGCGCGGCGCCTACAAAGTTGAGAGTCTGGTTCTGAAAATTCGGAAGGTTGGAGAAAATCGACGGCAGATCCGCCGGTTGCACACCGAACCATTGCGCCAGCGTGGCGCCGTATTGGTCGAGGGAAGTGGTTGGAATCCAGCGTCCCTGATTGGTGGCGTCGTCGGGGCCACCCAGTACCTGGGTGGGAAAGGTTCCGTAGAAATCGCCTCCCGCTATTGCTCCTCCCATCATCAGGTGATGGCTGCCCCAGGCGTGATCGGTGCCGGAGCTGCTGTCGGGCTGGAATGTACGTCCGAAATCCGACAAGGTGAAAGTAGTCACTTGTGGTTCTATACCTATTTCGACGGTGGCCTGGTAGAAGGCATTCATTGATTGGCTCAAGTCCTGGTAGAGGCTGGTCTGCTGGACCAGTTGATCGCTATGGGTATCGAATCCGCCGGAAGAAACGAAGAAAATCTGGCGCGGCAATCCAAGCGCGGAGCGCACCTGAATGATTTGCGCTACCTGTTGCAACTGCCCGCCGAGAGAGCTCTTGGGAAACTGCGTATTCAATTTCGTTCCTTGAGCGAGCGCTGCCGCCAGGGTCGCTCCGTCCTGGATGGCGTTGGTCGTAGTTGTACTGGCCGCCTGAATCAGGGATAGTCCCGTATCAAACGTGAGCAGGCTCTGCAGAGCAGCCAATCGGGCGTTGTCGTCGTTGGAACCGTAGAAACCGGAAAGCGGCGCGGTCGGATTTCCGCTCGATTCGATGCATCTCACCACCAGTCCTTCGGCGAAAACGTTGCTGCCGGCAAGCGATATCATGACCGGAAAATTTCCACCATAGATGGACTCGATCTTGTCGGCCAATCTCCCACCCCAGCCAACATCGGCAAACGTGTTAAGAGTTGCGGTCTGCATCTGCTGTTGCTGATCGGCGTGCGAGAAGAGATTGACGGGAACGGTCGCCTGTCCTTGCAAGTACTGGTCGCGCGTGGTGGGCTGCACCAGGGTCCCTGCATTTGCCAGCAACGCTAACTGGCCTCCATTGAACAGAGACTGTATTTCGACGAGATTGGGATGGAAGCCGTACGACTCGCTGAGACTCTTCGGCGAGACCGGCAGCAACTGTCCTTGCGGAACCGCCAGGCCAGCCCGAATGGAAGCGTAGTTTGCGTAATCAGAGCTGCCGAGCGGAACGATCAGATTATTGGCATCATTGCCGCCAAACAGAAAGATGCATACCAGTGCCTTGTAGTCCTGCGTGGTCTGGGCCAGCGCATTGACGAGGCCCAATCGACTGAAACTGGCCGCAGCCACTCCCGCCGCAGCCGTGCAGCAAGTCGTTCTCAGGAAACCGCGTCGCGATAGTCGGGGCATAATTCCTCCAGGTGCTGCAAAGTCGTTTTTGAGATTTCGTTAGTGTTCAACTTGAAATTGCGACGAGCCTGCTGTCAGGTAGAGTGCGGCCATAGCGCGATGCTGGTTATCAGAGATCGAGGTAAGCGTACTTGCCAGAGTGCTGCGCATCCCGTCGGACATCTGACCATGCATCATGTTCAGAGAGACCATATCGAGCAGCTGATTCACGTCCCCGGCTACTCCGACATAAGGGGAGATATTCGTCGTAGTGGTGCTGCTGACACTGCCGTACACCATGTCATTTACAAAGTTGATTCGCGCGATGTCCGTACTCGAGTTGAAAATCTTGAACTCCGGACCGAGCAGCTGCGTGCCCGGAATCTGATAGTTCGGAGGATAGAAGTTGAATACGGAACTCGACATGAAGGGCTGCTGCCCCATGTTCTGGGCGTAGTAATTAAGATTGGCACCGTCTGTGGTGGCATTGAGCGCGCGCAACACGGCTGCTATATGGAGGACTGGTTCACGAAGATGTCCGTCGCCGGGTTGTACCTGGGTGGGATCGTCTCCGCGCCGGGCTTCGGGATCCAGCAGAATGGCGCTGACTAAGGCTTTCAAGTCGCCGCGTACGCCGCTGCCGTTGTCGTTGAAGATCTGTGTCACACGGCTCACATACGCCGGACTCGGATTGCTGGTCACCAGCTTTTGGATCAGTTGCTGCGCGATGAAAGGCCCTACATTCGGGTGGTTGAAGACATTCTGCAGCGCGGCAGTGAGGTCCGACTGAATGGTCCCGCCCGCCGGCAGCGTGACTCCGTTCAGAAGAAGTTTCGATGACTTGTTGTGATGCGAATCGTAGGGGAGCATGGGTCCGCTGTAGTACGGGTTAGCCCAAAACTGCGCCGTATTCCCTGGCGACGGTGGGTACGACCAGCCGCTGTAGACACCAGCGAACCCGTCAACCGTAGTCTGGGTGTAGGCCGGGATCTGGTTACCGGAGCCGTCGAGCTGCGGCGTTCCATCTGGATTCAAAAGCACCAGACCAATTGAAAAGAGCTGCATGGATTCGCGGGCGTAGTTTTCATTCGGACGACAGCTGCTGCAGCCATCGTTGTTTCCCATGTCAAGATAGTTGCCCATCGCGGGACTCAACGTAACGTCGTTCAACAACGAGGCGTAATTGCCGAAGGCGTCTTTCTGCAGCATGTTCATCCACAGAGAAAACGCGGTGGGATCGCCGATCTTGAGACCCGAGATAACCATGATCTCGTTGAGAGCAAACGAAACACGCTGGCGAAGCTGATCTTGGCCCTGGGTCGCGTTAACAAAGAGCTGGTTCTGCACCACGTTCAAGCCGTCGGTCGGTCCCGGCGTCTGGTAAGTCGAGATGGGCGCATTGAATTGCTGCGTAAGGTATCCCTGGAGACCGGACTGCTGCACTTGCGCGATGGTGGTTGGCGTCGGCCCCCAACTCGCTTGTTCCAGGAATCGCGAGGCGACAGCGGCTGTCACCTGACTCTGCGGCACCGAGACTTGCGCCGAGAGCGTGTTGGAGTCGGCCGATCCTGGGTCGGGGTTCTGCACCACGACCTGGACTTGTCCAACCTGCTGGTTGGTCGCCGTGCCGGTCGCTGTGAGTTTGGTGCCGTTGACGAACGTGGTAGTGAGGAGTTGCCCGCTAAAAACGACTGCTGCGCCGTTGAAGAAATTCGTGCCGGTCGCCGTGATCGTGAAATTGCCCACAGTGATCGTCTGCGGCGACACCGACGCCAGTGTCGGAATCGGGTACTCAAGAGTTGCGGTCGCAGAGTCAAACGCACGCGAATCAGCCACACTGGTCGCGGTCACCTTCACTGAATTCGGATTCGGCAGATTTGCCGGGGCCGTGTAGATGCCCGTCGCACTGATCGTCCCACTGGAACTGTTTCCGCCCGCCACTCCATTTACCGACCACGTCACAGCCGTGTTGCTGGACCCATTCACTGCTGCCGAAAACTGCTGCGATCCACCATCACGAATCTGAGGCGTGGCTGGGGAAACTTTGACGGCGATGGTCAGTGGCGGATCGATCTGGAGCGAATATGCGGTAGGCGAAATGATCGCGCCCGGATCGGGATTCCCTACCGTAATCGTTCCTTTGCCAACTTGCGTCTGAGTTGCGGTTCCGCTGGCTGTCAGCTGCGTGGCGGAGACGAAAGTCGTTTGCAAAGCGGTGCCGTCCAAGAGCACCTGCGCCCCCTTGGCAAACTTGGATCCGGAGACGATCAGCGTGAAATTTCCGACGGTCAGCGGATTCGGCTGTGCGCCCTGAACGGCTGGAATCGGGTTCTCCAGCGCCAACGCCGCCTCGCCCGAAACCAGACTGTTCACCACACTGGTCGCAGTTACCGTGATGGCAGGGGCGGTAGGAACGACGGCAGGCGCGGTATACAGTCCCGTATTGTTGATGGTGCCGAAAGTGGCATTGCCGCCGGCCACTCCGTTCACCGACCAACTCACCTCACTGCTGCCGCCAGTATTGCTGATGCCGGTACCGCTGTTGGGTTTTGCTTGCAATATCTGCGCATTACCATTTTCGACTCTGCGAGGACGCGATGGCGCAACCGGCGTTCCGGGGATAGCTCCTGTCTCCGCCAGCCCTGTAACATCGGCCGTGAATTGAAGTGTATCGCCAGCACGAACCAGGGATGTTGCCGGAGAGACAGTGATGGTGGGGTTGGAGTGATCTCCACATCCAGCCATCCATAGCGTGCTGAAACCAAGTACGAGAACACTAATCCAGGAGGCGCGCTGCAGCAGAAATGAGCGAATCATCCAACACCCCAGCGGTTCACGGAAATTCGTGACCCGAATTGAGGCAGCATAAACAGATCGGGAATTTCTCGATAGTCTCGCAAGGCCAATTGGATTTGCAGCAAATGGTCGATCAAAAGACGCGCCAGGCAACGTCAGGAATGGACCGCAAGATCAGTCAGGGAGCAGGAATCCGTACAACGGAAGCAGCGGTTATTTGGCCATTCTCAGTCAGCGAAAAATGCGAACGCCGCGCGGACAGTTAGACGGAGAACAGCTCCTACCCGGCAGCAACACCCTCCATACCGAACCACAACTGCGCCAGGAGTTGCAGATTCTTCTTGCAGGTACGACTGACTGTAAACTCTCTTCCGCCTCGCATGCGGAGCGAAATTCGCGCTAAAGCTGCCTCCTTGCTCGCCGGAAAGAACATTTCATCCAGGTCGCATTTGAGCCGAGTGCTAGCACCACTACTCCTGTTGAGGTTTAGTGACCGTCGCTCACTTCCTCGTGCTACGACGCGGCTTCGACGACGAAAAACTGCCACCACCTCTGCCCCTACTGCGAGCATCAGCAATTGTGTATGCGACTTCGTCAACCGGATGCAATCCGACAAGCAACTGGTCGCCCCACAGGCCTCTGCAATGCCACACCTTGATCTTCGCTCCCTAGTAGGGCTGATGGGCCTAGAGCGTCACTCGCGTGATTTGTGAGCGGTTACGGGAAAGCGCTCACGCGAGAACTGGGGAAGAGGGGTCTGGAACTCAGCGCCTGGGGGTGTCATAGCCACAATTTGTTCCAGCTGTATAGACATCGGTCTCCTCCTTTTGGGCGAGGAATGCTTCCCTATCCGCTTCTCGACGTGCTCGGCCGGTCGCGGCGGATGAGTCGATTCGGCAGCGGTGCTTGTGTGGCTGGTCACAGAATTCGGTAAGCCGGCTACAAAAATTCATACTCTCTTTGCAATTTACTATTCTTGTGAAGTAAATCATGGGAACGTGTTGAACTTGTTCGACCTGTCCGTAGTTTATTAAAAAAATGCTTGACAGAGCCGAGCTTTCGCCTATACCTTCATGCACATTTGAAGAAGGGTTCTTTTCTTTGCCGTATCAGGTGACCGTTTTACAGGTCTCTTGTCGAAGCAAGATTGGCGTTCGGGAAAACGGAGGCATT
>Ga0302326_10022934_pt1 | contig 12742 bp, 13 predicted proteins | sample Palsa_T0_3_FD_202264 | JGI IMG/M metagenome (GOLD analysis project Ga0302326, IMG submission 202264) | Peat permafrost microbial communities from Stordalen Mire near Abisko, Sweden - Palsa_T0_3 | ecosystem: Environmental > Terrestrial > Soil > Palsa > Peat permafrost | place: Sweden: Abisko... | reverse complement strand
GTCGGGCGAGTTGATCGAGTTCCCGCACGATGTCGCGGGCATCGCCATGAACCTCGAAGAAGACCAGGTAGGCGCGGTGCTGCTGGGCGACTACACCGCCATCCAGGAAGGCGACCTGGTGAAGCGCACCGGACGCATTATGTCGGTGCCGGTTGGCGAAGCCATGATCGGCCGCGTGGTGAACGCGCTGGGCGCGCCCATCGACGGCAAGGGCGCGATTCACGCCGCCGGCTCCAACCCCATCGAACGCCTGGCGCCGGGCGTGGTCGACCGGTCCCCCGTGAAAGAGCCGATGATGACCGGCCTCAAGGCGGTAGACGCCATGATCCCGATCGGCCGCGGCCAGCGCGAGTTGATCATTGGCGACCGCCAGACCGGAAAGACCGCGATCGCTATCGACACCATCATCAATCAAAAGGGTGGCGACATGGTTTGCATCTATGTCGCCATCGGGCAGAAGCGCTCCACCGTGGCGCAGGTGGTGAAGACGCTCGAAGAAGCCGGCGCCATGGATTACACCATTGTGGTTTCGGCCTCCGCCTCCGATCCCGCGCCGATGCAGTACCTAGCGCCGTTCGCCGGGTGCGCCATCGGCGAGTATTTCCGCGATAAGGGCGGCCACGTGCTGTGCGTGTACGACGACCTTTCGAAGCACGCCGCGGCCTATCGCGAAATTTCGTTGCTGCTGCGCCGGCCGCCGGGCCGCGAGGCGTTTCCGGGCGACGTATTTTACCTGCACAGCCGTCTGCTCGAGCGCGCCGCCAAATTGAACAAAGAGAACGGCGGCGGTTCGCTCACCGCGCTGCCCTTCATTGAAACCCAGGCAGGCGACGTTTCGGCCTACATTCCCACCAACGTCATTTCGATTACCGACGGCCAGATTTTCCTCGATTCCGACCTGTTCAATTCGGGCCAGCGCCCCGCCATCAACGTCGGCATCTCGGTAAGCCGCGTGGGCGGCAACGCGCAGACCAAGGCGATGAAGCAGATCGCCGGCAGCTTGCGCCTCGATCTGGCGCAGTACCGCGCGCTGGCGGCCTTTGCGCAGTTCGGCTCCGATCTGGACAAGGCTTCGCAGCAGCAGCTCAACCGCGGCAAACATTTGACGGAGATCCTCAAGCAGGGCCAGTATTCGCCGCTGCCGCTTGAAAAGCAGATCTCCATTATCTACGCCGGGACGGAAGGCTTCCTTGACGACCTGCCCATCGAACAGTGCCGCAAGTTCGAAGCCGAGCTCTATCGCTTTATCGAGAGCGCTCACCCGACGGTTTTCGAAGACATCCGCACCAAGAAGGCTCTGGATGATGGCCTGCGCGCCAAACTCAGCAGCGTGATCAAGGAGTTCAAGACCCGCTTTGTAAAGGATCAGCCGGTAGCCGCGCATGCCTAGTTTGATCGATATCCGGCGGCGCATCCGCTCGGTAAAGAACACGCAGCAGATCACCAAGGCCATGAAGATGGTCTCGGCGGCCAAGCTGCGCCGCGCGCAGGATCGCGTGATCGCCTCGCGCCCGTACGCCTCGGCCCTGCGCAAGACCATAGCCAATGTGGCCGCCGCGGCCGCGGGCGACGACCGCGTGGCCGAAAATCTGTTACTGGCGCAGCGTCCGGAAAAGCGCGTGCTGATCGTACTGGTCACCGCCGATAAGGGTCTCGCGGGCGCATTCAATACGAACTTGATCAAGGCTGCGGCGCGTTTCCCCGCGGAACACGGCGGCGCGGAAGTAACTTTGGAGCTGGTAGGCCGCAAGGGCCGCGATTACTTCCGCAAGCGCAGCGCCAAGATTGCCGGCGAACAGATCGGCTTGGCTGCGAAACCCAGCTACGAAGAGACCGCCGTGATCGCGCGCCGCGCCATGGAGATGTTCCGCAACCAGGAGATCGACGCGGTCTACCTGCTCTTCAACGAATTCAAGAGCGTCATGACGCAGAGGGTTACGCTGACGCGCGTGCTGCCGGTGGAAGTGAAGGCGGAGCAGGCGGCCGTCGATTATATTTTTGAGCAGCCGCCGGGCGAGATGCTGGAAGCGCTGCTGCCGCGATACGTCGAGATGGAATTTTACCGCGCGCTGCTCGAATCCACCGCCGCCGAGCACGCCGCGCGCATGACCGCGATGGACGCCGCGACGTCCAACGCCGGCGACGTGATCGATACCCTGACTTTGAACATGAATCGCGTGCGCCAGGCCAGCATCACCAAGGAGATTATCGAAGTGGTGAGCGGAGCAGCGGCCGCCGAGTAAAAAGGAATCTATATGGCAACCACCAGTGCAGTAGTTTTGGGCAAAGTAGTGCAAGTCTCGGGTCCTGCCGTGGACTGCGAATTTCCCGAGGGGCAGATTCCCCTGGTCCATACCGCCATCCGCATCACCAGCGAGGGTTTCGAGGGGCCTGACCCCATCGACATCATCTGCGAAGTGCAGCAGCACATCGGCGAAGGCCGCGTGCGCACCATCGCACTGCAGCCCACCGAGGGCCTGGTCCGCGGCATGAAGGCGGAGAGCCTGGGCCATCCGGTGGAAGTGCCGGTGGGGCCGGAGACGCTGGGCCGCGTGCTCAACGTGATCGGCCAGCCGGTGGACAAGATGGGCCCGGTCAACGCCAAGAAATTTTATCCGATTCACCGCGAGGCCCCTTCGTTTGAAGAGCAGTCGACGCGCCTTGAGATGTTCGAGACCGGCATCAAAGTGATCGATCTGCTGGAGCCATACCTGCGCGGCGGCAAGATCGGCCTGTTCGGCGGCGCGGGCGTGGGCAAGACCGTCATCATCATGGAGCTGATCAACAATATCGCCATGAAGCACGGCGGCGTCTCGGTATTCGCCGGCGTGGGCGAGCGCACCCGCGAGGGCAACGACCTCTGGCTCGAAATGCAGGAAAGCGGCGTGATCGATCCGCATGATTACACCAAATCGAAGTGCGCACTGATCTACGGCCAGATGACCGAACCGCCCGGAGCCCGCCTGCGCGTCGGCCTGACCGGCCTGACCGTGGCCGAATATTTCCGCGACGAAGAAGGGCAGGATGTGCTGCTCTTCATCGACAATATTTTCCGCTTCACGCAGGCCGGCTCGGAGGTTTCGGCGCTGCTAGGGCGCATGCCGTCGGCCGTAGGTTATCAGCCGAACCTGGCCAGCGAAATGGGCGAATTGCAGGAGCGGATCACCTCTACCACCAAGGGTTCGATCACCTCCGTGCAGGCCATTTACGTGCCCGCCGACGATTATACGGACCCGGCGCCGGCCACGGCTTTCGCGCACCTGGACGCGACCACGAACCTCTCGCGCGACATCGCGTCGTTGGGCATTTACCCGGCCGTCGATCCGCTGGCGTCCACGTCGCGGATTCTGGATGCGCGCATCATTGGCGACGATCATTACGATACGGCGCAGATGGTAAAGAACGTTCTGCAGCGCTACAAGGACTTGCAGGATATCATCGCTATTCTGGGCATTGACGAGCTTTCCGACGAAGATAAGGTTGCGGTGTCGCGCGCCCGCAAGATCCAAAAATTTCTTTCGCAGCCGTTCCACGTGGCCGAGCAGTTCACCGGCATTCCCGGCAAGTACGTCAAGCTCGAAGACAGCATCAAGGGCTTCCGCGAAATCTGCGAGGGCAAGCACGACGACATCCCAGAGCAGGCGTTCTACATGCAGGGAACCATTGAGGAAGTGTTGGAGAAAGCCAAGACGATCGCGGCGGCGGCGTAGTTATAAAGGAGCCCCATGGCGGATACGATTGAGCTCGAAGTAGTAACGCCGGAGCGGCAAGTGGTCAAGGAATCGGTGACGGAAGCGCAGATTCCGGCCAAGGACGGCTACATCGGCGTGCTGCCCGGCCACGCGCCGCTGCTGAGCCTGCTCGGAAGCGGAGTTCTCTCGTATGTGCCGCAGAGCAGCGCGCGCAAAGTTCTGGCGATCCACGGCGGCTTTGTGGAAGTGTTGGACGATCATGTTCGCGTGTTGGCCAACCTGGCGGAGCGGGCCGAAGAGATTGATCTGGAGAAGGCGCGGGTTGCCTTCAAGCAGGCGGTCGAACGTCTGACGGTGCACGATCAAGCAGGCGCGACCGACCCGGCCGTGGCGCTGTCGGAATCGGAATTGGCGCGGGCGCGGGTTGACGCAGCGGAATTGCGCTAGCGCTGAATTGGCTGCTCAACCGTTCGTGCGGAATTCTTAGACCATCCTCACCGGGCTGCCGGGAAGAGATTGCTTCGCGGCGGTTTCGACGGTAGGTTAGTAGTATGGGTACCGTGAACGTCGAGTTGCCGGCCGATCTTGTCATCGTCGCCCGTCTCAATAACGGCGATGTGTCAAAGGAGGCGGCCAGTCTGATCGCCTTGGAACTTTTCCATGAAAATAAGATCTCCCTCGGCCGGGCCGCTGAATTGTGCCGGACTCCGCTTGCCGCTTTCATGGAATTTGCCGCCGATCACGGAGTTTCGCCTCTCCGCTACACGGAGGCCGAACTGGAAGAAGACCGGCGCACCATCGCCGAACTCGGTTTGTGATTGTTGTTTCCAATTCTTCGCCCTTAATATCCCTGGCCAAGATCGGCGCCTTTGATTTGTTTCAGAAACTTTATGGCAAATTGGTCATCCCCGCTGAGGTCTATGCCGAGGTCGTCAGGGCCGGAGCCGGACTTGCCGGCGCCGCGGACGTTTCGGAATGCCCTTGGATCGAGGTCCGGAGGATTCGTCACCCCTCGGCTCTGGACGAAATTCGATTGCGCCGCCTTACTCTAGGCGTGGGAGAACGCAGCGCCATGCTTCTCGCGCAGGAGCTCAAGGCGGACCTCGTTCTCCTTGACGATCTTGGCGTTGCCGTTCTCGAGGCGTGTTATCGCCGCGGCCATGTCGCCGATTTGCGCCGCGCCTATGAGGGCATGCTGCAAGCTGGGGTCTATCTTGATCGCGCGCTGCTCAACCGCATCCTCGTCTCTCTCGAACTCGCGCCGCTATAACGGCTGAGCGCGGTCGCCGCCGCGCCGCTGGTACATTAGTTGCTTGCCTTTCGATTGGACAACTTCAGGCATCGCCGCGCCCGCCCTGGCGACCGCGGTGGGCGTTGCCGGTGCGGTGCTCGGAATCCGGCTCACGGGCATGCGCGAAGGCTCGCGGCCCATGATTCCTTTTACGGCTGGAATCTTGATCGGGGTCGCGCTCTTCGGCTTGCTGCCTGAGCTGGCGGACGATCTCGGGTGGGTGGAGACGCTTCTCCTGTCCGGCGCCGGATACGGCCTCTTGGTTCTGCTGGAACACTTCGGGTATTCCGTGTGCCCGGCCTGCTCCCACAATCACAATCACGATTCCTGTTCCACCGAATTGCACGGCTTCGCGGCCCCGCTGGTGGCGGCGGCCGCTCTCCACAGCTTCCTCGACGGCTGGAGCGTCGCCACGGCGCAATCGGTGGCGCGGGTGGGATTGCGCATCGCCGTTCCGGTTGCGATTGCGCTGCATAAGGCGCCGGAAGGCGTCGCGCTCGGCGGCATTTTACGGGCGGCGGTGAAATCCCGTGGGGCCGCTCTGGCATGCGCGACTTTGGCCGAAGGCGCCACGCTGGCTGGGGGAGTTCTCGGCTTGTGGCTGGCGCCGCACCTCGGGACCGTGTGGATCAGCTACCCGCTCGCCGCCGCCGCCGGATGGTTGTGTTACCTGGGCTATCACGCCGTTGACGGGGAGTGGGAAAAGTACGGCGCCAGACCAACGCTTATCGCGGCGGCTCTCGGAATGGCTGGCGCGGCGCTGATTTTACGAGTTGCCGCGGCCTTGCTGCGGTAGCCTGAAAGTGCCGGATCGCCCGGCGCTGCATGCCTTCCATCGCCGCATCGACCGACGTGTTTGTGATTGGTGGCGGGCCGGCGGGATTGGCGGCCGCGATTGCCGCGCGGCAACGCGGCTTCGATGTAACGCTGGCCGACGCGGCTATCCCGCCTATCGACAAAGCATGCGGCGAAGGCATCATGCCCGATGGCCTTGCCGCGGCGCGCGTCTTGGGCATCGATTTGGAACTTTCGGAAGGCCAGCCATTTTGCGGGATTCGATTCTGCGACGGCGTCCGCTCCGTCGAGGCTGTGTTTCCGGGCGTAGCTGAACGCGCCATCGGGATCGGCATGCGGCGGACAACGCTGCACCGCATCATGGCCGATCGCGCGGCCGCGCTTGGGGTGCGCCTCGCGTGGGGCGCCCGCGTCGAGGGCATCGGCGAAGATTGTGTCCATGTGGGCGGCGAGACCGTGCGCACGCGCTGGATTATCGGAGCCGATGGAGTGAACTCGCGTGTCCGGCGATGGGCGAGTCTCGACGCATCAAAGGCCAGCCATAGACCGCCGAGCAGCGCGCTACGCTTCGGTTTTCGCCGGCACTACGCCACCGCGCCGTGGAGTGAGTTGATGGAAATCCACTGGGCCGCGCGCGCGCAGCTTTACATCACGCCCGTGAGCGCGGGCGAGGTGTGCGTGGTGTTGGTTTCGCGCGACCCTCATTTGCGGCTCGACGAGGCGATGCATTTGTTTCCCGTGGCGGCGCGGAGCTTGCAAGGCGCAAGTCCGGCTGGCGTCGAGCGCGGCGCCATCTCGGCATCGCGGCGCTTGAAAGCGGTTACGCGCGGACGCGTTGCGCTGGTGGGCGACGCTTCGGGTTCCGTGGATGCGATTACTGGCGAAGGTTTGTGCCTGCTGTTCCAGCAGAGCGCAGCGCTGGCGGAGGCGATGGAGCGGGACGACTTGAGGGGCTACCGCGCCGCGCATGCGCAGTTAATGCGCCGTCCGGCATTCATGGCGAACCTGATGCTGATGCTGGATGGCCGGCGCTGGCTGCAGCGATGCGCCATGCGCGGGATGGTGTTTCAGCCTAGGATATTCGAGTTGCTTCTGGCCGCGCATGTGGGAGCGAATGCCGCATGAGGACCATAGCCGCCGTGCTTGCCTGGGCCCTGGCGATCGCGCAGCCGGCCGGACTCAAGATCGACCCGGCGCGGACCAAAGTGGAATTTACGCTGGGTTCCACGCTCCACACCGTTCATGGAACCTTCTCACTCAAGCGAAGCAGCCTTCAATTCGACCCGGTCTCCGGCAAGATCGAAGGCGAAGTGGCGATCGACGCAACCAGCGGCCAGAGCGGCGACGAATCGCGCGACAAGAAAATGCACAAGGAGATCCTCGAAAGCGCGAAGTATCCCGAGATCGTGTTCCGGCCGGACCGCGTGGAAGGAAAGCTGGCGCCGCAGGGCGCTTCGCAAGTGACGCTGCATGGAGTGTTGGCAATTCACGGCGGCGAACACGAAATCACGGTTCCGGCGGACGTGCAGGCGTCGGATGGCAAATATCGGGCGACCGCGCGCTTCGATATTCCTTACGTGCAGTGGGGCATGAAAAATCCGAGCACATTCATTCTGCGCGTCGACAAGAGCGTCGCCATCACGGTGCATACGGAACTGTAAGGGGGCGGCCCTATCCTCGCTTGCCTTCAAAGAAGTCTCGCAGCAGCTCGACGCATTCCACCGCCAGCACGCCTTCCACAATTTCCACTTTGTGATTCAACACATCCGAATCCACGATCTGAAACTTGCTGCGCACCCCTCCAAAGCGCAGATCGCGCGCGCCGAAGACTACGCGCTCGATGCGCGCGGCCACCAGCGCGCCGGCGCACATCACGCACGGTTCCAAAGTGCAGTAGAGCGTGGCGCCTTCCAGCCGATAGTTCGCCATGCGGGCCGCCGCCTGCCGCAGGGCAAGAATCTCCGCGTGCGCCGTGGGATCGTTATGCGCGATAGGCGAATTGGCGCCGCGGCCGACGATCTCCCCGCGCAGCTCGACCACCGCGCCCACGGGTACTTCGCCCGCAGCCGCGGCTGCGCGAGCCAGCTCGATGGCTTCACGCATAATTGTTTCGCGCTTGACGGTTTCGTGCATCGACACTCGCTATAATACGGGAACCAACTCAAGGATTCCCATGGCTGAACTCGAAATTCATCAAGAGAACGAAGGCAAATCCGACCCCACCGGCCAGAAGGTTGGTGTTCTGGCAGCGGTCTTGGCCGTAGGATTGGCGATCGTGACCATCGCCTCCCACCGCACGCATACCGCGGCGATTATGTCGAAGTCGTCGGCCAACGACGCATGGGCCCATTATCAGGCCACGCGGGTGAAATTCCACAACCTCGAATTGGGCAAGAGCCTGGTCCAGGTGTTCGGCGCCAAGGGTGGCCCGGGCGATGCCATGCTGGCGGACACGGCCACGCAGATGGTGAAGTACGACAAACAGTCGAAGGATATTCAAGCCGAAGCGGAACGCGACGATCACGCTGCCGAGGCCGCCGAAGACCGGGCGCTACGCTATGATTTCGGCGAGGGTCTGCTTGAGATTGCGCTGGTGCTCAGCTCGATGTATTTCATCTCGCGTAAAAAGATGTTCCCGATGATTGGAATCACGGCAGGAATCGCCGGGGTTGTAATCGCGGTAACCGGATTGTTCATCTGAGCGGCTCAGGGCGCTGCGCAGGCCGTGGCACGCGCTACTGGTCGATACTGGCTTCGATCAGTTCCAGCCTTCGCTTGGGCGTCTCGCCGTCCACTTCCTCCTTTTCGAAAGCGTCCAACACATCCATGCCTGCTACCACGCGGCCAAAGGCGGTGTATTTGCCGTCGAGATGCGGGGCGGCGCCCAGCATCAGGAAGAAACTGGTGGTGGCGGAATCGGGATCGTCGTTGCGCGCCATGGAGACCACGCCGCGCTCGTGTTTGACATCGTCGCGGAACTCGCCCTTTAGCGTATGCACCCAGCGGTCGGCGGGGTGAGCGGCGTTGCCGATGCGCGTATCGCCCATGCCCCCTTGCGCCACGAAGCCCGGAACGATGCGGTGAAAGGCCGTGCCATTGTACCAGCCGGTGGACACCAGCTTGAGAAAGTTGCGCACGTGATTCGGCGCCCAGTCCGGTTCCATTTTGATTTTGAGCGTACCGAGAGTGGTCTTGAGCGTGACGGTCTTGCGCAATTCGTCGAGCGTGGCGGTGAGGTAAGGTTCCACTTTCTTCTTCTCGATCGTCACTTTGAGGATGCGGACCGGCGTCTCCGTTAGCCCGGCGGCGTCCACCGGCGCCTGGGAGATGCGCTCCACCACATCCATTCCCTCGGTGACCCGTCCGAACGCGGAATACTGGCCGTCCAGCGCGGGCTGCGGAAAAACGCACACAAAGAACTGGGCGCCGTCGCTATCTGGCTTATTGGGAATTCGTATGGTGGAAACCACGCCGCGCTCGTGCTTCAGATCGCTCAGTTCGCCCGATAGCAGGTTGAGACCGCCCGAGCCCCAGAGATTGCGCGCTGTCTTTGCGTCCCTCAAGAGCGGATCGCCGCCCTGAATGATGCCGTTGGCCACCACGCGAAAGAAAGCGCCGCCGTCGTAATACCCCTGGCGGGCCAGGGTGAGAAACTGCTGCACGTGTTTGGGCGCCTTGTCGGGGGCGAATTCGAAGCGGAAGGCGCCGAGGTCGGTAGTCACTACCGCTTCCAGATTCTCCGGCTGTGGCGACGGCTGGGCCCATGCGATGAGGGGCAGAAGCAGCGGAGCAATCCGGGAAAAACGCATCTCGCGCCTATGATAACGCCCCGTGCGGCAAGCCGGCAGGGACCGGCCGCCTACTTGACCGGCTTGTAGCCCGAGCCTCCCGCTTTCTTCATCGCTTCGAGCCCTTCCGCGATGCTCAGCAGCGGAGTGGTCTTCACGTTCTTGCACGCTCCACCGGCTGCGACGGCTACCGAAAAGGCCGCGGCGCTGGCATTATCCGGCATGTCGAGAACTCCGACCAGGTCGTAGTCCCCGAACGCGAACCAAAACTTGTCGATGGTGCCACCGAGCTTCTCGACTACTTTACGGATCGCCTCGACCCGGTCTTGCGGGCGTTTTACGAGGGCAGCCCAAGCTTCGGAGCTGTAGGAGATCTGGTAAAGGTAACTAGCCATTGAAGGCCTCCTTTCGAGTGGCGGACCCAGTAAGTATACATCGCCAACGGGTCGCCGATTGACAAGCAACGTCCGCCGAAATGATAATCAAAATCCTGTCAAGGAGGAGATCTCGATGAAAATTTGGTTTGGAGTGATGGTGGCGGTGATGGCTGTTGCGGGCGCGGCGCAGGCGCAGACCCCTGTCACGCGCATCTATGACGCGGCCGTCCCCTTGGCCTCACAGCGTTTTGCTTCGGCGATTTGGGCCGGCGATACCTTGTATCTGGCGGGGCAGATGGCTAATCCCGCGACGCCGGCGGATCCGGTCAAAGGAACGCCCGCGGTTTACGGCGACACCGAGACGCAAACCATGAGCGTGCTGACGAAGATCGAAAACATCCTGAAGACACAGGGTCTCACGATGAGCGACATTGTGCAGATGGATTGCTTTGTCGCCGGCGATCCCACCAAGGGTGGGAAGATGGATTTTGCCGGTTTGAATGCGGCTTATGGAAAGTTCTTTGGGACCGCGGGCCAGCCTAACAAGCCCGTTCGTGCGGCGATGCAGGTTGCGGCGCTAGCGACGGACTGGGGGCTGGTTGAGATACAAGTGGTCGCGGTAAAGACCAAGTCCGTCAAGCAGGTGGTGGTTCAGCTTCAGCCCGCCGCTCAGAAATAGGGAAGAGTTCGGCCGCCGGATTGCCGGCCTGCGCCATGGCCCGCTCGCTTCATTCAAGTTGAAGGAGCCGGCGGAAGCGGCATGATTCACGAACAAATACAGCATTGCCGTGGCAGCCTCTGACCTCACCGTCCCCGTGGGCAAAAGGGCGATTAGACCTCAGACCAAGACCTTTTCCGGTAGATACCGGCACCGGTCCGCTAACTCCAAGACGAATCCCGGATCGCCAGCTTCGGGCCGGTCAGGCGCTGCACGGGAGCGCCGTGAGCTATGACAGAATGAACCGAGTGCCGAGATCCGTCAAAGTTTCCGCGCTGCTGCTGGTCATCATCGCCGGCTTTTACTGGAGGATCACCCTCACGAGGCAGTACGACTGGATGTGGTCGCCCGACCTCGCAACTCAGGTGCTGCCCTGGTACCAGGCGGAGGCGCGCCAGTGGCATCAGCACGGTTTCCCCATGTGGGATCAATACCTCTGGGGCGGTCAGCCGCTGTTCGGACAGGCGCAGCCGGGCGCGGCGTATCCGCTCAACTGGCTGCTCTTCTGGATACCGTTCAATAAATTCGGGCACATTCCGGTCGACGCCCTCGATTGGTATTTCATTGCGATTCACTTTATGGCGGCGGTGTTTTGCTATCGGCTCTGCCGCGACCTGGGCCGCTCCCAAAATGCTTCGCTGATTGCCGCCATGGTGTTCACCTTCGCCGGTTACCTGGGCAGCGCTGATCGTCCGCAGATGATCAACGGCGCGGTGTGGATTCCACTGATCTTCCTCTACCTGCTGCGCGCCGGCGCCCGCAAGCGAATTGTGGTCAATGGCGCGCTGGCCGGTGCGTTTCTCGGCATCTCGTGGTTGAGCGGCCATCACCAGGTCCCGATGTTCACCTCGCTGGCCTTCGCGGGCACTTGGCTCTATTTCGTGTTCCGTGAAGGCCGCCTGGATTCGCTGATGGCGCGCGCCGCCGCCATCTCGCTGGTTTTCATGGCCCTCTGTGGCGCCTTTCAAATGTGGCCGGCCTATGAATATGGACATCTGGCAAAGCGCTGGGTGGGCGCACCGGATAGCTTCGGCTGGAACGACGCGGTTCCTTACTCCGTGCACGAGCAATACAGCCTGGCCCCCGTTTCGCTGTTCGGCATCGTCTTCCCCACCGCGCACGAGGGAGCGGATACATTCGTTGGAATCGTCGCCGTGGCCTTGGCTGCCCTGGCGGTAGCGGCCTGCTGGAAAGACTGGCGCGTCCGTTGGCTGCTCGCGTTGGCGGTGGGCGCGATGGTCTACGCGCTCGGCCAGTTCAGCGTCTTTCAGGGGCTGCTCTACGCCATTGTGCCATCGCTCGATAAGGCGCGCACGCCGGAAGTGGCCACGGTTCTCTTTGGCTTCTCCGGCGCCGTCCTGGCCGCTTTTGGCTTCGACCGCTGGCTGGCCGAAACCGCCTCCCCATGGACCCGGCCCGTCATGATGTCTACACTGGCTTTCGGCTTGCTCACGGTGACGGCCAGCCTGCTGATCCTCCTCGCCAACAAGATGCAGTTTCCCGACGATGGCACGGTTCTGATCGTTGCATTCACGGCCCTGGGGCTGGGCGCGCTGGCGTATGCGGTTGCGTCGGGCAATTTAACTCAAAGGTCGGGCGGCGTTCTGGTCATGCTGCTGCTGGCGTTCGATCTCTATCAGGGGTGCTTCAATCTCCGCGTCGTCGCCGCGCGGGCCGATCTGAACCGCGACCGGTTCATGCACAGCATCACGGACAACGCCGATATCGGAGATTACCTTCGTGCGCAGCCTGGGATTCAACGCACCGAGGTTACCGGCGACGCGTTTCCGGCCAACTGGGGCGAGTGGCACGATATTCCCATGTATGGCGGATACCTCGCCAGCGTCACCGCCAATATGCTGACCTTCGAGTTCCATCGCGACCCGGCCAAGAAGCTGTGGGGCGTCGCCTACCAGATCGCCGCCAAGCCTACGGCGTACGCCGACCAGGAAGTTTTCAGCGGCGCCAGCGGGATGAAGGTCTATAAGCAACCCGCCGCTTTTCCGCACGCATGGGCCGTACACAAGCTCGTCCGGGTCACCAATAACGATCAGCTGAACTGGTATATCATGGAGCGCCTC
>Ga0302326_10022933_pt1 | contig 12744 bp, 8 predicted proteins | sample Palsa_T0_3_FD_202264 | JGI IMG/M metagenome (GOLD analysis project Ga0302326, IMG submission 202264) | Peat permafrost microbial communities from Stordalen Mire near Abisko, Sweden - Palsa_T0_3 | ecosystem: Environmental > Terrestrial > Soil > Palsa > Peat permafrost | place: Sweden: Abisko... | reverse complement strand
AAAATATGATCGAACCTCGTTGCTTCGATGCCACCCTCCCTTGGCTCAAAGTGCGAAGCCACGTTATGCGTTGCCGGCCGCTTGCGGCCTCTTCATGCTCTATGCGATGGCTGTTCCGCCGGCGGCGATAGCGCAGCAATCGATAGCGGAATCGGCCCGGCAGCCTGCCACGCAACCGGCGGCGAATTCCAGCCAAACCGCCTCGGACGACTTAGATAACCAGGAACGCGAGCTGCTGCATCAGCGGGAGGAGATTGACCGAAAGCTCGCGGAGATAGCCGCGCGTCGCGGAATCGCAGGGGCGGCCACAGAGCCCTCTGCCGCGCCGAGTGCTTCGGCTCCGGCTCCCGCACCGCCGGTACAGGCAATCGCCCCCAATACGCCGGCATCCGCCGCTTCAACTCCCGACTGGTTTAACGTTCACGGCCAAACCACGATTATCACAGAAAAGCACGACACGTTTCGGTCTCCTTATGCCGGCCCCGACAGCCTGCCGCGGGACGAAGGGATCAAGACTTCCGCGACCGCTACCCTGTTTTTGGGTTTGCACCTGCCGTGGGAGGGGGGCGAGGTCTATCTCAATCCTGAAGTGAGCGGCGGCGAAGGATTCGGCGGTGTGGAAGGGATTGCCGACTTTCCCAATGGGGATATCTCGCATGTCGGAAAGCCTGAACCTGAACCGTACGTCGCTCGACTCTTCTACAAGCAGACGTTCGGCCTCGGCGGTCCCACGGAGAATCTCCCCGAGGGTCCGGATCAACTGCCCGTGACGTCAGACATCTCGCGTCTGACCTTGACTCTCGGCAAGTTTAGCATCGTCGACTACTTCCAGCAGAGCAACTATGCGAACGACCCGCGCGCGCAGTTTCTCGGTGAGGCGCTGTTCACCGATGGGGCGTGGGATTACCCCGCCGATACCCGCGGCTACACCGAGGGAGCGGTGATCGAGTTGAATCAGGCCGACTGGGCATTGCGCGGCGCAGCGGTGGCCATGCCTAAGAACGCCAACGGGAGCACCTTCGATTCGCGCCTTCCCAAAGCGCTCGCATACGTGCTGGAACTTGAAGAACGCTACAAGCTCTTCCAGCGCCCCGGGGCGCTGCGCCCGATGGCTTTCGCCAACGGTGCTCATATGGGTAACTACGGAGAGGCAACCGAAACCGCAAAGCTCCTCGGGACTACTCCGGACGTGACGAAAAACGCAAGTTTCTCATACAAATGGGGCTTCGGCCTCACCGTCGATCAGCAACTTTCTGACGACCTCGGGACATTCTTGCGTCTGGGCTGGAACGACGGTCACACCGAAACCTTCGCATTTACAGCGATCGATCGGAGTCTGGCTGTGGGTCTGAGTCTGCAAGGAACAAAATGGGACCGCGCGCAGGACGTCGTAGGCTTGGCATTCGCTATCGATGGTCTGGCGCACGATCATCGTGAGTACCTGGGGGCAGGAGGACTCGATTTCGATATTGGGGACGGACGACTGCCCCACTACGCTCTTGAGGAGGTCATCGAGGCGTATTACCGTTTCAAGCTCAACGACAACGTTTACATCACGCCGGATTTTCAACTGGTGGATCATCCGGCCTACAACGCCGACCGCGGTCCGGTCATCATTGGAGGGATTCGGGCACATGCGGAGTTTTGAGATGGGGGGCGGGGGAATCCGTGATACGCCGCGGGGAGGGTCCGAGGGTGCGAGTACCCTCGTCGTTCTGAGCTGACAACCGCGGGTTCAGCGAGGTGCAACCGTCAATAGAGCCGCGGCTGCGGGAGCCGAAATCGGTGCGGCGGGCGCATGCGCGTGGTGGTCCGATGGCACCCGGGTCGAGCGGAGGGTAAAGGCAATGAGCGTGCCGACGCCCTCGGTGCTCTCCATGCGAATGAGTCCGCCGTGCGCTTCGACGATGTCTTTGGCGATGGCCAGCCCCAGCCCCGACCCACTTCCCCGGCTCTGGCCGGGGACGCGGAAGAACTTCTCGAAGACGCGATGCTGATATTGCCGGGGGACTCCGCTGCCGGTGTCCCGGACCGTGAACTCGACCATGTCGCCGCGGTCGACGACGCTCACGCGCACTTGGCCGCCCGGGGAGGTATAGCGCAACGAATTCATAAGCAGATTGGCAAAGACGTGTCCGATGCGGATGGAGTCAGCCCAGACAGGCAGAGGCAAGTCGCCAGTTTCAACCTTTAACGAGCAGTCTTGGAACATTCCGGCCAAGGGCTCGACTGCCCGCGCGACCAACTCACTTGCAGCGATCGGCTGAAAGTCCATCAGCGCCCTACCCGATTCGATTCGGCTCATGTCCAACAAACTTTCGACAATCTGATGGAGCCGGTCAGCGTCGTCCCGCGCGGCGTTGAGAAGGTCCTGCTGCTTGGACGTCAATGGACCGATCTTCTGGTCTGCCATCAGATGCAAAATCATTCGGGCCGACGTGATGGGGGTTTTCAGTTCATGGGAAACCAGCGAGAGAAGACTGTTTTTCGTCTCATCGAGCCGGCGCAGGCCGGTGACGTCGGCCAGAACGACGGTTGCGCCCAGCGATCGTCGCGCCTGATCGGAGATTGGCGCGCTGCGTGGCAGGAAGTAGCGGGTCTCCCCTTCGACGTCGAGTTGAATGATCGACTCATAATCCCTCAACTCCGTTGCGTGTTCAGCATCGGAGATTCGTGCGAAGAGGTCGGGCAACCAGTTCAGTCCCGATCGCCGGATGCTGTCCCCCTCAGTCAGGCCGGTCAGCGCTCTGGCGGCCTGATTGGCCAGGTGGATCGTGCCCTGGGGATTGATGATCAATACGGCGTCAGGCAGGCTGTCGATCGCAAGCTGAGTGGTCTGTTCGGTGCGGAAAAGCCGGTCCTGGGCCAGCTGCCGATAGCTGCGCAGCTGTCCGGCCATGGTGTTGAACGCCGCGGCGAGGCGTCCGAGTTCGTCGCCGGATCGAACGGGGATGGACAGGTCCAGGTTGCCGCGCTCGACCTCGCCCGCCGCGGCGGTCAGCATCTGAACCGGCCGGAGGATGATCCGGCTGATCAAACCGGCGAAGACCAGCGCCAGCAGCACCGCGGAAATCGTCAGTGTCCGCATCATCCACTGCGCCCGCCGAGCGCTGGCTTGCGCCTTGGCGGGAACGGAGAGGATGCTGGCCAGGTTCATGTCGATCAACTTCTGCGCAATCGAGCGCACCTGCCGGGATTGGGGCAATGCGAGAGAACGATACAGCTCCCGGCGCCGATCGAGCGAGACACCGGGATCGAGAAGTGGGGGGTATAAGTCGGTGTAACTTTTCCATGCCCGGGCCAAATCTTCGGTGGCCTCAGCTTCGCCGGGAAGCGTTGCTTCCTGCCGTTGCGTTTCGAGATGGTGGTTGAAGGTCTCTCGCAGCTGTCGCGCGCCGGCCGAATCGGCCGGCTTGCCCCACAGCGCGTCCTGCAGCGACAGATCCATCTGCTCAACACATTCCTTCATCCCCTGACACGCGGCGACGCTGATGTAATCTTCCCGATATGACTGCTGGATCGCAGAGCTGTAATAGTCCATCACGCTCCGCGAGAGCAGGCTGGCCATCAGCACGATCAGCAGCATCCCGCCGAATCCGAAGAGCAATTTGGATCGCAAACCGATCATGGTTCAGATTCCGTACTTCTTGCGCCGGCGCCACAGTGTGACGCTATCCATGCCGAGGATTTCAGCGGCCTTTTCGATTGAAGAGGTATTGGAGAGAACACCGCGGATGTGCAATTCCTCAACTTGCTCGAGCGAGATCGGATCGCCAAACCGCGGAACTCTGTTGACCTGCGCCGAATCGAGCAGAAGGTGCTCGACGGAGATCGTCTGTCCGCGCGAGAGAATCGCGGCGCGCTCGATCACGTTGCGCAGCTCGCGGACGTTGCCGGGCCAGCGGTAATTTTGCAGCGCGCCCAGCGCGTCGGGCGTGAACTGCAGCGCCCACCGGCGATTTTGGCGGGCAAAATAGTTGAGCGGATGCTCCGCGAGCTTTGGTATATCGTCCGCCCGCTCGCGCAGCGGCGGCAGCTCGATCTGAATGACATTGAGGCGATAGAGGAGGTCCTCCCGGAAGCGTCCTTCGGCAACTGCCTGACCAAGATCGATGTTCGTCGCGGCGAGCACGCGGATGTCGGTGGTACGGGTCACGTGGTCGCCGACGGATTCGTATTGCCGGTCCTGCAGGAATCGCAACAGCTTTGGCTGGAGGCGAGACGGCAGGTCGCCGATCTCGTCCAGCAATAACGTTCCCCCTTCCGAAGCGGCGAGCCGACCGGGATTGTGCCGCACCGCACCGGTGAAAGCCCCCTTCACGTGGCCGAATAATTCGCTCTCCAGCAGTTCCGCCGAGAGCGCCGGACAGGCAACGACGGCAAATGGCTTGCTGGCGCGCAGGCTCCATTGATGAATTGCCCGGGCCAGTATGCTCTTGCCGGTACCGCTCTCGCCGCTGATCAAAACAGTGGCATCGCTGGGGGCAACTTGTCGGGCGAGCGCGACCGAACGCTGCATCGCGGCGCTGCTGCTCTGCAGATCGACCGCGGCATTGGCCGGACCGACCGTGTCTTCCAAATTGGCGACTCTCTGCTCCAGCGCGCGGACGTCGGCGAGTTTTCGCGTGACGACCCCCACCTGGGCAGGAGTGAATGGTTTCGGCAGATAATCAGCGGCGCCGCGCTTGATGGATTCGACAGCGGTATCCACCGCCGCGAATGCGGTGATGACCACAATCTTGAGCCAGGGCGCGGTGGCCAGGAGCGTGGGAATCAGGTCCAACCCGCTGTCCTTGCCAAGGAAAAGATCGACGAACGCCAGATCAAATGACCGACTCCGCACCGCGGCAAGCGCAGCGGCGGCATCGACGACGGAAGTCACGTGATGGCCCTCGGATTCGAGGCAAGCCGAAAGCGCTTTGCGAATGTTCGGCTCGTCGTCGACCACCAGGGCATTGAGGGGAGAGGATGCGGGGGTAGAGTCGGCCATGCTGAATCCGAATCCACATATCATAGCGGTTGCCGTGGATGCGCGCTGGGGGAGGCGATCAGTTGCACCGAAGTGGGCTGAGCAAACACTGCGCCTGTAAGTTTCAAAGGAGTTTCAGAACCTCTTTTAGCGGCTTCCCCGAAGGGGAGCGCGTCCAGTGGCGATTTGTCGCCGCTGTATCGGGGCCAGTCAGGACACGTCGCTAGCACCCCGTAGCTCCGTCTTTCAATTTGAAATGGATCCGCGCCGCCACATTTCAATATGAAACGCGACGTGGGCTTGTGCAGGCGCTATTCCCGAAAATTCCCGCAATTTCAGCCAAGTAAACCGCCAACAGTTTGAGGCACGGAATTCGCATTCGGCCGATCGGTCGGATCAAACGGGATGAAAGCGGAGCGCGGATGGCAGCCAAGAGAGGAGGCGCGGAAGTTTGGTTCGTTCTGCTGGGGCTCTTGTGGCTCTTCGGCTGCAATGCGGGACATCCATCCTCCGAGCAGATCAAGGACGTAAACCATCTGTTTCACGATCGTGCCCCTCTCGATTGGGATGTGGCTCGTCTTTTCAAGGAAAATGAATCCCTGCCTCCCGAGCCGACTGGGGAGCTTACGCTGCGGGCTGCGACAGAGCTGGCCCTGTCGCACAACCTGGCACTGATTGCATCGAGCGAGAATCTTTCAATCGCTCACGCCCAGTTGGTGCAGGCGGGGCTGATTCAGAATCCGACGATCGGGGAATCGTCCGGGCTGCTCTTCCCGATCAGCCCACACGGCGGATATCCCTCGGTCGACGGCAATATCTCGGAAGTGCTCAACAGCATCTTTACCCAGTCAACACGGGTGAATTCCGCGAAAGTACAGGAGTTGCAGGCGAATATTGACATGGCCACGCAGGCCTATCTTCTGGCTCAGCAGGTCGACGGCAAATATCAGGAGATGATCGAGCTCTTAAGGCGGAAGAAACTGGCCCAGCGTACCGAAGACCTGTACGCGCGGGCGGTGAAGGCAGCCGAGGCCCGGCAGAGGGTGGGGATTATCGCGACCCCGGAGTTGAACCGTGCCCGTCTCGATTACCAGGACGCGCGGCGAATGGTGATGCACCTGACGACGCAGTACGCCAGGGCATCAGGCGAAATGAACTGGCTCATGGGATATTCCACAATGCCCGCATGGCACTTGCCGCAGACCGCCGTGGAGGATGTCGGAGAAGTGCCAAAACTTCCCGCAGTCGACTCGCTGGAACAGATCGGCGGCAGCTACCGCCTCGATCTGCTGCGCGCCGATTTCGACCGCCGCGTTGGGCAGCGAGGCATCGAGCTGGCCAAGCTGGGGATGATTCCCCAGATCACCGTCGGCGCCGAAGTGGCTCGCGACAGCCAGCACAACGTCGTGGGCGGCCCCTGGCTCGTCGGTATAACGCTGCCGATTTTCGATCCGGGGTTTGTCGCACTGGAATTGGCAAAAGCGCAGGCGCGAAAGGCGGAGAAGACATACAGGGCACTTGCCGGCCAAGTCCATCAGGACATCCGCACGGCCTTGGCCAACTGGCGCATCGCCGCGGACGACGTGACTTTTTATCGCCAGAGCCTGATTCCTCAGCAGGAAGAGAATATCCGGCTGATGGAAATGTCGTTCCGACTGGGGAACGACGATCTGGATACGTTGTTGAACGTGTATCAGAGCTACGTCTCGCAGCTTCAGTCGTATGAGGACGCCATCCAGGCGTATCACGACAGCGCGGTTGCGCTGCAGCAGGCAGTCGGTTTGACCTGGGACCGAATTATCACGGCCCCCGCTGCCGCATTGGACGCTGGGCCATCCATAGGTCCCGCGACGACCGAGCCAACCACACAACCCGTCATAAACCCGGAGTCCACTCCATGAAAACGAACATCTGGAAGCCTTTCAGCTGGATTGCGGGCGCACTCATCCTGATCGCCGTCGTTGCGGTCATCTGGGAAACTCAGGGACACGCCGCTGCCGACACCGCCGGTGACGACGCCGCTGACCCGTATCACCTCGTTGGAACCGATGAGATTGACGCCAATTCAGATGCGCTTAAGGCCGCGGGGTTGCGCACCGTGGCAATTCAAACTCAGGATGTGCCCATCACGCTTTCCCTGACGGCTCGCTCGGGCCTCAACATGGAGACCGTTGCCCATGTTCATGCGCAATTCGGCGGGAAGGTGAAGCTGGTGACGCCGGAGTTGGGAACCCAGGTAAAGGGTCCTGACGCCCCGGGCGGTCCGACGGTTCTCTGCGTGATTGAATCGAACGATCTGGCACAAGCCAAATCCGGCTATCTGCAGGCCAAGGTGCAGCTCAAGCTCGATCAGGACAATCTCGATCGAACCAGTGAATTGGTGAAGAGCACGGTGCTGGCGGAAAAGTTTTTGCTCGATGCGACGTCGGCGGTGACCAAGGACGCGGCCGTGCTCGAAGCGGCGCGTCAGCAGCTTCTGGTGTTCGGACTGGATCAAAAGGACATCGACCAGATCGACACCCAGGAAGGTCGCCAGAGGATGGATTACATCATCACCAGCCCGCGGTCGGGTGTCATCGCGGAGAAAGGGGTGGCCGGCGGCGAAATTGCCGACCCCACGGTGAATCTCTTCACCGTTGCAGATACATCGACCATGTGGGTATGGGGCGACGTGTACGAACGGGATCTTCGCCGCCTCAAGCTCGGCGAGCCGGTGAAGATTGTTTTCACTTCCGATCCCGGTCACGTCCGCGAATGCAAGGTGGATTGGATCAGCCCCGTGCTCGATCCCAATACTCACAGCATCCGCGTGCGCGGCATGCTGGACAATAAGGATGGGCGGCTCCTCGCCGACATGTACGGCACGATGCGCGTGACCGTCGACTCGGGAAACAACGCCATCGTGATTCCTGCCGACTGCGTCGTTCGTAAGGGGACCGATGCTTACGTATTTGTGCAGATCGGCGAGTCGGATGGCGTCGTCAAGTTCAAGCGGGCGATGGCGACAATCGAGCCGATCGATCTGGGTTTCGGGATTTCCGAAACGTCCGTTACGGATACTTCACACTCCGCCGATGCGAATAGCCCCGCCGGTGGTGATGCGGCCAAGCAGATGGTCCGCGTTGTCGAGGGGCTGAGCCCTGGCGACGTCGTCGTCCAAAGCGGCGCGCTCGGTCTGTTCAACGAGATGGAAAGCCAGGCCAAATAGCAGACTTCTTACAGAGGCCAGCGCAGGGGCCGCGGCACTCGAACGTAGTCTGCCCCTTTGATCCAGTTTGCGCGGCGCACGGTGTCAGATGGTTAAGAAACTTGTGGATTTCGCGCTGGATCAGCGGCTGCTCGCCGGTGTGATCGCGGCAATGCTCATCGGGTATGGGCTGTACGCATTTCGCGAACTGCCGGTGGAAGCGTTTCCCGACCCCGACGACGTGCAGGCCCAGGTCATCACCATCTGGCCCGGCCAGGCTGCGGAGGATGTGGAAACGCAGGTGACGCTCCCGATCGAGGAAGCGCTGAATTCTTCTCCCAATCGCACGTCGCTGCGTTCGATCAGCATGTTCGGGTTGTCGGTGGTCACGATGACGTTTTCGGACGGGACCGACGACAACTTCGCGCGCTCGCAGGTGCTCGAAAGACTGCAATCGATCAACCTGCCGAACAATGCGCAATGGCAGTTGGCGCCGCTGAGCACCAGCACCGGCGAGATCTATCGCTACATCATTCGCGCGCCCCAGAAGAAACTGGAAGAAGTTCGAGCACTGGAAGATTGGGTGATCGAGCCGGCCCTGCGCGAAGTGCCGGGAGTTGCCGACATCAACGCCTTTGGCGGGGGCGTGAAGCAATATCAGGTCTTTGTTAAGCCGGAGCAACTGAGCCAGCACGGTGTGACGCTCGCCCAGGTCTTTACCGCCCTGCAGAACAACAACTCGAACACCGGGGGCAATGTCCTCAAGACCGGTGAGCAAAGCCTGGTCGTTCGCGGCGTCAACGCTCTGGTCAGCATTCCAGATATCGAGAAGGTTGCGATCGCCAGCTACGCCGGTCATCCCATCTACGTCGGAGACGTCGCCGAGGTCCGAACCGGCATGGCCCCGCGCCAGGGAATCGTTGGTTTCTACCGGAAGAATGCCAGCGGCAAGGTGCAGGAAGTGGACGACGTCATCGAGGGAATCGTCGTCAACCGCAAAGGGACCGATGCGCTGCGCGTCGTGGAAGCGATCAAGGCCAAGGTCAAGGAGATCAACGCGAAGCTGCTTCCGCCCGACGTGCAGCTCCAGCAGACCTATGACCGCAGCGAACTGGTTGATCAGACGCTTCACACCGTGATGCACAACCTGATCGAGGGCAGCCTGCTGATTCTGATGATCTCGCTGATCTTCACGAGCAGTTGGCGGGCCGCGGTCTGCATCTGCATCGTCATTCCGCTATCGCTGCTGGCCGCGTTCATCGTTCTGCACCTTGAGGGCGTCGCGGCAAACCTGCTGTCATTTGGCGCGGTCGATTTCGGCATTCTGGTGGACGCGGCGGTGATTATCGTCGAGGCGATCATGGTGCGGCAGATTCTTGCGCCGCCCGATGCCGATCCTCTCGAAGTCATTCGTACGACCACCGTCGGGCTGGGTCGTCCGATGCTCTTCGCGAAGCTGATTCTCATCGTCTCGCTCATCCCGATCTTCACTTTTCAGCGCGTCGAGGGAAGAATTTTCCGACCGATGGCTCTGACGATCGCCGGCGCTATCGTCGGCGCGACGATCGTCACGTTGACGCTGGTTCCCATTGCCGCTTCGCTGCTGCTCAAGAAGGGCTCGATTACAGAGAACCATCTGACGCGCTGGCTAAAGAGGGGTTACGAATACGTCCTGCGTACGGCGCTGGCCCACAAGACGCTGACCATCACCGCGGCCACGGCTCTTCTGGCGCTGTCCGTCCATGGAGGCGTCAACCTCGGAACCGAATTTCTCCCGAAGCTCGACGAAGGCAATATCTGGCTCTCGGTCGATATGCCGCTCTCTATCTCCATGGAGAAAGCGAAGGCGACCGAACGGCAGATTCGCCAGATCCTCGAGAGCTTCCCCGAATCGCAAACGATCTATACACAGCTGGGCCGACCCGATGACGGAACCGATCCGAAGGGATTCAACAACCTCGAGATCGCCGTCTACCTGCCGCCGCACGACCAGTGGGTTACCAGGGATGCGCAGGGAAAAATCGTCGACAAAGACGGGTTGATTCAGCAGATGAATCAGAGGCTGCAGCAATTGCCCGGCCTCGATTTCAACTTCTCTCAATACATCGAAGACAACGTGGAGGAAGCCCTCTCCGGCGTAAAAGGCGAAATTGCCATCAAGCTCTTCGGTGACGATTTGAAAACCCTGCAGGCAAAGGGGGAGCAGATCGCGAAGATCATTTCAAGTGTTCGCGGAAGCGCCGACGTCGGTGTGGAGCAATTGGAGGGGCAGCCGAATCTCACAATTGCAGTGAATCGTGATGCCATCGGCCGCTACGACGGGCTTGACGGGCAGACGGTCTTATCTCTCGTCGAGATGGGGCTGGGCGGAAAGACCGCCGGCAGCCTCGTCGAAGGACAGAAGCGCTTTGACATCTCCGTTCGACTCGCTGAATCGGCCCGAAACGCGGTGAACCATATCGCCGACATGTGGGTGGACACGCCGGCCGGACAACACGTGCCGCTGGCAAGCCTGGCGAGCATCACGCTGAAGGAAGGCGCCTCCCGAATCGGCCGCGATGACAACAGCCGCCGAATTGCAATCAAGTGCGGCGTGCGCGACCGCGACATGGGCTCGTTCGTCGCCGAATGCCAGCGTCTGGTGAGTGAGCAGGTCGAACCGACGCTTCCCGTCGGATACCACATCACCTGGGAAGGCCAATTTGAGAATCAGCAGCGGGCCACGGCACGACTGCGGATTATCGTCCCGCTCTCCCTGCTGGGTGTGCTGGGGTTGCTCTTCTTCGCCTTCAGGCGCTTGCGATATGCCGCGCTGATCATGGTGAACATCCCGTTCGTGCTCGTCGGCGCAATCGCGTTGCTCTATCTGACACACACCAACCTGTCAGTCTCGGCAATGATCGGTTTCATCGCGCTGGCCGGCGTGAGCGTGCTGAATGGAACGGTCTTGGTCGGGCAATTCAATCAACTTCGCGCCCATGGCATGCCGCTGACCGAGGCCGTCATCGAAGGTTCCAAAATCCGCCTCCGCCCGGTGTTGATGTGCGCGCTCATGGCGGCGATCGGCATGTACCCCGCCGCCACGTCGCACGGCATCGGGTCTGAGGTTCAGCGACCGCTGGCGCTGGTCATCCTCGGCGGAATGCTTTCGGCCGTGCTGCTCACGCTCATTGTGCTGCCCGTGCTTTACGACATGGTCGAATACTGCTTGCCGGCCGAAGTGACCGTGCCGGAGGGGTTGATCGATTGAGAACCGCCAGGAAGCGGTCTGAGAATTTCAGAACCTTAAATCCCGCTCCACGCCGAGTCTGAGGTACTCCGAAGGCTCGGATTTCTTTGGGCAATAAAGATGACGGAAAAGTACATTCGCAGCTTCACCGCGACCGATCCAAACGGCGTTGCGCGCCAGATTGACTACTTCCAGACGTTTCTCGTCTTTACCGCAGTAGGCGGCCGCTCGAGACGCCTGGGAACGCGGCTATTCAAATGCAACGGCATCCTGCTGCGCCGGCTCGGACAAGGTGAGTACGAAATGGATTTGGACGGCGGTCCCGTGCGGCTGGTTTCCAAAGATCCGGCCGCCATATGAGCTCATTTACTTCACTTCGTCCGTCCACACCGTGAACTTCTCAAGCCGCGCCGAGCCAAACGACGTCGTCAGCGCCACGTCGCAGGCGTCCCGCCCGCGGGCTTGCAGCACCCGGCCGATGCGCGGCTCATTGTGGCGGGCGTCGAGGGTGTACCAGCGATGGCCGAGATACACTTCGATCCACGCGGAAAAATCCATCGGAAACGGCGCCGGCGGAACACCAATGTCGCCGAGGTATCCCGTGGCATAGCGCGCAGGAATGTTCAGTGCGCGAAGAAGCGTCACGGACAGATGCATGAAATCCCGACAGACGCCTTGCCGCTCCACAAACACGTCGTACGCAGTTTTGGTTGGACGGGCGAACTGGTAGCCGAACGTGACGTTGGCGTGAACCCAGTCCATCACCGCCTGCACACGCTCCCAGGTTGGAGGCGTCTGCCCGAAGAGATTCCAGGCGGTGTCAAGCATCCGATCGACCTCGCAGTATCGGCTGGCCAGCAAAAATTTGAGAATGTCCTTGGGAAGCTCATCCACCGGGTGAAGACGCGCGCCGTGGATGGTGGCCTCCTTCAGTCCGCTGTCCTGGGCGATGTTGTCGTAAAAGATGCGGAATTTCCCGGCCGGCGCAACCACCCGCGCGGCACGATTGCCGAACCAGTCCTTGAAGTCGTCGACCTTCACTTTCGGCTCCACGAACAGCCGTTGCGGCTTTTGCAGAACATGGGCCTGCTCGGGATGCGTGTAGAGGATCAACAGCATCGAGACGGGCGCGGGAATATCGAAAATCAACTCGAAGCCGATGTGGATCAGCATAGTCTTTTTCTCTGGCGCGGGTTCCTTGCCGCGATCGCAGGTTAGCGTGGCGCGCAGTGAAGCGTCAACGAACGAAGTCGCCTCAAAACCCGAATGACGAAACCAGAAACCAGAATCAAGCCCGAATGACCGAATGACGAAACAGGGGACCGGGTGACCGGCGTCGGCCGAGCTTTACTGGGAACT
>Ga0302326_10022932_pt1 | contig 12745 bp, 10 predicted proteins | sample Palsa_T0_3_FD_202264 | JGI IMG/M metagenome (GOLD analysis project Ga0302326, IMG submission 202264) | Peat permafrost microbial communities from Stordalen Mire near Abisko, Sweden - Palsa_T0_3 | ecosystem: Environmental > Terrestrial > Soil > Palsa > Peat permafrost | place: Sweden: Abisko... | reverse complement strand
CGATGTCGAAGCGCTGCGAGCGGGTGCGGCCAGTGTGGTTGCGCACATGCTCGCGGCGGACTCGGTGCGCGAAGTGCCGGCTTGCGCCGGTGCGGCATTCCATCATGCGCTGTCCAGCAAAGGAATGCTGCGCGAAACGGTGCTGTGGTCCTATTCGGACAAGCTCAAGACCTTCGGGCACTGGTGGCGGCAGCTCTGGGCCGAAAGCCTCGGCAAGAACGGGCAGGGCTCGACACCCATCGCGGCACTTGGGCCCGTCGACCAGCACAGCCAGTTGCAATTGTTTCTCGACGGGCCCGGCGGCGCCCTCTACACGATTCTGACGACCGATACGGCCGGCGAAGGCCCTGAAATCCCGGCCGCGCGCGCGGATGTATTGGGTCTTGGCTATCTGAGCGGCAAGCATCTGGGCGATCTCGTCGCCGCCGAAGCGCGCGCCACGACGGAAACGCTCGTGCGGCGCGGCCGGCCCGTGAGACGCATCCATGTGCCGAAGCTCGACGAACGGGCGATCGGCGCCCTGTTCATGCATTTCATGCTCGAGACCATTGTCATGGGCCGGCTGATGGGCGTCGATCCCTTCGATCAGCCGGCAGTAGAAGAGGGCAAAGTTCTCGCCCGGCAATATCTGGCTAGCCCCCCATGACAATACGCCGGCTCTCGGAAGGCACGATCAACCGCATCGCCGCGGGCGAAGTGGTCGAACGGCCCGCAAGCGCTGTGAAGGAACTGGTCGAGAACGCGCTCGATGCCGGCGCGCGGCGCATCGATGTCGCGGTCTCCAATGGTGGCGCCGATCTCGTCCTCGTCGAAGATGACGGCAACGGCATGGAGGCGGATGAACTGTGCCTGGCCGTCGAACGTCACGCGACCTCGAAACTGCCGGTCGACGTTCGAGGCGAAGACGATCTCAACGGGATCGCGACACTGGGTTTTCGCGGCGAAGCGCTGCCGTCGATCGGTGCGGTGGCGCGGCTGTCGATTGCCAGTCGGACGCGGACCGGCGAGGCGCATGAAATTCGCGTCGAAGGGGGCGCGGTCGACGGACCGAAGCCGATCGGGTTTCGCGCGCGCGGACAAGGCGGCACGCGTGTGGAAGTGCGCGAGCTTTTCTACGCGACGCCGGCCCGTCTGAAATTCCTGAAATCGGCACGCTCGGAAGATCTCGCGACGGGCGACATCGTCAAACGTCTGGCAATGGCGCGCCCGGACGTCGCGTTTTCACTGACCTTCGACGGGCGGCGCGCCATCGAACTCGAAGGCGAAGGCGATCTCTTCGGCGGCAGGCTGAAGCGGCTGGCGCGCATCATGGGCCGCGATTTCGGCGACAACGCCGCGCCGGTCGAGATTGCGCGCGAAGGCGTGCGTATTTCCGGATTCGCGGGCCTTCCCACCTATCACCGCGCCAACGCGCAAATGCAGTTTCTCATCGTCAACGGACGGCCGGTGCGCGACAAACTCCTGATCGGTGCGGTGCGCGGCGCCTATGCCGATTTTCTGGCGCGGGACCGTCATCCGGCGCTGGCGCTCTTCCTCGATTGCGACCCGGATTTCATCGACGTCAACGTTCATCCCGCAAAGACGGAAGTGCGCTTCCGCGATGCGGGCCTGGTGCGCGGACTGATCGTATCGTCGTTGAAGACAGCATTGGCAGGCGCCGGTCACCGCGCCTCGACAACGGTTGCGGGTGCGACCCTTGCCGCGTTCCGCGCGCAGACCGCTCCTGTCACGCGGCTTTACCCGCAGAATCTGCGCGGCGTGGCCGAACCGGCGGCCGAGTATCATACGCCCCTGTTCGCGGGCGGCGGTGCGCAGGCGCTCTCGGTGCGGATGGAAGAAGCGCCCGCAGACCAACCTGCCGAGCCCTTGCCGCTCGGTGTTGCCCGCGCGCAATTGCACGAAACCTATATCGTGGCGCAAACCGAAGACGGTATCGGCCTCGTCTACGAGCGCATGAAACACGCGCTCGCGTCAGGCGGGATTGCGCGCCAGCCGCTTCTCATCCCCGAGATCGTGTCGCTCGATCCCGCCGACGTTGTGCGCGTGAGCGGGCGTGCCGGTGAGCTTGCGGAGCTTGGGCTTGTCGTCGAGGCCTTCGGACCCGACGCAATAATGGTGCGCGAAGTGCCGGCGATGCTGGGCAAGGCCGACGTGCAGGCCCTGGTTCGCGACCTGGCCGACGACATCGCCGAGACGGGCTCGGCTCTCTCGCTCAAAGAGCGACTCGAAGAAGTTGCCGGCACGCTTGCCTGCCACATGAGCGTGCGCTCGGGGCGAAGGCTGACTGCGGAAGAAATGAACGCGCTTCTGCGCGAGATGGAAGCGACGCCGCATTCGGGGCAGTGCAACCATGGGCGGCCGACTTACGTTGAATTGAAACTGTCCGACATCGAACGCCTGTTCGGCCGGCGATGAGGCACGGCCCGGATATCCTGCGACGCGTCCCGGCCGAGGCGAATTGCGCCTGCCTTTGTCGCGCGAATCGATAGCGAGACGTATGCAACCCTCACAGGACGATGCCGATGCTCTGCCGCGGTCCTGGTGGAGCCGCCTGAAGGAGCATCCCCTGGCACGCATCGGCCCGGGGCTCATAACAGGCGTTGCCGACGACGATCCCAGCGGCATTGCAACCTACTCCCAGGCAGGGGCCCAGTTTGGGCTCAACATGCTCTGGACGATGCCGCTGGCGTTTCCGCTGATGTCGGCGATCCAGTCCATGTGCGGGCGCATCGGTCGGGTCACCGGCAAAGGCCTTGCCGCCAATATCAAAGCGGCTTTTCCGCCGGTCGTGCTGCAAGCTGTGGTGCTGTTGCTGCTGGTTGCCAATACGCTCAACATTGCGGCCGACGTCGCGGCCATGGGAGAAGTTTCCGAACTCGTCACGGGATTCGACCGCCATGTCATGACGGCGTTTTTCGTGATCGCGACCCTGTTGCTGCAGGTGTTCGTTCCCTATCACCGTTACGTCGTCTTCCTGAAATGGCTCACACTTTCGCTTCTGGCCTATGCGGGCGTTCTGTTCACCGTGCATGTTCCCTGGGGGCAGGTGGCGTTGCGCACGGTATGGCCGCAATTCACATTGAATGCGAATTCCGCCGCCGTGATCGTCGGCGTCTTCGGCACCACCATCAGCCCTTATCTTTTTTTCTGGCAGGCATCCGAAGAAGTCGAAGATATGAAGGCGCGGCGCCGGGCCAGGCCGCTCGTGAACGACGGACCGGCGGCGGGAAAGGAACTGCGCCGCATCAAGTGGGATACCTGGAGCGGGATGCTTTATTCCGACATGACGGCGTTCTTCATCATTCTTGCAACCGGCGTCACGCTGCACGTGGCGGGCGTGACCGATATCGATACCGCCGCAAAGGCAGCGAGCGCGCTCAAACCGCTGGCCGGCGAATTTGCGTACATACTCTTCGCCCTCGGTATCCTGGGTGTGGGAATGATCGGCGTGCCCGTGCTGGCAGGTTCGGGGGCCTATGCGCTTTCCGAGGCCATGGGCTGGAAGTCGGGCCTGGAGCGGAAGGCCAAGGACGCGCGCGGGTTTTACGGGATCATTGCCGTCAGCGTGCTGGCGGCTCTCGTCATTCAATATTCGCCGATCAGCCCGATGAAGGCGCTGTTCTGGAGCGCGGTGATCAACGGCGTCGTCGCAGTGCCGTTGATGGCCGTCATCATCCTTCTGGCGTCGAAGAAGTCCGTGATGGGCGACTACACGATATCCTGGACGCTGGTCATTCTGGGTTGGATTGCGACGGCGGTGATGGGCGCTGCGGCGGTCTGCATGCTGATTCCGGGATAGGTCTGCGCGCGATGCACGCGACTACGCCGCCGCTCGCAAAAAGCTCACCAGCGTCTCGCCATAGCTGCGTTCGTCCAGCATTTCGAATCCGTCGGGCGCGAATGTCTCGCCGACGGCCGATTCGGCGACTATCACCGCATCTGGCGCAAGCCAGCCGCCTGCGCACAGTGCGGCGAGCGCGGGCGCGATCAAATTCTTCCGGTAAGGAGGATCGAGAAAAACGAGGTCGAATGGGCCGCCGGCGCCGGGTGCCATGGCTCCCAGTTTCGTCGCGTCGCGTCGCCAGAGCTTGGTTGCGCCGGTCAGTCCGAGTTCCTCGATATTGCGCTGGATGAGGGCACGGCTTTCCGCAGCGTCCTCGATGAACAAACAGAAACGCGCGCCGTGCGAAATCGCTTCGAGGCCGAGCGCGCCGGTGCCGGCGAACAAATCGGCGACGCGCGCATCGTCAAGCGCGGGGCCGAAATCCTGATGGCGAAGGATATTGAAGATCGCCTGGCGGGCCTTGTCGGACGTCGGCCGTATGCGTGCGTCGGCGGGTGCAACGAGATTGCGGCCGCCAAGGTATCCGCCGGTGATCCTCAATTCATTTCGTCCGGCGGAATGGCGCGTCGCGCGGCGTTGGGGAGGGTTGTGTCGAGCATCATGAATTGACGGGATTGTTGGTTGGCTCATCGGTTAAGTAAAGGCCTCAGATAGCCTCCGCCTTGCACTGCGACGGCAGGCATGGACTCTAATCCCGCGACTTCCACGAAAGATGCGGCGGGGGTGGCAGGAGGCGTCAGTTGGGTTCTGTGCAGACACGTCAGAAACGCCTGATCCGGGCCGCCGGCGTGTCAGTTGCCCGCCGCGGCGAGCTCCTCGCCTGCCTGCGCTGGGACGATGAGGGTTCGCGCCGGCTCGAGCGGTTTTCGGACGAAGACTGGCACGATCTCCTCGCCGTGATCGAGGTAGGGAACGGCCACGCGCTTCTGACGCGCCGGCTTGCCCGGCCAGGGCATGCCGCGAATCCCCCCGAGCAGGTTGTGCTGACGCTCCAGAATCGTCAAAAGAAACTCGCTGCGCGCGCCTTTCGCTCAACGTTGCTTCTGGTTGAAGCCGTGGAGCGCGCGCAAAGGCCCGCGGTGTTTCTCAAAGGTATCGACATCGCGCAGCGCATCTATGGCGGCTTCGGAACGCGCACCATGAGCGACGTCGATCTGCTTGTCCGCCCGGCAGACACCGCTCGTTTTCACGACGCGCTGCTCGCGCTGGGATTTCGCACGCAGGGTCCGCCGACTGCCGCGCGGCAGGCCGAAAATCTTTGGAGCCAGGCCGCTTACGATCCGCCGCGGAACAGCCTTTATCCGCTCGACCTTCATTGGCGTCTCGGCAAGCGCGAACACGGAATCGAGCACGACATCGATACGGATGCGATCTGGGCGAGGGCCGAACCGTATCCCGAATTGGGCCGCACCGACGTGTTGGTCATGTCGCGGGAGGATTTGCTGCTCTATCTCGCGCTTCACCTTCGCCATCACACTTACGATTCGCCGCTGACGCAGGTGTGGGACATCGCCGAAGTGCTCGAATGGTCGGGCTCGCGCTTCGATTGGGATGCGTTCTGGGCGCGCGCGTCCGCGTGGCAGCTGACGAAGACCGTGTCGCTCGCGCTTCTACAGGCGCACAGGACGCTGGGTATCGCCGTGCCGGTTGCGCCCTCGGGCGATGTGCCGCCCGAGATTGCGCGCCTGCTCCCCGACGTGCTTCCCAATCTCGGCATTCACCGCAACCGCCAGCGCGTCGCCGAGCCCCATGTTGCAGATCTCTTCGCCCCCGCCATTCCCGCGCGCAAGCGCCTCGCGCGCTTGTGGAACAGGTTGTTTCCCGCACGCGCGGAAATCGCGGCGCGTTTCAGCCTGCCGTCGCATTCCTGGCGGGTATTCCCGCAATACTTCGTGTATTGGCGGCATCAGACACGCGATCACGGGCATTTCGTCTTTCGCTGGCTTGCCGGAGACCGCGACATGCGGGAACGGTCTGACCGCATTCACGGTCTGTCCCTGTGGCTCGCGTCCGGTCGGTCGACGACTCGCCACGACCCCTGAGCCGCATTTGCGGCGCTGCCGGAGCGAAGTCCGCCTTTTCGACTGCTTCGATGTGGATGAATTCGGTGACAGAGGTTCCCGCGAGGCCATCCATCCTGTAATGCGGGCGGCGAACGGCTTATATGGACGGCGATGGCTTCGAGCGAAGACAGCCTGTTTGGCGAGAATGCGGATGACGTCCGCGGTTACGGCCGTCACTCCACCGGAATTCTGCCGTCGCATATTCTGAAACGGGAAATCCGGGCCAAGCGGCTCATCGTGTCGACCGAGGAGTTGAGCGACGGTCAGATTCAGCCCGCAAGCCTCGATCTGCGCCTCGGGCCGGTTGCGCACAGGGTCCGCGCGAGTTTCCTGCCAGGTGCCGCGTCCACCGTGGAGGAGAAGCTGGTCCGCGTTTCGATGCACACGATCGACATCGCCGAGGGAGCGGTCCTCGAAGCGGGTTGCGTCTACGTTATTCCTCTCCTCGAACGGCTGGAGCTCCGCGACAGGATTTCCGGCATTGCCAACCCCAAGAGCTCGACCGGGCGGCTCGATGTCTTCACGCGATTGATCACCGATCGCGCGGAAGCCTTCGACAAGGTCGAAGGGGGATATCGCGGGCCGCTTTACGCCGAGATCACGCCGCGAACATTTCCGATCCTCGTGCGCAGGGGAACCCGGCTCAACCAGCTTCGCCTGCGCCACGGCTCGCCGTTGTCGTCGGACGCCGAACTCCGGCGGCTGCATGCCGTCAGTCCGCTCGTCGATCACGCCCCAGAGATCGATAATGGACTAAGTCTGTCGGTGGACTTGCGCGGACGTGAAGGCGACATGCTCGTGGGCTGGCGTGCCAAGAGGCACACCGGCGTCATCGATATCGACCGCGACCGTGCGCTTGATCCCCTCGACTTCTGGGATCCCGTCTACGCGCGCCACGCCGAGTCCATCGTCCTAGATCCGGAGGAGTTCTACATCCTGGTCTCGCGCGAGGCGGTCGCAATCCCGCCGGATTATGCGGCCGAGATGGTGCCCTTCGATCCACTGGTGGGAGAATTTCGCGTCCACTACGCCGGGTTCTTCGATCCCGGCTTCGGGTTCGAACCGGGACGCACCCCGTCGGCCCGCGCCGTTCTGGAAGTTCGCTCACGCGAAGTGCCCTTTATCATGGAGCACGGACAAACGATCGGCCGCCTCGTGTTCGAACGGCTGACGGATCCGCCCCCGGAGATTTACGGACAGGGGATCGGGTCGAACTATCAGCGCCAGGGGCTCAAGCTGTCGAAGCATTTTCGCGCCGCGTAACGAGCCTTCGTTGCGCGCGGGAATTGCGACATGTTGCGATAAATCCACACCAAGTTTGGAAAAGAAATAGAATGTCGGCGCTCCCATTGCGCGCGGCGTGCTTCCCGGCACACTTCAAGGGCTGCGGGCCAACGGTAAGGGGCAATGGCCTGCGGTGAATAGGGTCCGCATTGAAGGGGGCAGTCTGAGGCGGCTACGGTGCTGATGAAGCGCCGGCCGCCTCTCGACTTTTTGGGGCTTGCGTTGCGTACCGGCTGAGCCGGAAGTCAGAAAAACAAGTATCGGCTGTTCACAGGGCGCCCCGCATAGATGGACGGCATCGTTCACACTTCCCTCGAGCTCATCAAGCAGCACGCTGATTGGGCATTCCCGATCCTGTTTGTGGTCTCATTCGGGGAATCCTTCGTCGGCATCAGCCTCCTGTTTCCGGGCACGACCATCATGGTGGCCGCCGGAACCCTGGCGCGCTGGCCCTTCCACCCGCACGGCATCCTGAGTGTCTGGCCGCTCCTCGCAGGCGCCGTCCTCGGGGCCGTTCTGGGGGACGCGATCTCGTTCTGGCTCGGTCGGCGATTCGGGCACCTCCTGGAGAGGCACTGGTTCTTCCAGCGCCGCCCCGAACTGCTCACCCGAGGCTATGCCTTCTTCGAAAAATACGGCGTCGCGAGCGTCTTTATCGGACGCTTCTTCGGACCTGTGCGTGCCGTCATACCGCTGGTCGCCGGCATCATGGAGATGACGTGGCGGGAGTTCTGGTTCGCCAATATCGCCTCCGCGCTGATCTGGGCGCCATCCCTGCTTCTGTTCGGCACATCGCTCGCCATGCTGGTCAAATACTTCGGAGTGCCGCACGGCTGGCACTGGGCACTGGCGATCAGCATTGCCGTGATCCTCATGGCGTTCATCTGGGCCGCCCGGAAGTTCGGACTGTTCGAGCGCGCCGCGCGCTATTGGAGCGGCCCGACACCCTGAGATTTCGTCGCCTGTCTGTCGTCATTTTCGATCACGGTGTCTCCATGCGCAGCCTCGCTTGCCTCTTCGTCTTTCTGGCGCTCGCATCCGGCCCCGCAGCCGGAGAGACCGTTCTCGCTCACTGGGTCCAGATGGCGCCCGGCGGCAACGCGGAAGCCCGGGTCGTCGTGCGCGGCGCGAGTTGCCCCATGGCAGTCGTCGATGGCACCAGCGTCGCCATGCAAGTCCGCGCAGCGCCCGACAAGGCCTTTCCGGTCCAGCTCTGTGCCCTCACGCTGGCGCCGGGCGTGGGCCACGCCTCGGTCTTAGGACTGGAGCTGAAGGCACCCAAAGCCGCGCCAGAGCGTATCCTCGTGCTCGGCGATACGGGCTGCCGCATCACGGGCGCGTTCGTGCAGAACTGCAATGATCCCACCGGCTGGCCCTTTCCCCAGGTTGCAGCGCAGGCGTCCAGGCTGAAGCCGGATCTGGTTATCCATGTGGGTGATTATCTCTATCGCGAGGCGCCCTGTCCGGAAGGCGACACACGATGCACAGGGAGCCCCTCCGGCGACAATTGGCCGACCTGGGCGGCTGACTTTTTCACACCGGGCAAGCCGCTCTTGGAGGCGGCCCCATGGGTGATCGTGCGGGGCAATCACGAGGAGTGCTACCGCGCCGGAACCGGTTTCCTGAGGCTCCTGGGGCCGTCAGCCGTCGTCGAGGGCGCGCCTTGTGTGGAACATGTCGCGCCCTATGCCGTGCCGATTGGCGCGGTCAATCTCGTCGTGATGGACAATGCGAGCGCGATCGATTGTTGCGGTGGACTGATGGGCGCGCTCTGCATCGTGCACTGCCCTCCGTCCGATAAGCTGGTGGACGCCTATCGCGACGATTTTGCCTCGCTTCCGAAGCTCGTGACGAAGCCGAGCTGGCTTCTCATGCATCATCCGATCTGGGGCGTCGTCCAGGCCGACTACGGCATGACCGGAGGCGGCAATATCACGTTGATCGATGCCGAGAAGGAGACAGGCATTCCGGACGGTGTAAGCCTCATGCTCGCCGGCCACATCCACACATTCGAAGCCATCAACAAGGCCCCCCCCAATCTGAGCGGGCGCACGATATTCACCGCGACGATCGCGGACGGGTTTTCCCTGCCGGGCTATGGCTTCCTCCTGATGACGCATCAGAACGACGACACCTGGCAGGTCGAGGTTTTCAACGCGACGGGCGGCCGCGAACGCATCTGCACCGTCGCTGCGCGGCGGATCGACTGTTCGAAAAGTTGAACGGAAATCTCAGAAGCCGAACATGTGATCGAGGCTGAAGCTGCCTGCTTCGCCCTCGATGCCATGATAGCCGAACAGACGGCAGGTCTCGTCGCGTATGACGACGTAGGGATGCGGCCCCGCCGCCTCGAGCGCTTCTGCGCCGAACATGTCGCCGACACGCCAGAAGTGCGAACCCGACAGTGGGATTTTGATGTCCTGCTTCGCAATCTCTTTGCCATTCGTGCCGCGCAGGGTGAGCGAGGTCTGCGAATGGGGATGCCAGCTCTGCGAGGTGGGATAGATCAGGTGGCAGATCGTTTTCGCGGGGCGCGCCGCCACGCGCAGAAACAGCCGTGTCGACAATCCCGGCGGCGGACCCGAATAGGATTGCGGTTCGCCCCGGTATGTCAGCGCGATGTTGAACATGTGCGAGCCGAAACTCGTTTCCGCCTGATGGCCGCTTGCGATGTTGCGGTAGCGGAACAGCGCGTGCAGCCAGCCGTCGGCCACTTCGCCTGCGTCGAAATCGTAGACGAGCTCGAGATGGCCGAAGCCGCTCTTGAATTTCGCGAGACGCTGCGCCTCGAGCGCCACGGATTGATCGCGGCCGAGATTGCCGAATTTGTGCGTCGCCAGAAGTTCGCCGTCGGCGTCATAGACGAGCGCTTTGACGGGCAATTCCGATTGTGCGGTCGACATCGGAGTGGGCAGCGCGGTCATCGCGTAGGTTTCGACGGGCAGGATGGCTGCCGGAAGAATATGTCCCTTGCCCAAATAATGGCTGAGGCGTGCGAGCCCCGCGTCGATTTTCAGATCACTGCGCTCCACATTGGGATGGGCGATGCGCGAGCGGCCGTCTTTTGCGATCACTTCATAGCGCGGCCGCACGAAATGTTTGCCGGCGTGTATTTCGACCTGTTGCGGCCAGCGCAGGTCGGGCAGCAGCTCCGCCACACGCACGGCCCGCGTCGCGTAAGGCGCGATGGTCTCGTTGAGGCGCGAAACCGCACCGCGCCCCATTTCGCCGAGGCCTATCTCGCCGGCCGCGATCGGCGTGGGGTGGCTGTTCTGGACCCACAGCACGACGTCTTCGCCGTCGGCTGGCGCGGGCAGGCCCGCGTAAAGGTCCGACGGCCAGGAATTGGCGTCGTGCGTGGCGGAGAGGACGCTCGGCGCATCGCCATAGGTGTCGAGCGCATATTTGACCACGTCGTGCCCGGCTATTCCGACCGCATGCACGAAAAGTTGGCCGGTGAATTCCGGCAGATCGAAGCGCGCGCGAACGACGGTGCTGTCGATCGCAATCGCGGATTCCGGCTCGCCCGCATCTTCGAGCCAGGTGGCGAGCGTGTGGCCGCCGGCATCGAACAGCCGACACCACAATTTCACGTCGCGGGCGCCATAACGCGTCCAGTAATTCGAGGTCACCAGGCGCGTATGAAGGCCGCCTGCGTCGCGGAAAAAGGCAAAATTCGTCGCAAAGTTGAGCGTCGACAGGTAGCGGTTCCTGTCGGTGAGCATGTCCGCCGGCAAACGCAGCGATGCGAGGCTGAAAACCTCCGCTCCGCGCGGCAAGAGATGGCGAATGTGGGAAAGCGGGCGCTGTTCGTCGAAACCCGCCACCAGCACCGTCTGGCAGGACGCGACGCGAAGCTCGCTGACCGGCTGCGCTTTGCGGTTGCGGAATGTCCGCTGCAGATGTTCCAGGTTCTGGACATAATACCCGTCCAGCTCCACGCCGCCCATCGAGTGAAACGTGTCGAAGGCTTCGATGATGCCGTCGGGGTCGTAGATGGCGACGGGTCCGCGCGCCGCCAGTTGCGCGATCAGTGCGCGTCCCGGTTCGACGGCCAGGGGATGCGAGACCGCCTTGTAGACAGAGCTTCCGCCGCTGTCGTTGCGGAAAGTTTCAATACGCAGCGGCATGCTTGGAACTCTTGCCGACGAGCCGCTTGAAGAAGGCGCTGATGCGGTGACGCCCCTGTTCGCGGCGTACGACCGCTTCGTCGGTGACCCAATTGACCTGGATGACGCGCCTGGGCCCGGAAAACGGCTCGAAGCCGTGCCAGGCATTCGGGCCGTTGCGGAAGACGAGCAAGGTCGCCTCGTCGGACGGCACCTCCGCCGCAACGTCGTTCAGATCCGTTGGCGAGCGCAGGAGACGCAACCGCCCGAGCCCGGCATCGGCGTGGTCGTTCATGTACAGGAGCATCGTGATCAGCTTGGTCTTGCTGTCGGTATGGATGTGTCCGTCACGGGCCTCGCAGCGCCCGCGTACGGTGGCCATGGTCGGGTGGCCGGACAGGTCGATGCCGAACTTCTTCTCGATGATGGCGGTCATTTCGGGGCCGCTTAGCGCCGCTATGAGGGACCGGAACGCGGGACCGTAGCGGAGGCTGGGAAGCGGGAAACTGCCGGCGCGCGCGACGGCGGGGAAGTCAGAGGCGATCGCCGGCTTCGCGTCCTCATGAATGAGATTCGTCAGCATGAAGTACGGAAAGGGAACATCAACCACCGGTGCGGCTCTCAGGCGGTCCAGGTCGAGCAAGTCTTGGGGCAGGCGCGTATCAGTCATTCCTCGACGGGCGGAGGCGATTTCCGCGCTGACCTAACAGCCTCCTGCCGGCAAGGATAGGCCTTTTTTCCCTTTGGCTTAAGGTGACTTGGGACCGGCGCCGCGGCCGGGCATCGCGGGAGACCCGCGGCCATGCTATTTTCTGCGGTCCCCGGGGTTGGGGGCGCGGTGGTGCGTGCGGTGCACCGAAGGGGAGAGCGTATCGTGATTCATATGCTGGTTATGCATGTCACGGTCTTGTTGATCGTGGCGTTTTTCATTCTTTTCGCCGCCTCGAAGGCGGAGGGCATCGTCGGCCTGCTGGGCAATATCCTGGGACTCTGGGTTGTGCTGGTGGCCTTTCTTCACATCGTCGCCTTCTTCATGCCGGGCATGATGGGGATGAAACCCGGAATGATGCCGCACGGGCACTGGATGCATCATTGGGGACAGGACAGCGCGCAACCGGCGCCTGCCGCGCCTGCTGCCGCACCGGCACCGACTGCTCCGCCTCCGAAGAAGCCCTGACCGGTTCCAAGCGCGCGCTCCGCGATCGATCGAATGCGGCGCGTACGGGTTTTCCACAGCCGAAGCGCCGCAAGGTGCCTACGGGCGATGCTCCGTTGCGAGAAAGGCCTGTCAATTCGACGATTAACGCTCTATGCGTGACGGAAATGCGCTAAAATAAAGCACTTTCTGATTCGTCACTCTGAGGAAAACCAATGGCAAAAGCCGCCAAACCCGCCGCCAAGGCTCCCGCGACCGCGAAGCCAGCGACCGCGAAAGCCGAAACCGT
>Ga0302326_10022931_pt1 | contig 12745 bp, 7 predicted proteins | sample Palsa_T0_3_FD_202264 | JGI IMG/M metagenome (GOLD analysis project Ga0302326, IMG submission 202264) | Peat permafrost microbial communities from Stordalen Mire near Abisko, Sweden - Palsa_T0_3 | ecosystem: Environmental > Terrestrial > Soil > Palsa > Peat permafrost | place: Sweden: Abisko... | reverse complement strand
CATAGGTGTAGTTGAAGGAGAGGTCCAGGCCGTTCGTCAGGCGCCGCTTGGCAACAAACTGCAGGCCGTTGTACGATCCTTGTCCTCGCGAGGTGAACTGCGGAATCGTGGTGACGTTAGGGGCAGTGCCGGCGTACGTGCGCAAACCCGAACCGCCCGCGACGCCCGTGCTGGCGGGGTACGTGTTCGCATCCGGTAGGTAGTAAGCCATTCTGCGGCCCAGTTCGCCAACGTAGGTAAGGCTCACAACCGTCGCTCCGAATTCACGCTCCGCCGCCACATTGAACTGTTCCAGGTAGGTCGACTTGAAGTGCGGATCCAACGCCGCACTCACAGAACCCGAGGGGTTGGTGGCGCTCCGAGGGGTTGGCAGGGGCAGCCCGCTTGCCAGGTGGGAGTAGGTGTTGCTGCATCCCGTAGAGGTGCCCACGCCGGGCACCGTCGCACATGGACCATAGGAACCTGTGAACGGCTGGTTCACCAGCGCGGATCCCGACGTCAGGTTTTCGGGTGCGTAGCTCATGCCAAAGCCTCCGCGCACCACAGTCTTTGGGAGCACCGTATAGGCAAAGCCAACTCGCGGCGCAATATTAGTGTAGTCAGGCCGTACGTTGCCATACTTATCGACGCCTGGCGTACCGGCAACCACGATCGTCCCCACATCAGTATCGAAGTTCGAGAGATAGTTGTTGATCTCGCTATAGGGTTGATAGTAGTCCCAGCGAAGCCCTAAGTTAAGGGTCAGCCTGGAAGCTGCACGCCAGTCGTCCTGGATGAACGCATGCGGCTCGTAGCTGCGATTGTGTGGTGTGATCAGGATCGCATTGCGCGACACGCTGGTAAATGCCCCGCTAAGAAGATCGGCGAACGTCGCAATGGTCCATGTACCGGCGGCCGAGTCCGTCTGCGTAGAGGTGTCCTGTCTGCGAATGACCCCAGCGCCGAACTTGAAGTTGTGTTTGCCGCGATTCCAGTTCAGCGTTCCCACATACTGCCACGTATTCTCGAGATAAATGATCGGCGGATGGAATCCGAGCGTTGTTCCCCCCAGGCTGATCGTGATGGGCGCCAGTTCGTCGGTGCGGGTGTTGATGTTGATATTCGGCTGGCCAAACGCTGTATTGATCGCCTGGCCAAAACCGGGCGGATCCTGCGCAGTGTGCAACAGGGTGTAGCCAGCCTTCAGTTCCAGCAGCGTATTCGGGGTAAAGGTGTGGACGTAGTTCAACTGCGCCTGGTGAGCATTGCTGAAGGCCGGACCGGGATAGCTGCTAAGGTTTCCTCCAGGAGATACCGAAAGCCCGGCCGCCGAGACCGTCGGGAAGAGGCCGCCGATGTTTGTGCTGACCGCGTTGTACGTATACCGAACAAAGAAAAGGTCGCCGTTACGGAAGTTGCGATCGACGCGACCGTCCGCCGTGGTGGCGTTCTGCGCATAGGCTGGCGCGACCGTGTAGTTGTTGGTGACACCGGTGCTGGTTGGTTGCGGGAACAGGTTGAAGTACTGCAACCCGGCCTTATCGAAGGCGGGAGGATCCACGACACGATTGATCGACGGGTTGTCGGTGAAGTTTCCTGGATTCGCTCGTTCGAAAGCCGTAGGCACCGTGGTCTGCGTCGGATTCTGCCCCTTGACCAGGCGAAAGCCCTCGTAGTCGCCGAAGAAGAACGTCTTATCCCGCTGAATAGGACCGCCGAGACTGCCGCCAAACTGATTCTGATTCCACTTCGGCTTGGAAATCTTGGCGCCAAACTTGTACGGGTTCGCGTCGAGCACTGTGTTGCGGAAGAACTCATAAGCCGAACCGTGCAATTCGTTTGCACCCGATTTAGTGAGTACGTTGATGATCGCGCCGGCCGACCGGCCGACCTCAGCGGTGAACGTATTCGTCTGTACGTTGACTTCCTGGATAGATTCCACCGAAGGCCGAACGCCGATCGAGCCGATAACACGCTCGTTATTATCCATGCCGTCGATCAACTGGTTGTTGATCACATCAGCCTGTCCGTTGATCGAAACGGAAGAAGTCTGGCGGCGATCATCAGGGCGATTCCCGCTGGCCAGCCCGTTGTTTAAACCCTCCGTTCCACCGGGGACCACCTGCACCAGGTTGATATAGTTGCGCCCATTCAGTGGAAGATCCTGCGTGGCCTTATTGGTGATCGTGGCCGACAGCACCGAGCTGTCAGACTGTAGCGCAGGCGCTTGGGCTTCCACCTGTACCGTCTGATCCTCACCACCAACTTGTAGCGTCGAATCCTCTCGTGCACGATCGCCGGCCGCAAGGCTGAACGTGTTGGTCGTCGACTTTTTAAAGCCGGCGCGGCTAATCGCAATGGAGTAACGATTTGGCTTCAGCAACGTGAAGGTGTACTCGCCGGCATCGCCCGTGACTATCGTTCGCGTCTCATGCGTGTCCACGTTAGTCAGTTCCACCGTCGCACCCGGTATCGCCGATCCCGTCGAATCCACGATAGTGCCGACCACGTCCCCTGTTGTCGCCTGTGCATAGGCGCGTGACAAAAACAGACCACTGGCCACGATGGCTCCCGCAACTACGGCCGTGCGAAGGGAATGCGGCAAGCCGGAGCGCGACAAGGACAGAGCTTCGCTTCGCAAACCGCTGGAATCTTTGTCGGATAACCGGCTAAACAGTTTTAGCTTCATGTGCTTTCCCCTCTTCTAGATTGAATAGAAGTTGTCCCCGCATCCGCTCACGGATAGTGAGGATGTGTGGCCCGGGAAATAATTGGCCCAGAAGCTCAAAAAATTGGGAGGTATTCGGTGACGAGTTGTTGGATGCAGGGCCCTGGGTAGTGGTTTATTCGATGGTACCACGCTGGAGCAGCGCGTTATGGGACCTTCAGGAAATATCCGAACCGTCGAATCCAGCCTTATTCGCCACCGGCGTTGAGATTATCAGTCGCAGTTTCGTTGCCATGCTGGTCGGCAACCACCATGGCAACGGATTGCCTACGAAGCCTTTAACGCGCTCGACTTTGCTTCAACCGTGGCAGCCGTTTGCGTATGATCGCCGGAATGACCGGCAACCACCACTTTATTCTTTCCCTGGCTCGATTTGCGAATGTCGATCCCGCCCTTGAAGAAGGCGCCCTCGCCGATAGTGATGCGCCCTGCAGTCACATCCCCGGTCAACGAGCCTTCACTGCGGATGTCTACACGGTCGCTGGCATAGATATTACCGCTCACCTTGCCCAGAACCACCACTTCACGAGCAGTGATATTCGCCGACACCAGTGCATCCCGGCTAACGGTCACCCGGCTATCCGGTAAGTTGATCGTGCCCTCGACATGGCCGTCAATGTACAACGATTCGGAGCCGATCACTTCGCCCTTGATCTGCAGGCTCTTGCCAATCGTAGCCGGATCAGAGCCATTTGCCGGCGCGGGGTAATGGTTGGAAGAAGTCGGTTCATGGATTGCCGCCATGGTTACAGACGACAGCGTTGGTTCCTCGCTGGAGGACAGCGAAGGAGTTCCAGGTCGGGTTTGTTGTATCTGATTGGTCACTGCGTTGGTCTCAATTCGACATCGGCATAAAACGTAAAACCGATCTCGAATCATGCTACGTCCGCTCGTTTCGGATCGCAAATACTTGCAGGTGACTCAAGCGATTCCCCCACATCCCATCGCGGCCTCCACCCGTCAGAGTCAACGTCGAAGGAAATGGGACGGGTGCCCCGCGTTCGCCTAAGCGTACGTGGGCCGAAAACGGCGTGCGTAGCCCATCGAACGCTTTCGCTTTATCGACAGGCATCCTCCAATTCAAGGCCACCAAAGCTCTGGTTCTGGCGCCGGAGAAAAGGCGGCGACCAGGGTTCGAGCCGATAGTTGCTTCTGGCAACTATCTCGCTTACTGTGGTAGCCATGTCCCACAAGAGCCGCCCCGACCAAATCGCCGCTGTGCGCGAGTTCAATCGCTTCTATACCGCGCGCTTGGGCTTACTGCGCAAGCGCCATCTCGACGGCGAGTTCTCCCTCACAGAAGCGCGTGTGTTGTATGAAATCGGGGCCGCACCGAATGTAACCGCATCGACACTGCACAACACCTTCGACATCGATCCCGGATATCTGAGCCGTCTTCTTGCCATGATGATGCGGCGCAAGCTGGTGCGACACAAGACTTCGCGAGCAGACGGCCGTGAAAAGCTGCTTAGCCTTTCCTCCCTGGGAGAGAGGAAGCTCGACGAACTGAACCGCCAGTCAGCTTTGCAGATACACGGTGTCATAGACAATTTGAGCGAAGCGGATCGCGAGACAGTAGTATCGTCTCTGTCGCGAGTTCGAACCATTCTTAGCCGCGCACAGCGAACGCCCATCCAGATTGTCCGGTTGACGAAAGAAACTCAAGCTGCGCGGGCCATTCTGCAGGAGTATTACGAAACCGTCAACGTGCTGGTCCGCGACCAGCCGGGAGCCATTCAGGCGATCATTGACGCTGCGGCGTCGGGCATATGGCTAGCCTATCTCGGTAAAGAGGCCGTAGGTTGCGTCGTCTTGCGCCGTTTGGAATTCATCGCGAACAGTAGCGAGTGCAAGCGCCTCTACGTGAAACCTTGGGCGCGCGGACGTGGCATTGCGAACAAGCTGCTGGACGCACAGGAAAAGCACGCCCGCATGGAAGGCCTCGAATGGATCTACCTGGACAGCTACGACGATTTGAAAACAGCGATAGCACTCTATGAAAGACGGGGTTATGCCCGGTGCGAACGATATAACGAAAATCCGCAAGCTACCGTCTTTATGCGCAAGAAGATTGTCGTATCGAATCGGAGGACCAGGGGCGAATAAAAGACGAACCACGTATTGGGCTGGGCATATGACTGGTACGAGTTTGCGGGATGATCAAAGGGAGGTGGAGGCGCGGGATGGAATTGAACCACCAAATAAGGCTTTGCAGACCCTTCCCTTTTCTTTTTGGGTTCCGCGCCCTCTTAAGTGAACCGAGCACCAACCGTTTGGTTTGGCTCTCGAGTTCGCTTCACCGAATGTAGCTGAGCAAGACAAGCAGCGCCACACCATTTTGCAGAAAAGTTACTACGCGTAACCCTCCCTCTGAGTACCGAAGTCGTCGTGTCGTCGCCGCCTCTCTTGCAATCCGTTCGATTACACGATCAGCAAGCGTGAGCGTCGCGGAAAAGTCTAGGCCCAAGGGTACACCTTCAGCCGTGCCGCAGGCTGGGCCGATGAGGGCTTTGTGTGTGCGTGAGAACCTACCGATTCCAAAATGAGTCCCGGAGGGACGGCTGAACTTCAGAGCTGTCCAAATTAGATTTTTTCATCTGGCCAACTGGACAGCACACGAACCATTCGCAGACCCATACGTCTGGCTTAGAGCCCGCGCGAGAACTGTTCTCGAAAATATCGATAGAGCCCAAATCTGCGGAAATGGGCGCGTTTCCGATAGCCACCGCTCTGATGCTTTGTATCCGGGCACGACTTTAGTCGGGCCGTACCGGGGGGAGCGAATGAGGGCTTTAGCCCCTGAAGTACTTTTTCAGGTGAGGAAAAACTCTAGACGAAGGGCATGGCTTCAGCCGTGCCGTAAATGGTATGCCGCTCGACGGCTTTAGCCGCTGAGGTACGCTTTTCGCCTAAAGGGCAAAGTCCTGTCCCTTCGCGTCTGAGCTCGCCAATCAAGAACCAACCCGATTTTGTTCGACCAAGCACTCTTCAAAGCAATCAACAAGTTGCATCATCAAAAAGCAAGTTGATCGGCTAAGTTCAGCCGTCCCTGCGGGACTCGACTTCGTGACTGTCGTTCTCACGCAGCCTCTGAAGCCCAATTCTCTCTTCCTTTTTTTTGGCCCGACTAAAAGTCGTGCCCTGATACAAAGCGCGTGTCCTTCGTGCGAAGCGTTTGTACGTCTTCAGGCCCGCAGATCCTCTACTGCAGCAGACCAAAAACAGCAACGCTGTTCGTCGTACCCACATATACCTTTCCATTAGCAATCATGGGAGGAACGAATTTGTTATCGGAAAAATGATCGCGGCTGTTCGGCGCCTGGTTGCTGTCGTACAACTCGGTCGGCAGGTTCGTCGTGTCGTAGGCGTGCAATACTCCCGCGCCGCTCTGATTTTCGATGGCCCACACGATCCCATTCTGCGCTCCGTTCGAGCTTACGCTGGGAGTGGCGCCCGGATACGGAAAACTAGTGGCCGACTCGCTGGCCGGAGTCGTCGCCAGCAACGCACTGGTGATCGGAAACGCCTTCAGGTGATCGCCGTTGCCGGCGTAGTAGACAGTGTTATTAAATAGAGCAGCCATGGACCACGCGCCTCCACTGAGGGCATTCGGCAGCTCCTGATAAACCGCATTGTTACTGCTCGCATTGAACTTCCCCATGTTGTCGCGATCGACTACATAGATATTGGTGTCTTTGCCGGCGCCCACGGCGAGATGCCGGGTGTTGCCCTTCGCATCTGTTTGATCGGGCAGAAGCATGGCGCCTCCGGAGCCCAAATCCTGGTCTGCGTCACTTTCCGACTGCAGGTTGTAAGCCGCGAAATAATCCGCCGCAGCCAGCGCGTTCCCGGTGGTGGATACCTTCATGAACGCATTCCCAAAGTCTCCTTGGGCAGGAAAGCCATTCGTGATTAGGGTGGAGTCGAAAGTGCCATTCGCGTCCAGGAAGAAAATATTGCCCTGCGTATCCCCGGCCAGGCCGGCTCCGCTCATCCACACCGAACCTTCGCCGTCACCAAAATGAGGACTGGAAGGCCCATTCGGCGTCAGGTTCAAAACACTTGTCTGCTGCAGCGTGCTTTCACCATAGGCCATGAGCCAACCCGTATACGGATCTTCATCGCAGTGCGAAGTCCATGCCAGGTAAATCTGCCCATTCATCAATAGCAGTCCCACCCGCTCGGCATATTGACCGGGATCGAAGACCTGCATCCCGTTGGTGGAACCGTAGCCGGTACCCGGGAACGTGGCCGCAATTTCCGTAGGACTGCCCTGCAGTTCCGCTCCGGTGGCGAGATCCAACGCATGCAGCCGCTGATGATACTTGCTGCTCGCGTCCTTCGACATGGCGACCAGGAAGACAGTACCGTTGGGGCCGTGGGCGCGGTCGATCACCGGGGTGTCGGTGATTCCGATCTCCGGCGTGATCTGGCTGCAGCCATGATCGTCACTGGTGGTCTCATTCGCTCCGAGGGCGCTTACTTTCCAGAGCTGTGTGCCCGAGTCGGCGTCGAACGCATAGGCGCTCCCGTGTTCGGTAACTACGATCAGCACATTATGCGTCTGTCCCGCCACGGAAAGGCTGCTTACGTAAAGAGGCTGACCGTCGACCTTGCCGTCCACAGGCAATTCACGGAGCTTGCCGAAACTATTGAAGTTGACATTCTGCGGCGTGAGTATCGTCTCGGAAGCATTCCATCCGTCGCGGGCGTTGTCGTTGTGATACGTGGTCACGTTCACGCCTGCGGAGGCAGTCACCGTGAGAGCCAGTGTAGCGGTATGGGTAAGCGAGCCGGAGGTACCGGTGAATACCACGTTAGCAGTTCCTGCCGGCGCGTTGTTGGCCGCGGTGAGGGTAATGCTTTGGGGCGTGCCGGGAGCAAGCGCAACCGACGCCGGGTTGGCCGTCACCCCGGCAGGCAATGCACTCAATGCCACAGCGGTGGTCCCACTGAAGCCGTTGAGTGCCGTCGCCGTCAACTGCACTGGTTGCCCCGCCCCGCCGATGATCAAGCTCAAAGACTGAGGGCTGATGGCAAGTGAAAAATCCGCTTGTGCCGGTGGTGGGGTGATCACGGTGATGGGCAGCGATGCCGTATGCGTCAAGGCCCCCGAAGTCCCGGTGAACGTGGCCGTCGAAGACCCGGCAGCAGTTCCAGCAGGAGCTGTCAGAGTGAGCGTGGCGGCAATACCCGGCGTAAGCGTGAAGGACGACGGCTGTGCTGTCACCCCCATTGGCAGCCCCGCGATCGCAACTTGAACGCTTGAGGAAAATCCGTTCTGCGCTGTCGCCAGTACGGAAACGGCGGTCGTCGCACCGTTGGCCGTCAAGCTAATCGACGCCGGCAGGACGCTGAGTGAAAAGTCGGCGGGCGTTGCCGCTGTTACGGAGAGCGAAGCCTGCGTGCTGACGCTCTGGCCACTGACCGTGGTGGTAAACGTTACCGTAGCAGTGGTAGTCGGTGTGGACGAGGCCGCCGTCATAGTAAGTGGTAAAGCAACACCAGGAGTTACCGATAGTTCCATTGGGGAAACGGTGACTCCGCTCGGCAATCCGGACATCGAGACGGTCGTCGCAGCCCCGCCAGCCGGCGCGCCCAGTAGCAGGGAAGCCTGCTGACCGGCGGCGCCCGCGGTTAAATGGATGCTCGAGGGAGACAGCGTCAGCGTGGGCTGCGAAACACTGTCGGTGGTACTGCTGTTACTTCCGCCACTGCAGGATGCAAGGCCGCCAATGATCAATACGCTGGCGAAAAGTGAGCATAGGCCCCTGGGGAACGGGCGGAAGGGACAGATAGAGTCAGACATGGCGGCTCCCGGGAGTGCTCGGCACTGGCGGCCGGACAGACTCTGTACCTGCTCCGCAGGAAACATTGCCCGGCCTGCCTTTGACGCCGGTCCAATGCTAACTCTCGTGGAGTCCAGCGTTGGTGAATTATGTCCGTACCGTGCTCCCGAAAGTGGTATCTCATATCACCCATCCTGGGGGCCCCTGACGGTGTGCGATCTCTGCGCCTTTGGATTTAACCTCGATGCCAGGAACCCGTGCCTGCCTGACTGACTATAGAAAGTACTCTCGGTCAAGATCTAAGGTTTTCCTTCGGCAAAATATGTTGTTGTCACTGTCAAAAATATGCAGGAAGTCTTGACACCGTAAGAGTTTCTTGTTAATTCTGTTCCACCAGTTAAAAGTTAGACGCTTCATCTTGTCCCTGGCCAGAGCCTCGTGCTGAGCCCGGGTTCCGGCGGCTTTTGTGACGCCTGCACGATTTGCTGTCTCCGACATCACCTTCGTGGCTCCTGCGCCTAAAAGCCATAGCCACCTGCCATTCGCCGCGCGCCTGCAAAGACGCGTCCCATCTTGCAGGCTTTGCGCACCTGCGCCACTATGGGCCTGTTGAATCGTTGGTTGACTCTGTAGTTATTCACACGTTATCCGGTGGCGTTAAATGGCGTCATACAACTGTCACAAATAGGGCTACGCTTGAGCCCATAAGAGTCCTTTGTTGATCGTTCCAAAGCTCAAGATAATCGTTGCTCTTGTCTTTGGCCGGAACCTCTCGCCCCACGATGCGCATTGAGTCCGGCGGCTCTTATGCCACCCCTAGCCTGCTGTCGTAGTTGAGTGCGAGGCACTCTGCCATGTCCCCTTTGTGGCTCTATGGATGGAGCCACATCCACTCGCCAATCGTTGCGGTTCTGCAAAGACGCTGCTTGTCTTACAGGCTTCGTCTCGCTATGCCGCTATTCGGGCCTGTTGCATCGTTGTTTCGCTTTTGGAGTTTTCCATGAAAGTGCTCAGCTTTTTACCCCGGTATGATCTGAAGAGGCGAGTCGAAAAGGCTCTCAGCGCGGCTCACTTTGTCATACAGACAGCAGAATCCGCGAAAGAATGCTCGTACGCTACGCAGCGCGCACACTACGACGGTGTTCTTGTCGATTCAGATTCCATTGACTTCCGAGATACCCTAGCGCTGATTCAACAGCTGCGGAGGGAGAACTCGGACGCGTCATTGTTCGCCTTTGCTCGGTACCCCGATCTGGAGCAACGACTGGCCCTGTTCGAGGCGGGTGTGGATGATTACGTGCGCGAGCCGTTCTTCGCATCGGAGATGACCGTGCGCCTTGGCCTTTCCATACGCCTGCGTCGCGCAGCCTCCGGTGCCACCGCGTCCCGCACGGTCAACAAACTCCGCTCCGGCGATCTCGAGCTGGATTTGATTCGGCGCAGAGCCACTCGGCTGGGCAGGGAAATCGACCTGCAACCGAAAGAATTCCTCCTGCTTGAATACTTGCTCCGGAATGTGAACCGCCCGGTTACCCGGACCATGATTCTCGAGCACGTGTGGAACTCATCATTCGAAGGTTTAACCAACGTAGTCGATGTGTATATCAGCTCGCTGCGAAGCAAGATCGATCGAGACTTCCCGCAAAAGTTAATTCAGACCAAGCGTGGCATCGGCTACATCTTTACCTGCATGACGGCCTGCTCAAGCCCGGATACCGGCCGCCTCGGAGGGAACAATGCCCCTGCTGAGCTATAGCAGGAACCTCGACGGCTTCCCCAGGGAAGCTCACTGCTGCGACTGATGCCGCGACGCAGCACTCAGACAACTATCTTGCGCATCCTGGCCTGAGGCGCCGCGGAGGGAAAGGATTCAAATTACAGAATCGATTAAGTAAGGTTATTCAAGTAGTTTCTCGGGAACGCCAAACGCCCCTTCCCCCGGGGCGAATGGGAGAATGTGCAACAATTATTCCTTTGCTGCAACTAGGGGCGGAAGAGAAAGGGTTCGTTCATGGCAGGAATTGGTGTAAGGCTCCGTGCGATTCGCCGGCAATGGCAGCTCTCCTTGCGAGAGGTTGAGGAACGCAGTCTCCGCTTTGCCCAGGAACGGGGTAGTCAGTCCTACCAGGTCTCGGCCAGTTGGCTTGATCGCCTGGAACGCGAAGAGCACGAATTGACGGTCAACAAGCTCATAGCGTTAGCCGCCATCTATAACATGCCGACGGAGCAACTACTCCGCTCCATGCATCCATCCAATGAACCGGCCCTCAATCTCAAGCAGCTGTCCAGCCCAAATGCGACCATATTGCTCACGGAAGGACCACTGGAAGACCAGGCAAGATATCTACTCCCCGATCTACCCATCCCGGATCTCCTGCCCGATGAGACCTCGTTGCTCGCCACCGACAATGGTCAGTCTTTGGCGCCCTACAGGCGGGGCATCATCGGCAAACGCGACCTCACCCTGGATCCCATGATTCCGGCCGGCTCCATCGTTCAGATCGATACCCAGAAACGCGCAATTTCTCTCCGCAAAGACTGGACCCATGAATTTCAGCGGCCCATCTACTTCCTGATGACCCGGGAGGGCTACGTTTGCGGCTGGTGCGAGTTAGACAAGGGCGGAGACTGGCTGACGCTCATCCCCCATCCCCTGTCGCCTGCCTCCAGCCGGAGGTGGAGGTATCGAACAGAGATTGAAAACATCGGGCGCGTGATCGTTGTGGCCATCCGATTGGCGCCCTGACTCGGCGTAGGGCATCCCGCATCTCGCGAAAAACAAGCGAGACTGGGGCACCCAAGGTCCGCTGGCAATTTGGAATTCTCAATCGAGCCGTTTCACAACCTCAACGGGAGGCCGGAAATAACCCTCAAAGATTCGAATTGAGGTTCTCACACACGCTCTAAAACACGTTCTCCATCCCGCCTCTACAGCGCCTTTTGCAAATCCGCAAGCATGGAGAAATTACTTGCTTCGTAAAGGCTAAGCACTTGGCGGGTCATGCGATAGTAGCTGACCACTGCGCGCTGGGCATAGAAGGGAAAGGATATCTGTAGATTACCCTTCTGCGCCGCCGCTTTCAGGCGCTCGATATGCCACTTCAGTTCCCGCGCATCCAGTCGCACCCGTTCCGCAATGATCATCGCCCCCGGATACCACTGCTGGACATAGAAAACCAGATCAATCAGTACTTCGCTATTTCTCTCCAGGACCTCGAGTCCCTCCAGCCCACCGGTCAACCTCCATACCTGCGATGGATCCAAACTTCCAGCGTCATCGGCCACCTTGGGTTGGCCCGATTCGTCAACCAGGTCCAGAGCAACTTCAGCGATACTATTCCGATCTATCCAGGTTAGTTTGGCCAACAGCTCCTCCCAACTCGCCGACGAAGATCGACGGCCCCGGAAATAGTAGTATCCTGCAATCAGGACGAGAGCGCTGACAAAAAGCCCAATCGCAGTGACGAAATGGAGGTCAAGCGTATTCACAGCTCTTTACGTAATCGCAAATCCTCAAGATCGTAGTTCAACCGCATCTGCAAAGTAAACATTTTTTCCCGTATTCCCGGCGCAATGGTTCGGACACGCCGTTTCCCGCGCCATAAACTGATGATCCAATAGTTAACACAAGCCAGATATACGGCCATGCGCAGATGAGACAACACAATAAATGCTGGTGACTCCCGGCAGACCCCGAAGTAACTAGGGCCAGCCTCGATGAGCACACCGAGCAGGAAATATGCTCCCAGTCCCTGGGCAATCTTCGCCACGTCCGTTTTCCGGGAAGCCGTGCGTGGCTGGACAGACCCATCATAGCTACGAAAAGTTCGCTCAGCAGGCAGCCCCGAACAGGCTCCCTTTGCTCGAAAATCTGTTTCAGCATGGGGGCCTCTCCTTGGTATGCGAACGTGCACTGCCGGGAGGCTACGCTGCGGAGGCTGCAAACTCCGAGGCTCTCACTCGCGATGTTGCTTACACGTAACAAGGTCTCTTGCTGTTAGATCCTTGGACACCTCCTCCTACGAGTGGGTGGATGTCCAATGATTACTTGGCTTTTCGCGTCTCAACTCGTCTTGGTGTTTCCGATAAGCAACAGTCATGACTGCCCCCTCACAACTTCGCTGCACTTGGTTTATTCCTCATGTGAGTGGTATCGGCGCTGAATCGGCGGGAACAACGTATTAAGCAGAGGAACCCCTTCCGTCTATCCGCCGGTATGATCCTGTGAGTCGCAGTTAACAGGCTATTC
>Ga0302326_10022930_pt1 | contig 12745 bp, 11 predicted proteins | sample Palsa_T0_3_FD_202264 | JGI IMG/M metagenome (GOLD analysis project Ga0302326, IMG submission 202264) | Peat permafrost microbial communities from Stordalen Mire near Abisko, Sweden - Palsa_T0_3 | ecosystem: Environmental > Terrestrial > Soil > Palsa > Peat permafrost | place: Sweden: Abisko... | reverse complement strand
AAAAAACCTCCAAACAGGGACGAAGTCCCGCATGTTTCTTTTTCTTGATACTAAGGTGCAGGGGTTACCCCTGCCGAAGGAAGTGTGAAACCCACCGCGGGTTTCACATTAAATAAACTGCTCGCTCAGGCCTTCGCTTCCGGCGGAATCGCCTTCGGCTGCTCGCCGCGTTTCAGCCCGAACTTGTCGATTCGATATTGCAGCGTCCGGTAGCTCATCGCGAGCATTTTCGCCGCCTTCGCGATCACCCAGTCGTTGCGCTCGAGTGCCTGCAAGATCGTGTCGCGCTCGAACGTTTCGAAATTGAACCCTTCACTTGGAATCTCGTACCGGTCGCCGCGTTGACGGTCACCGCTGCGCCCCGGCTTCCTGCGCGACAGGACTTCCTCCGGCAAATCGCGCGGTGTCACTGTGTCGCCTTCGCACAGCAGGATCGCGCGCTCGATCGCCGACTCGAGTTGGCGCACGTTGCCCGGCCACGAGTAGTCGAGCAGCACCTCCATCGCCTCGCGCCCGATCTCTTTCACCCGTCCTTCCGCCAGATGCCCGAACTTCGCCAGCGCATGATTCGCCAGCAGCGGAATATCGCCGCGCCGATCGCGCAGCGGCGGCAGCGTCACGGTCACGACGTTGATTCTGTAGTACAAATCCTCGCGGAAGCGTCCGTCGCCGACTTCCTCCGCGATATTGCGATTACTCGCCGCCACTAGCCGCACGTCGATTCGAAAAGAATCGTTGCCGCCGACGCGCCGCAATTCTTTCTCCTGCAGTACGCGCAGAATCTTCGCCTGCATTCCCTGCGGCAGGTCCGCGATCTCGTCGAGAAACAACGTCGATTTGTCCGCGCTCTCGAACAACCCGATCTTGCGCTCGTTGGCGCCGGTGAAGGCGCCGCGCTCATGCCCAAACAGTTCGTTTTCGATCAGGCTGTCGGGAATCGCGGAGCAATTGATCGCGACGAACTGACGGGCCGCGCGCGGCGACAGTCGATGGATCGCCTTGGCCACGATTTCTTTGCCGGTCCCGCTCTCGCCCTGGATAAGGACGGTCGAGTTCGATGGCGCCACGCGCCGCACCAGCCGGATCACTTCCTGGATCGCGGGATCCTGTCCGATGATACCCTCGATTTCGAAGGTCCCTTCGAGCCGCCGCTTCAGCAGTTGATTTTCCTGCTGCAGGTTTGCAAACTCGGCCGCCTTGGCCACCCGCGTCACGAGCTTTTCGCGATCCGTCGGCTTCTCGAGGTAGTCGAACGCCCCCGCCTTCATCGCCTGCACTACGCTGTCGGTCGATCCATGCGCCGTCAGCACGACCACCTGGCTGCCGGGATAAGCGCCGCGCACTTTCGCGAGCAGCTCCTCGCCCGACATCCCCGGCATCATCAGGTCCGTCAGCACGACGTCGAAGCGCGACAGCGCCAGCAGTTCGATCGCGCGCTTGCCGACCGCAGCCTCTTCGACTGCGAATCCTTCTTCGCGCAGCGTGTCCGCCGTTATCTGCCGTTCGAGGTCGTTGTCTTCAACGACCAGCACTGAGGCTTGCGTCATGACTGTGTCCATCTACAACCGCGCTGGGCGGGAAGGTAAAAATCAACGTCGTTCCATGTCCGTCCGCGTTCGGTCCGATCTCGATTGTACCCCCATGCGCCTCGACAATCGCCTTCGACAGAAACAGCCCGAGTCCGATTCCATCGCGCTTGGTGGTGAAGAACGGCTCGAAGACATGGCTCGCGACCTCCGCTTCGATTCCGGCGCCGTTGTCCGAAAAAGCAATCACCATCGAACCGTCGACGCGCCGGAACATAATCCGCATCGTACCGCCTTCGGGCATCGCCTGGATCGCGTTGGCCACCACGTTGATAAAGCAGGTGCGCAGCTTCTCGGCGTCGACCTTGAGAATCGGCGGCGACTCGTCCCACTCCTCGACCAAATCGATTCCCTGGCTTTTCATCTTCGATTCCGACAAGGCCACGACTTGATTCACCAGCCGGCGCACGTCCGTCGGCGCCGGAAAAATCTCGATCGGCTTTCCATAATGCAGGAAGCTTTGCACCAGGTCCGCCAGCCGCCGCATCTCGTCTTTCATGATCCCGAGCTGATGCAGAAACGCTTCTCTGTCGATGGGCTGCTGCGGCGCGTAACGCGTGCGCAACTGGTCGAGCGCGAGGCTGATAAAGTTCAGCGGGTTTTTGATCTCATGCGCCAGCCCGCCTGCCAATTGCCCCAGCGCCGTGAACCGCTCGAGCCGGTTCAGTTCCTGCTCGCGCTCGCGCGCATGCCGCAATTGGCCGACCATGTCGTTGAAACTGCGCGTCAGCAAGCCGATTTCGTCGCGCCGATGCGCCTCCGGCACCGGCTCCAGCCCGCGCGCCGCGATATTCTGCGCGGCGTTGGCCACCGCATGAATCGGCTTCACGTAACGGTCGGCCAGGATGTACGCGAACACCAGCCCGATTGTGAAAATCGCAAACGCGATCAACAACTCGCGCGTCCGGCTCTCCTCGAGCGGCTGCGCAAAATCGCCGAAATTCGCCACCACCTGCACGTATCCGAGCAAATGGTCTTCGACCTCGACCGGGATCAGATAGACGGTCGTCTCGGGCGCGAGGCCGAGCCTTCCGGGCGGAATCGTCAGCAGCGTATCGGGATGCTTCAGTTGCTCGGGCGTGAGCCATTCGGCCTGCTTGGGCCGCAGCGCCGCGCCGATCAGATGCGGGTCCGAGCTGTTGAGGATCAGATTCTCGCTCGAAGCGATCGAGACTTCGAGTCCCTGCGTATGCAGGTCGTCGACATAATTATGAAGCTGCTCGCGATCGGTGTCGCGCACCGCGGTCAATTCCTGCACGCCGATTTGAATCACGCGCGCCAGGTCCTTGACCTTCTCCTGCGTGGTCGCGACGATTGCCGCCTGCGTCCCCAGGCTTACCCACACCTCCGCGCCCAGCGTCAGCCCAAGCAGCCCGACCATCAGCACGATCAGCTTCGCCTTGAGGTTCAGTGCGGGAAAGTATGATTCCATTATCGATAACAGCGGCCAGTCATGCCCGGCCGCGCAATATTCCGGCCTACCCGCTCCCGGCTTCGGGCTCGCTTGCCTTGCGTATTACCAGCAGCCGCGTCGCATACACGAGGACGCTCAGCAGAGCCACGATCACGATCAAACGCTCGAAGCCACCGATGTATTTGACTAGCAACTCGAGCTGCTTGCCGAAAATATAGCCGAGCGTCACCACGATCGGCACAGATATCAACGCTCCCAACAGATCATAGGCCAGGAACACCGCCGGACGCACGCCGAAGGATCCCGCCGACAAATAGATTAGCGCGCGCAAACCCGCCAGGAACCGCGCATAGAAAATCGCGCGATGCCCATGGCGCTGCATGAAACCCTCGATGCGCTCGATCTGATGCCGGCGGCCCGGCCGCCCGATCGAGAAGTAGCGCACCAGTCCCGATCCAAAGCGCCGGCCCATAAAGAACAGCGAGTTGTCGCCCGCGACCACGCCCAGCAGCGACACCACCAGCGTTATCGGGTAGCGCGTGATCCCGCGATGCACCAGGTAGCCGCCCGCCAGCAGCGCCACGTCTTCCGGAATCGGCAATCCGAGTCCGCATAACATCAGAACGACGAACAATCCGATGTAAGTGAAGTGCTCGATGTACGCCGAGATCAGCCCGACCAAGCTCAGCTCCCGTGCGCGTAGCGCGCGCGCAGTGCGTCGCCAGTCGACTTGCAGACGTATGCCGTCAACGCGACAGTTCCTTTGATGCCCTTGAACATGAGTATCCCGCGGCCAGAATTATAGCATCTCGATGAACCTTAGGCTTTGATTCGCGAAACTGTATAGTGCGGCCGGCCGATGCGGTCCGCGCCGCGTATGCGGCAAGCGTTTCAGCATCCCCATCGCAAGAATGCTGCGGCGGAAGTTGCGCCGATCCAGCGGACGCCCCAGGATTAGCGAGTACAGCTCCTCGAACTCGGCGAACGTGAACTCCCGCGGCAGCAGCGCGTACGCAATATTAGTGTACTCGAGCTTCGACTTGAGCCGCTTCACCGCGTACGCCGCCATCAGCGAATGGTCGTACGCCAGCTGCGGCAGTCGCGTGATTTCGTACCACTTGCCCGTCTCATATTTATCGCACGGCGCCGAGACCGTCCGCGCGTCGGGAATCAGCGCCATGTACGCGACCGACACCACGTGCGCCCGCGGGTCGCGCGACGGATCGCCAAACGTGAACAACTGCTCGAGGTAAGCGCCGCGCAGTCCCGTCGACTCATGCAGCTCACGTCGCGCCGCCTCGTCGAGCAGCTCGCCCACTCGCACCAGCCCGCCCGGAAACGCCCAGCGCCCGCGACCCGGCCCGCGCCGCAGCTCGACCAGGTACGTCTGCAGCCGCCCGTCGTTGATCGCGAACAACACCGTGTCGACCGCGACCATCGGCCGCGCCAGCCGCTCGCCCTGTGGATTGGCGTTCAGACGCTCAGCTCGAGCATCCGCTCCAGCGCCCGCTTGGCGCCCTCGCGCACGTCCTCGGTAAGCTCGATTTCGTACCGCAGGTGGCGCAGCGAATCGAGCGTCCCCTCCAGCGTGATCATCTTCATGAACCGGCATAGCTTGCACGCCTTGTAAAAATGCTTGTCGGGAATCTCCATCAGCAGGCGGTCCGACAGCCCGCATTCCGTCACCACCAGAAATTTATCCGCCGCGCTGCTTTGCGCATAGCCGATCATCGCGCTGGTCGACAGCACCGCATCCGCCAGCGCCAGCACGTCGCGCCGGCATTCCGGATGCGCCAGCACCTTGATTCCGGGAATCGCGCGCTTGACCTTGTTCACCTCCTCCGGCGTGATCTGGTGATGCACGTAGCAGTTGCCGTCCCACGAAATCACCCGCTTGCGCGTCTGCCCCTGCACGTAGTTCGCGAGATTCTGATCCGGCACGAACAGAATATTCTCCGAGTCGATCCGCTCGACGATTTTCGTCGCATTCGCCGACGTGCAGCAAGCGTCCGACAACGCCTTCACCTCCGCCGTGCAATTGACGTACGACACCACCTTCAGGTCGGGATAAATCTTCAGCAGCTCTGCCTTGCGCTCCGCCAGCGCCTCCGCCGTCACGCTGTCCGCCAGCGAGCATCCCGCCTTCATATCCGGCAGCAGCACTTTGCGCTCGGGGTTGAAGACCTTCGCCGTCTCCGCCATGAAATGCACCCCGCAAAACACGATCACGTCCGCGTCATGCACCTCGCGCGCATTGCGCGCCAGCTCCAGCGAGTCGCCGATAAAATCCGCGACCTCGAAAATTTCCGGCCGCTGGTAGTTATGCGCCAGCACCACCGCGCGCCGCGCCTTCTTCAACTCCTTGATCTCCGCGATCATCCCCGCATAGCGCTCGCACGTCTCCACCGTGTAGCTGTCGTTGCCCAGCACGGCGAGCTTCTCGCGCAGCGCGCCCGCGTCTATCGTCCTTTCCAGCGCCGTCGCCGCCACCTGGTTCACTTCCATACTTCTTCACCGACTACTTTGCGTCAATCTGACGCTTACTCTAGGACGCCGCCGCACGCCATGCAACCCGTTTCCGACTTCGCTCCTCCCTCTGATAAATCACTTGCATTCGCGCCCGCAAGCGCCCACCGTCAGGAGTTAAAGTGATGGATGAAGTATTAGATCGCGAGATCGTCGCCGCCGTCCGCCGCTTCGTCGATCGCGACGTCATCCCCAACGCCTCCGCCCTCGAGCATCGCGACGAATATCCGCACGCCATGGTCGCCGCCATGCGCGAACTCGGCCTGTTCGGCGCCACCATCCCCGCCGACTTCGGCGGCCTCGGCCTCAACTTCCTGACCTACGCGCGCGTGATGGAAGAACTGGCGCGCGGATGGATGTCGCTGGCCGGCGTCATCAACAGTCATTTGATCATGGCCTACGTCATCGCCAATCACGGCACCGACGCGCAGAAAAAATATTTCCTCCCGGCGATGGCCCGCGGCGACAAGCGCGGCGGCCTCGCCCTCACCGAGCCGCACGCCGGCAGCGATGTGCAATCGATTCGCACCACCGCCGTCCGCCACGGCGACCAGTACACCATCGCCGGCGCCAAAATGTTCATCACCAACGCCCGCCACGGCACCATGCTCGCGGTCGCCGCCAAGACCAACCCCCACGCCGATCCCGCCTACGCCGGCATTAGCATGTTCGCCGTCGAGAAGAGCGACCGCGGCCCCACCGTCAGCCGCAATCTCGACAAGCTCGGCTACAAGGGCATCGACACCTGCGAAGTTTTATTCGACGACGTCGCCGTCCCCGCTGCAAATCTCATCGGCGGCATCGAAGGCGCCGGCTTCAAGCAGGTGATGAGCGCGCTCGAGGTCGGCCGCATCAACGTCGCCGCGCGCGCCGTCGGCGTAGGGCAGGCCGCGTTCGAAACGGCAATTCGTTACGCGCAACAACGCACCGCCTTCGGCAAACCCATCTGCCAGCATCAGGCCGTCCAGCTCATGCTCGCCGACATGGGCACCCGGGTCGAAGCGGCGCGCCTGTTGGTCGCCAACGCCGCCCGCAAAAAAGACGCGGTCGAACGATGCGACGTCGAAGCCGGCATGGCAAAACTTTTCGCCTCCGAGGCATGCGCAAAAATCTCGCTCGACGCGATGCGCGTGCTCGGCGGCTACGGCTTCATGGCCGACTTCCCGGTCGAAAGATTTTACCGCGACGCCCCGCTCATGATGATCGGCGAGGGCACCAACGAAATCCAGGCGCTGGTAATCGCCCGCGGCCTGCTGGCCCGCTACCCGCTCTGATCGCCTGGTTCCCTCCTCCAAAATGGGAGGAGGGCCAGGGTGGAGGACCAAATGTGGCGCGAATGTCTCTGGTTCCCTCGCCCGTTAGTCGGGAGAGGGTTAGGGTGAGGGACCAAGTGTGGCGCGAATGTCTGTGGCGCCACACATCCGAAACCACGCGCAGAACTGAAGAATTTTGGTCCTTCACCCGCCACGCTCGGAAGCGCGGCGGCCTCTCCCCTCACGGGCGAGGCAAAGATAAGAGGCGGCGCTCAAAAATCCCACAAAAACACTTCCCAACAGCGACGAAGTCCCGCATCTTCTCTTTCCTGACACCGGGTGCAGGGGTCACCCCTGCCGAAGGAAGCGTGAAACCCACCGCGGGTTTCACATACGCTCAAACCCCCAGCGCCAGCTCATGCAACGCGCGCGCGCATTCCACCGGATGCGTAAACATCACCTCATGCCCGCTTTTCACGAACTTGAGCGTGGGATTCTTCAACCGGCTGGAAAAAAACGGATGCCACCCGTCCGCGCCCGGAATCGGCAACTGGTCATCTTCGCAAACCAGATAGCTGCTGGGAATTCCGGTAGCGAAGTAGGGCGCCATCGCGACCGGCGTGATCATCGGCGCAACCGGCTGCGGACACAGCGCCGACAGCACGTACTCCTTGACGGCAGGCGCCATGTCGTTGCTGAGTCCGGCCATGAATTCCGCTCCCATCATCTCGATCGGCACCGATCGATCCGGCAGCGACTCGGCCAGCTTGGCCAGCGGTGAGGTAGCAGGGTCCGCAATCGCCTGCCCATCAAGCGCCACCAGCGCAGTCACCCACACGACGCGCTTGATCCGCGACGGAATCTTCGCCGCCACGCCCGGAATCGTAAGCCCGCCCAGGCTATGCCCCCCGAGCACAACGTTCCTGAGGTCATGCCGCTCGATAAATTCCGCAACGCTATCGACATAGCTCTCGAGCGTAACCTTCGATCGATCCGCCCGGTTCATCCCATGCCCCGGCAGGTCGACCGCATAAGCCCGGTCCCCCAACTTCTCAAGCTGATTAATAACCGCACCCCAACACCAGGCCCCATGCCAAGCCCCATGCACCAAAACAAAAGTCTCAGCCATAATTCTCTATCTCCTTCTGACTCCCTCTGGTTCCCTCGCCATGTGGCGCGAATGTCTCTGGTTCCCTCGCCCGCTATCGGGAGAGGGTTAGGGTGAGGGACATTGTGTGGCGCGAATGTCTGTGGCGCCACACATCCGATCCCACCCGCAAAACTGAAGAATTTTGGTCCCTCACCCGCCACGCTCGGAAGCGCGGCGGCCTCTCCCCTCACGGGCGAGGCAAATCTCAAAGTTCGCGACGCCCGGATGACACCCAAAAAAAACTCCTAACAGGGACGAAGTCCCGCATCTTCTCTTTCCTATCACCGGGTGCAGGGGTCACCCCTGCCGAAGGAAGCGTGAAACCCACCGCGGGTTTCACATACGATTAAGTTCCCCCTGCTCCAATTCCTACCCCGACACCGCCGTCACTTCCTGCCCATCCTTCAGCGTCTCCGCCGGCACGACGATCACCATCTCGCCGCCGCTGAGTCCCTGCTTGACCTCGACGCCGTCCTGAAATTCGCGCCCGACCGTAATCGCCACCAGGTGCGCGATATTGTCGCGCACCACCCATACCGAATCATTATTGCCGTCGGTGACGATCGCCTTTTTCGGCACCAGCACAATCGGCGCCGCCGCCGTCTCCGTCATGATCGACTGGAAGGTAACCTTGGCGCTCATCTCGGGCTTGATTATCTTCAAATCCGGCTGCAGGATTTTCACTTCGACCTTGACCGTGCCTTTCTGCCGGTCGGCCTCCGGATAAATCTTCACCACCTGCGCCGGGAACGGGTTGTCGGGATACGCGTCGGGGATCACCGTCGCCGGCGTGCCCATCACGACCTTGGCGATATCGCTTTCGTTGATATCGACTTCGCAGCGCAGATCGCTCAAGTCCGCCAGCTGCGCGATATCGGTCGCGCCGCCGCCCGCCTGAATTTCACCGCCGAAATTAATCGTGTCGCCGAGCTCGCGATACTTCTGCAGCACCACCCCGTTGATTGGCGACGTGATCACGGTCTGGCTCACGTTGAACTTCGCGAATTCGATCTCGCCGTCCGACTTTTTTAGATCCGCCTCGGCCACCGCCAGCTGATTCTCGGCGTCGTCGAGCGAATCCTTCGACTCGACTCCCTGCGCGTAAAGCTGGCGCAGCCGATTGGCGCGCGCACTTTTCAGTACGACATTAGCCGCCGCCAGATCGCGGTCGGCGTAAGCCTGTTTCAATTGCGCCTGGTAATCCCGATCGTCGATTCGCGCGAGCAGGTCTCCGACCTTCACCCGCTGCCCTTCCTCGATCGGCTCGGCGACTATTTGCCCAAGAATCTTGGTGCCGATCACGATGTACTTATGCTGCGTTACGATGTATCCGCTGCCCGTCAGCACGGTGCCGGCCTGCGCCGCCTGCTTGACCGACACGATCGCAGTCTGCACTTCCGGCGGCCGGCCAAGGGTCCGCTGATAGACGACGTACCCCGCCACTCCAACCAGCGCGAGAATCACAAGAGTGATCGCGACCGGAACCAGCCGGCTCGGCTTCTTCGGATTCGCCGCCCGCGCAATCCGCAGCGACTCGAGCTCGCGGATATTCGGTCCTCTGGGCGCTTCGGCCACGGTCACACGCTCCTGAGCGCATCAACTACCGGCATCTTCATCGCTTGGCGCGCCGGCAGCCAGCCGCCCACCATACCCATCACGGCGGCGAAAATCAGCGCTTCGATCACTATCGCAAATGTGACGCGGAAGCTGAACGCCAGCGTCGAGAACGTAACGAAATTCCCGAACGTCGTCGACAGCCCGTTGATCGGCAGCGCCAGCAGGATTCCGATAACGCCCGCCGCCACCGCCAGCACCAGCGACTCGAGCAGGAACGACGTCATCACGGCAATCGGCGCAAAGCCCAGCGCCCGCAAGGTGCCGATCTCAGTGGTGCGCGACGACACCGCCGCGTACATCGTATTCATCGCGCCGAAAATCGCGCCGACCGCCATTATCACGGCGACGATCATCCCCAGCACCCGCATCTGATTCGCAACCACGGCCTGGTCCTTGTAATAGTCCGCCTCGGTTTCTCCCGTGAGATTAATCCGCGGGTCGTCGGCCAGCCGCCGAATCAGCGCATTGGTATCCGCACCGGGCGCCATCTTCAGCCGCACGTCCGCGTAGTACGCCCCGCGCTGCGCATCGTCCTGGACATTATGAATGTCACCCCAGACCTCCGACTCGAACGATCCGCCGTCAGCCGCCATGATTCCGACAACTTTCCAGTTGCCGCGTCCGAACTTCAGCGTATCGCCGAGCTGGGTGTTCTCGTAATGCCCCTGCAAACCCTTTCCAACGATCACTTCGTTGACCGAAGGATTAAACATCCGGCCTTCGATAATTTTCACTTTAGGATGAACTTTAAGCGCAATAGGCAGAACTCCCCGCACAACGATATTGTCGCGCCCGCCGCCCACCCGATACATCAAAGCCTGCACCGGCAACTCCGGCGACGCATCGACGGTCCCATCAGGCTCGCGCCGAATCTGCGGCAAAAACTTCAGAGCATCGAACTGATCAAGCTGAATCGAAGAGTAGGTCTCGGTAGTAGCTCCCTTGCGCAAAACGATCACGTTATCCGGATCGCCGGTATCGGAAATCGCCGAATTAAGCCCCGCCACCAAAGCCATAACAATAACAAACACACAAACCACCAGCGCGATCCCGCCGCCGGTCATAGCAGTAGAAACCCGCCGCACCAGCAAAGACCGAACATTATACTTAAGCGGAATCGCCATCTTATCTATGAAATCTGGTCCCCCTTCCCGCGCGGGAAGGGCTTAGGGGTTAGGTTCTTCATCCTCACGCAACCGTCCTCAGCGCATCCACAATATTCCGCCGCGCCGCAGAACTCGCCGGCACCAACGCACTGAACAACCCAATCAGCGCCGCCACCACCAGCGTCTCCGCCAACACCACCGGCGGCATCCGAATCGTGCTGAGCGGCCCGCCCATATTCCCAATCGAAAACGCCCGCAACACGATATACGCCGACCCGCACCCGATAATCCCGCCAATCAGCCCAATCAGCAGCGACTCCGCCAGCAACAGCGACAAAATCGTCCGCGATGGAAACCCCATCGACCGCATCACCGCAATCTCCCCGCGCCGCTCGCGAATCGACATCGCCGCCGTATTCGCCGCCACCAGCCCGATAGTCAGCACGACGATAAAACCCAGAATCTCCGCCATCCTGAAAAACGTGCGGTACTGCTGCATGAAGCTGCCGAAAAACGCCGCCTCCGACTCCGACAAAGTCTCCGCCGACGAGTTCGCAAACCCCTCGTCGATAGCCGCGATCACCTGCGGCACATTCTCCGGCTTGTCGACCTTCACCCAGATATTGTCGACGATACCCGGCCGCCCCGCCGCCTCTTCCAGGTAGTCGCGCCGGAACAGCAGAAAATCCGGCGGCGCCTTCCCGCCTATCGTCCCCACAATCTGCAGCGTGACATTAAAGGGATACAGCGTGCCCCGTAGCTGAATCTGCTGACCGACATGCAGATGGAACTTCTTCATCGTGTCGGCGCCCACGAACGCCGCCGTCCGAATCTTTTTGAACTGCGCGAACTCGTCGGGACTTATCCCCCAGTCGGGCCACATCTGATCGACCTGCTCGGGATCGGCCGCCAGGTTGGGAAACTGATCGTAAACCTCATGGTACACGCCGCCGAACCAGCTCTCCGGCACGACGACCTCGACATGCGGTATCGTCGCAATCCGCTGCTTGTAAGCCACCGGAATCGAGTAGGTCAGGCCGGCCTTATTATGCGTAGCAATCCGCGTGGACGAAGCAGTATTCCCGAGAATCTGATCGGCCACCGTAGGAATAGAAACGAGCGCCGAAAAAATAAACAACGAAACGGCAATCGACAGCACAGTCAAAAAAGTCCGCCGCTTGCTCCGAAACAAATTCTTGAAAATCAGCGCCAGATACTTCATCGCTCCGCCTCTGTCTCCTCTCCCTGTAAGGGAGAGGATGAAGGTGAGGGTCCTTTTACAGCGCGCTAACGCGCGCGACTCAAGCTTCCGCTCCTAAGACCTGGTCCCCTTCCCGCGTGAGGGAAGGGCTGGCTCCAAAAATCCGGTCCCCCTTCCCGCGCGGGAAGGGGTTAGGGGTTAGGTTCTTCTCCTTCCTCCCTCACGCATGCGCCGCCGCATCAGCCGGCGCTCCTCGCTTCCCAGGCTCAACCCCGGCCAACACCCCCTTATCCAACCGATAAACCGTGTCCACATACCGCTCAGCCCGCGGATCATGCGTCACCATCACAATCGTCTTCTGAAACTGCCGGTTCAGATCCACCAGCAATCCCAAAATCTCCTCAGCCGACTTCGCATCCAGATCTCCCGTCGGCTCATCGGCAACAATGATCGTCGGATCAGCCACAATCGCCCGCGCAATCGCCACCCGCTGCTCCTGCCCGCCCGACAGTTGCCGCGGATAATGGTCCATTCGATCCGCCAATCCCACCACCTTCAGCGCCGTCTCGACATGCTCCCGGCGCTCGGCCTTGTTCAGATGCGTCAACAGCAGCGGCAGCTCGACATTCTCGAACGCCGTCAGCACCGGAATCAGGTTGTAGAACTGGAACACGAGCCCGATATGCCGCGCGCGCCATCCCGCCAGGTCGCGCTCCTTCATCCCGGTGATTTCCTCGCCGCCGACCGCAACCCGTCCGCTGGTCGCATGGTCGATTCCCGCGATCAGGTTGAGCATCGTGGTCTTCCCCGACCCCGACGGCCCCATGATCGCGACAAATCGCCCGGCCGGAACCTGCACGGTCACATCGTCGAGCGCACGGACCTCGAACTC
>Ga0302326_10022929_pt1 | contig 12745 bp, 14 predicted proteins | sample Palsa_T0_3_FD_202264 | JGI IMG/M metagenome (GOLD analysis project Ga0302326, IMG submission 202264) | Peat permafrost microbial communities from Stordalen Mire near Abisko, Sweden - Palsa_T0_3 | ecosystem: Environmental > Terrestrial > Soil > Palsa > Peat permafrost | place: Sweden: Abisko... | reverse complement strand
GGTATGTAGTCCTGACCGACGCCGCTCATATGCCAAAGACGAAGTTGCGGAACGTCGCGCCTTACGAGGAATGGCTCGCCGAGGCGGACGGCGATTTCCGCTGGCGGGAGTTCGACGAGCGCACGGCCGCCGGCCTTTGTTACACGTCAGGAACGACCGGCAATCCCAAGGGCGTGCTTTACTCGCACCGCTCCAATGTCCTGCATTCGCTGTTTGCCTCCGGACTCGACGCTCTGCCGCTGGCGCCAAACACGTCGTGCATGCCTGTCGTACCGATGTTTCACGCCAACGCCTGGGGTCTTGCGTTTTCTTGCCCGATGAAGGGGGCCAAGATGGTGATGCCCGGCCCTCGCCTGGACGGCGCCTCGATCTACGAGTTGCTGGAGACCGAAAAAGTCGATTTCACCGCGGCCGTTCCGACCGTCTGGCTGATGCTGCTCTCCTATTTGCAGAAAGAACGGAAGATACTTTCGACGCTTAAGCTCGTGGTGATTGGAGGCTCGGCATGCCCGCCCGCGATGATCCGCGCATTCGAGCAGGATTACGGCGTCGAGGTTAGACACGCTTGGGGGATGACCGAAATGAGCCCGATCGGCTCTGTTGGCTACATCAAGCCAACTTCGAGATGCGAGTCCTTCGAAGACACGCTCAAACTCAAATCCAGACAGGGCTGGGCGCCATTCGGCGTCGAGATGAGGATCGTTGACGATGAGAACAGGAAATTACCCTGGGACGGCAAGCGATTCGGGCGATTGAAGGTCGCCGGCGCGGCGGTCGCGCAATCCTATTTCAAAGGCGAAGGGGGCGAGATCCTCGACGATGACGGCTTCTTCGACACTGGCGACGTCGCGACTATTGACGAGCAGGGCTACGTGCAGATCACCGACCGCGCAAAGGACGTGATCAAATCTGGCGGCGAATGGATTTCCTCGATCGATATTGAGAATTTCGCGATCGGCCACCCCGACGTCGCCGAGGCCGCGGTCATCGGCATCGCGCATCCGAAATGGGACGAGCGCCCGCTCCTCGTCGTCGTGCCCAAGGAGGGCAAAACACCGCAACCCGCTGAAGTGTTGGAGTTTTTGAAGCCGAAGATCGCCAAATGGTGGATGCCCGACGACATGCAGATCGTTCAGGAGATACCACATACGGCGACAGGCAAGATCAACAAGCTGAAGCTTCGTGAGGCTTTCAGGGACTACAAGTTGCCGACGGCGTGAGGCGGGCAATTCGCGGAGTGGTAGGCGCGATCAGTTAGATCCGTCAATGCGAGCGAAGCGAAGCAATCCATTATTGGAGATTGAAGCCTTGCCGGAGTGGCCGGTTGCGGTTGAATCATGGATTGCTTGGCTCCGCTCGCAATGACGATTTTCCATCAACCGTGCGTCGTCGTCTTCACGTCGACGCTGGCCTTGATCGCATTGGAGTAGGGGCAGATGCCGTGCGTGGTCTCGACCAGCTTGTGCGCGTCCACCTCGGGAAGGCCCGGCAGATAAACATCGAGCGCGGCGGTGATTCCAAAACCGCCTTCCGACCGCGGGCCGATCCCGATCTCAGCCGTCACCGTTGAGCCGTCGGGAACCTTCATCTTCGTTTGCTGCGCCGCAACGCGCATCGCGCCGAGGAAGCAAGCGGAATAGCCGAGCGCGAACAGTTTTTCCGGATTGGCGCCGTCGCCACCGGGTCCGCCGAGCTCCTTGGGGACCACGAGCTGCAGCGCCAGTGTTCCGTCTTTGAGCGCCGTTTTTCCGTCGCGGCCGCCGCCGGTCGCGGTGGCGGAGGTCTTATACTTGGCGTCGACTGGCATAGGAGTCTCCTGGGTTTCCTGATCGGCGCATCGCGCACCCGACTATGTGGCAAACGCGCTTCGCGTTTTCAAATCATAATATCGTGTACGATATTATCGTTTACGATCTATCATCTTTTGCACTCCGCGGCAAGGGGATTGCGATTAAATCGCACGCGACCTAGATTTGGCGCATGACCGACGCTGGCGACGCGACCCTCCCCAATCTCGACGAGCTCCTTTGTTTCGCGGTCTACTCGACTGGCTTCGCCTTCAACCGAATGTATCGACGTCCGCTCATGCGATTGGGGCTCACCTACCCGCAATTTGTGGTGATGGCGGCGCTGTGGGGTCGTAACAGCGTTGCAGTCGGCGTCTTGGGGACGAAACTGTCGCTCGACACCAACACGCTGACGCCGCTATTGAAGCGGCTAGAAGCAATGGGGCTCATCGTGCGCGAACGATCGAAGCAAGACGAGCGCAGGGTCATCGTCAGCCTCACGGAGAAGGGGTCGAGGATGCGCTCGGAAGCGGGCAGTATCTTGCGTTGCACCTTTGTGGCCGCCAACATGCCGGCGGCCGATTTCGCCAACCTCACCCGCGATATTCAGGCGTTGCGGCGCAATCTGGAGCGCGCCGCGGAGGCTTGAGCGCAACGGAGCGACGGCCTCCCTTCGGCGACCGCTGTTTCTCGACAAATCCTTCAAGTATCGGCAGAATAGGCCATTCAGCGTTTCCCGAGGATCCCGAATGTTTGCGCTCGAAAATCTCGCTGAGATCGTCGCGCGCCGCGCCGAGGCGAACGCGGGTAAGTCCTACACGCGAACCCTGCTCGACAAGGGCGTCGCGCGTTGCGCCAAGAAATTCGGCGAAGAGGCGACGGAAGTCGTCATCGCCGCGGTCGCTGAAGATGACGCGGCATTGCGTGGCGAGGCCGCCGACGTATTATATCATCTCCTCGTGCTGTTGCAGGCGCGGCGCGTGCCGCTAGCCGATGTGATGGGTGAACTTGAGCGGCGCACGGCGCAGAGCGGGCTGCAAGAGAAGGCGGCGAGGCTGAGATGAACCTTCCTGTCCCGCCCCCCACCGCTTCAGTTGGGCCAGTCAGCGCCGCTTCGCCATTCCGGCATTTCACCCGCGACGAGTGGGCGCAATTGCGCGCCGACACGCCGCTCACGCTGACGGTCGACGACCTCAGAAAACTTCAATCCAATCACGATCCGATCTCGATCGACGAAGTCATCGCGATCTATCTGCCGCTGTCGCGGTTGTTGGCGCTTTACGTCGCGGCGACGCAGGGGCTGTTCAAGGCGACACAACGATTTCTCGGCGCCGACGACGGCAAGGTGCCCTACATCATCGGCGTCGCGGGCTCGGTAGCCGTCGGCAAGTCGACGACCGCCCGTGTCCTGCAAGCGATGCTGTCGCGCTGGCCGAACACCCCAAAAGTGCAACTCGTCACCACCGACGGTTTTCTGCATCCAAACGCCAAGCTCGTCGCTGACGGAATCATGGACCGCAAGGGGTTCCCGGAAAGCTACGATGGGATGTCGATCATCAATTTCCTTGCCAAGGTAAAGGCGGGCGAGCGCAAGGTCGAGGCACCGGTCTATTCGCATCTGGTCTACGACGTCGTAGCCGGCGAGAAGACGGTCGTCGACCGGCCCGACATCCTTATCGTCGAGGGGCTTAACGTGCTGATGCCGAATCGGCTGACGCGCGAGGGGCGGGAAGTGCCGTTCGTCTCCGATTTTTTCGATTTCTCCGTGTTCCTCGATGCCAGCGAGGAGCAGCTCGAAAAGTGGTACGTCGAGCGTTTCATGCGGTTGCGCCACACGGCGTTCCGCGATCCTCTCAGCTTCTTCAAGAAATTCGCCGATCTCAGCGATGACGAAGCGGTTGCGACAGCACGCGGAATCTGGCGGCGCATCAATCTCGTCAACCTACGGGAAAACATCCTGCCAACGCGACCGCGCGCGAGCCTAAGACTCATCAAGGGCGCAAGTCACCGTATCGAAGAGGTTGCGTTGAGGAAGTTGTGATAGGGGCGAGCGCTCCGAATCCTTAGAGACGCCTTGATGTCCCAACGTTGGTTCGCCTTGGTCGCGCTGCTCGCGCTTTGCGCCCACGCCTCGGCCGAGGCGCCGGAATGCGGCGGCCTCGACCTCTCTGCCGACACCTCGATCAAGCCGGATTGGAAGCGCCACGCTGACGATCTCATAAACGCAACCGGGCTTTTGTGGCGGATCGATAAGTCGGGCCTTGCGCCATCCTATCTCTACGGAACGATGCATTCGACGAGCGCCGGACCGATGCAGCTCGCCGAAAAGGCGGCGCCATACGCCTCTCAAGCCAAAACGGTGGCGACTGAGCTCGGCCCCCTGGATGCCGAGCAGAAGATTGAATTGGGCGCCGCTATGTTGCGCGCTGCGATGTCGCCGGATGCCGACACGTTTTCCGGCAACATCGAGGGCGAGGAAGCCGCTCGCGTCGAGCAATACCTCGTCGGCAAGGGAACGCCTGCGCTGATGGCGCATCATCTCAAACTCTGGATGCTGGCGATGACGGCCTCTTTGCCGAAATGCGAGATCGAAGGCCAGATGAACGGGCTTCCAGAGGTCGACGAATCCTTCGCGAGGATCGCCTTAGCGCATCATGCCCTCGTCGTGGGCCTGGAGACGATCGACGAGCAGCTTCGCACGATCGCCTCCATCCCGACGTCGCTAGCCGTAACCATATTGAAGTCGTCGGCCCGCGGCGGCCCGATGGCCGACGACGGCTACAAGACTTTGCTGAGCCTCTACGAGCAGAAGCGCCCGGCGGCGGCGCTGGCAATACTCGACGCGGCCCCGGGTCTGACCGACGAAGAACGGCGCGCCGAGGCGGAACTCACGCGCCGCCTGCTCGGCGACCGCAACGCGACGATGGCGGAACGCTCGGCGCCGCTTCTCGAAAAAGGCGGCGCATTCATCGCGGTCGGCGCGCTGCACCTTTCGGGTAAAGGCGGGCTGATCGAGCTGCTGCGGGCCAGGGGCTATCAGGTAACCAATGTTTGGTGAGCGGCGGCGTCCCGCGCGTCAGACCTTCTCCACCTGCCCGTATTCGAGATCGACCGGTGTCGCCCGACCGAAGATCGACACGGCGACCTTGACGCGGCTACGGCCCTCGTCGACCTCTTCGACGACTCCGTTGAATGAGGCGAATGGGCCGTCGGCCACGCGCACTGTCTCGCCGACTTCGAAGCGGATCGACGCCTTCGGCCGCTCGACACCCTCGGCGACCTGGCCCTTGATGCGCTCGGCCTCTTGGTCGGGGATCGGCGTCGGTTTGTTGTCGGCGCCGAGGAAACCTGTCACTTTCGGAGTATTCTTAATGAGGTGATAGACTTGATCGGTCAGGTCGCACTTCACGAGAACATAGCCGGGAAAGAACTTGCGCTCCGAATTGAATTTTCTGCCGCGGCGGACCTCGATGACGTTCTCGGTCGGGACCAGGATTTCTTCGAATTTGTCCTGCAAGCCCCGCTGCGTCGCGCCTTCGCGGATCGCGTCAGCGACCTTTTTCTCGAAATTTGAATAGGCGTGGACGATATACCAGCGCTTGATCATTTCACCCGTCCGCAATGCCGCCAACGCGCTCATCCGTGACGCCCGAAGCCGAGCACCAGACCGACGAGTTCTTGCAACCCGAAGTCAACGACCATCAGAAACAGCGAGGCAGCGACCATCAACGCCAGCACCATCACGGTCGTGATGAGCGTCTCACGCCGAGTCGGCCAAACGACGCGCTGGGCTTCGGCCCGCACTTGCTGAATGAATTCGAACGCGTTGGCCATACTCTCGACTTTCCTCAGGCGAGCGTGCGCCCAAAAACATCAGCGGCGCGCAACCCTTCGGTTACGCGCCACCCTGATGTCATATAGGATAGGCGGGGCGTTCGACAAGCGAAATGTGACGGGGCTACTGGGCGTCCTTTGCGGGCAGACGCGGAGGCAGCAGGGGTGAGAACACCACGCCATGACTCTCGTCCCGCGAAATCTGCGGGTCGGACGGGCCGCCCGACATCGGGTCGCCGCCGCTCGTCACAGTCACCGCCGAGGGCGTGACCTCCCGGCTCGTCGGCTCCGCCGCGCCGCCGTTGCCGGCGCCAAAATCGGCGGTTCGACCGCCTTGCGGTGTGCCTTCCGCACTTGCCCGAACGGCGGCGTCCGCCCGTTCGGCGAGTTTCGCATCGTAGGGCAGGCGGAACAGGCGCGGGTCTCCGGAAGGAAAGTTGTCGTCGTCGACCTCCTCGACCCAGAGGAATATCGCGCCCGCGTCACCTGCCAGCGAATGCGGCTCGACAATGCGCGCGCCGAGCAGCTTGAAATGCCGCGGCAGGGTGTCGGGGGAGGCCCAGCCGAGCAGCGATCGCGCAGCGCGGAAGTCGACGAAATAGAACGCGCTCACCAACACGATGAGCCCCGCCTTCAACCGCCAGTCGATGCGTGCGAACACCAGGATCGCCAGCAGAACCACGCCAAGCACCGCATAGCCGATTCCAAGGGCGACGATGATCTGATCGTGCCCTGTCAACGAACGATCCTCACCATCGTCTTTGGATCGAGATCCGAGCCGTTGCGATTCGCGGCGCGGAAGGTCTCCATCAGCGATTTCGGCCGGCGGTTGACGTCGATGACCTTGCCTTTGGAATCGAGGGTGAAGCGCACCGCGGTCTTCTCGTCGCCGGTGTGGTCGACGATCACCTTATCGTCGAACACGACTATCGTGTGCGGATTGAGTTTTTGGACCTTCACCGTGGCGAGCACCGGCAACCCGGTCGTCGCCGCAAAATGGCTGACGTTGACGGTGTATTCGCCCGCGACAATGCCGCGGATGGTGACGATCTCTTCTCGTATGGGAGAAGGGATCTTCTTGCCGTTGACAACGATGAAATCGTTGGCGCCGCCGCGGTCGTCGCGTTCGAGCACCATGAAGCCTGCCTCGCGATGCCGATACCAGACGATATTGCCAAGTGGATCCTGCACATAGAGGTCGAGATCATCGGGATGGTTGTCCGGCCAGTCCATTGTGATGATGAACTCGGCCTTGGTGTCGACCTTGCCGTCTTTGTCCTCGGGCGAAACGGCCATCAGCGCGATGAAGAACAGAAAAGCGATGACCTGAAGGGCTTTGAACAACATGACGCTGAACGGGTCGAACGGCTCGTCACGCGGATAGAGGCCGAACTCATCGATCATAGCGGCGCTCCAACGCCGGTACGACTCGGGTCTCCGTCAACCGCACGACCCGCGCGAACAAGGCCGAGGTCGCGCCGTCAAGCATGTAATATTGCAGTTTCAAGAGGATCGAGCCGACAAGCCCGGCGAGCGTCGTGTACATCGCCACCGCCATGCCGTCACTCATCACGCCCATCGAGGATTTCAGCACAGATTTGTCGCTGACGTCGAGCCCCGCGATCGGCGCGAGCATGATGATGAAGCCGATGATGGTTCCTAACAGCCCGAGCTTCATCAGGGAATCGGAGGCGAAGTTCCCAAAACCGTTCGATCCGCGCATGCGGTCGGCAAGGCCGCGCAACAACAATGTTTGATCGAGGCGCCGCGCCCCTTGCGTACGCGCCTTCTCCGCGAGATCGCGAATATGGTCGCCGGTGAGTCCCTCCGGCAGGGTTTCCGCTGAGAAAACCCCCTCAGCGTTGCTTTGAACGAGCGCGCGCGTCGTGCGCCGCTCGCGCTCGCCTTCGCGGGAAATGGCGATCGTGCGATAGAGGCAATGCAGCGACGCGCCAACATAGAGCACTGAGATGATTGAGGAGATATAGGTGCGGTCGGACTGCACCATCAGTCGGAGCAACCCGTAGCGCCACAAAAGCAGCGCGGCGAAGGCGGTGAAGCCGCTGAACACCAACCAACGCAGCAGAGGCGCCCATTCAGGCGGAGCGCCGGCTGGCTCGGGCGAGTTGAGAACCGTGGCGCTCATTCCAATCACCCCTTATGCGTGTTTGTTGGCGATGTCGCGGCTATTCCGCACGTGCGTTTTCTCGAACGATTATGCGCCGACGCTTCATTTCGTCGGCTACCGCGAGACGTCATGCCGACCTCATGAGAATTTCGCCCTTGCCGAGCGCCGCCAGATCGCCAGCATAACGCCGCAGCGACCCGTGAAATGCATCGCCGAGCCGTGCGCTGACACCGGCGACGTATGTTGCGAGCAAACGCGCCGCCACCAGTTCGAACGCGCCACAATCGAGGAACGTCGACCCCATACGTTCGACGCCGCCTGCGATAAGGATCGTGCCGCGGTTCATCAGATAACCAGGCAGCGATCCTGCGTTGCCCCCTATCGCGATGGTTCCCGCGATCATACGGCTGCCCGCGCATTCACCGCTGGCCCCCTCAATCAAGACGAAGCCGCGCCGCATCCGATCCCCTGCCCGCGGGCCCGCGTCGCCGAGGACGTGGATCACCCCGCCGGTCATGCCTTCCGTCTCGCCGGCAAGTGGGCCACCCAGGCGCTCGCCGACATTGCGGCCGATTGTCAGTTTTCCGCCGTGCATCCCAGAGCCGGCGAAGGGCCCGGCATTGCCGTCGATGTCGAGCTTACCACCCTCCATGAGCCGCCCGGCCTCGACTCCGACCTCGCCGCTAACGCGGATCGAGCCGGCGCCCATGCCGGCGCCGATCCTATCCAAACGTTCTGCGCCGCCCTCGAAAACGATCTCGTCCCGGTCGCCATCGAGCAGTTGAAAGAGGTCGCCAACCGCCAAAGCGACGCGCGTCGTATTGATCGGCAGCGCCGCAATCTCGCGGACGTTTTTGCCGGTCAGGCGTTCTGGAATCAGCGGCGAGAGGTCGACGCGCTGCGGTGGCGGCGCCCTCAGTTTGAACGTAAAGCGGCTCAAGGCGCGAGCTCCCTGAGTCGATAATGGTGCTTTCCAAGTCTGCCGCCGTAGTTTCCAGCGCCGACCCTCAACGCGCCGCGCGCAGGTCCGAGGTCGGCGATCGCCCTGAGCCCCGCGCGCATCGCGGCGGCGACCGCTTCGCTGGTGAGGCCATCAATGACGATCTCCAACACCGAGCCGATCTCGGGCCCGATCGCGCTCTCGACCGCGCCCTTCAGCGTCGGGCAGTACAAATGATTGGTCGAAGCGACCGCGCTCCTATATTTTGAGCCGACCTTGGAGCCCGACCGGACAATGCCGCCAGGGAACGGCATGATCACGTCTTGTACGCCGCGCATAGCCTCGACGGCAGCTTCGGCAGCGGCGAGCGTCTTCTTCGGCGTTGCGCCCATGATAATGAGATTGCCTCCGCCAACCGCGCGCTTGGTCAACCAAGTCGTGGACTCGCACACGAATTCCCCATCCATCACCGGCACGCGCCAATAGCGACGGTCGCCGATCTTCTTGGCGATCTGCCAGCCATCGCCGAAATATCGGATCGCCGCGCCAAGACTCAGTTTGTCGTCGCCGACCTCAAGCCCGGAATAGCAGGCTGAGCCCACACTCGTCAGAACACATTGACTGACGCGGTTCTGCACCTGCTTCTGCAGCTCAGCAGTCGAGACGGCGAACAGCAGTACCCGCACGCCCGAGCGACCATCCGGCGTATCCGCTGCGGACAAAGGCCGGTCGATCCCCGCTTCGCAGCCGCATGCGATGACCGACGTAGCGAAGCCGATCATCGTTTCGGCCGCCTGCATCGCCCATTTTGCGCTGTCGGCAGTGATAAGGAGCGCGGTGGCGCGCATATCGAAGGCTTCCGCGAAAGTATCGTCGATCACGACGCCGCCCGCGCTCAGTTCAGACATGCGACCGTCTCGAAGAACCTTTCGGGCAACGCAGCTTCCGGGACACGGAGCAGGTCGGCATCCAGGCCGTATCGCTCATCGTAATAATCGCCGATGCGTTTGATCATCGTGCGGTCCGGCGCCGGCGCGACGGTGAGCGCACGGCCGAAGCGATAATGCGTGAGCGCGCCGTTTGTGACAACGCACTCGCCGTCCTTGTAAACGCGCGTCGCGCCGCGGAATGTCGCGGCCAGATCGACGCCCGGACGATAGATCGCCACATCCGCTCGAGCGCCGGGCGCCAGATGGCCTCGATCCTTCAGGCCCAGCAGCCGCGCAGGGGCGGCGCGCGTCACGATTGCGATCTCCTCCCACTGATATTCTCGCGTCAACGAAGCGAGCGTCGTTACGCTCTCAACCTCAGCAGGGAGTTTTGCCAGCCACGCAGCGCGCACGTCACGGCTCATCAGCAAAGCAAACAAATCTGGATAAGCAGTAAATGGGGCGCCGTTGGGATGATCGGTGGTAAAAAACACGCGCCAGGGGTCCTCAATTAGCAGAAACAATTCGAGCCCGATGGCGAACTGCACGGCGTTGGCGAAGCTACCAACCCTGTAGTTGTAGGGCATCACGCCGCCGCCGTTGGCGTCGCCGTCGATAATCACATACTTGTTGGGCCGCGCCTGCCCCCGCGCTGAGAACTGCCGTAGCACGTCCGAAGAGATTGTCACGGTCTGTCCGAACATTGCCTGACCGACATCAATAGTCACGTTCTTAGCCGCGTTGACGGCTTCCGCGAGCTTCGGCGCAGCGGAGGAGAAACCTTGTTTGCCCTCGGCGCCATAGCCGTAGAATTGCAGGTGCGCGAGATGCAGCGGCAAATCTTCAGCCGCTGCTATCGTGTCGAGCGCGGTCTGATAGTTGCCGGGAAGGCCGAGGTTATTGCAGTGGACATGCAGCGGGTGCGGTACGCCGAGTTCATGCACGGCCCGCTGCAGCGTCTTGACGATTTGCCGACTCGACACGCCGTAATGCGGCACAACGTCATCGAAGGAGAAGCTTCGCACGTTATCCTTGAACGCCGCGACGCCGCCAGCGTTGATGACTTTCAGGCCGAGCGCCTTGCTCGATTGCAGCGTCCAGGCGACGTGATCGCGGATCGCGTTCGGGCCGGCGCCGTCGCGCATCAACGAAAGTCCAAAATCGTCATTGCCGAGAATGGCGAGGATCGCCTTGTCGATCACCGGCGTGTCGGCGAGTTCGAGATGCGCGTGGAGCGCGTGATGCGGTGAGATGGCGGGCTCAACAACGGTCGTGAAGCCCATCTGCGCATACAGCTTGCCGGTCTCAAAGGTCGACCAGCCTGCGTTCGAAAGCGGCGTCGCGGCGGGTCGCGTGGCGTGGGCGCGATGTTGCTCAGGCAGCAGCAGTCGCGCCGTGTTCACATTGGCGCCGGCAATATGGGAGTGGATGTCGACGCCGCCGGCCATAATGATGCAACCGGACGCATCGTAGGTTTCGTCCGCTCGGCCGTCGGGCGGCGCAACAACAATATGGTCTCCGTCCAGCCACAAATCACCGATGGCGTCGCGCCGGTTGGCGGGATCGAGCACGCGCCCGCCGACGATCCGCGTCAGCATGGCGCGCTGCCGATCTCGGCGCGTATGGCCGCGAGCGTCGCGGCGACTGTCGGCTTGTCCTGCGACCGCGCGGCCGTCTGCACCACAAGCGCGCCGATGCGTGGGTCATAAAGGACAGCGTCGTGATCAACGCCGGGACGCGCCACATCGATGCGGACGCGCGCCGCCGCGGCGACGCCTGGTTCACAGAGAGCGACATGCACGGGCGCGCGGGGCGCTGCGCCGCGTTCGAATGACGAGATCCAGACTACGCAATCCGTCTCCCCGGCTGAGATCAACCTTCGAGAATCGTAGCGCCACGGATCATGGTGAGGAGCGCCTCGCGAAAAGCCCGTGCGAGGCGGGAAGCCTGTCATCCAGGCGCAAGCAGCTTCAACGCCCGCGCCATTGTCTGCGCTGACGAGCGGCAAGGTCGAGAATCGCGACGTTTGGTTGAGATCGCGCACGAGGCCGTTGATCGCCTCGATCGCAAGAGGCTCGAGCTCGGCGGCGCTCCAAATAGCGACGCCGAATTTGGCGTCTCTCAAGATCGCAGCGACGGCGTCGAAACCGTCGCCTGCGCAGACCGGCCGACCGTTCGAGCGCGCCCTTAGGCTAGCGAGATGCACCAGCCGCTCCGCACCTTCGCCTATGGTGCAGGTCGTCGCGCCCAATTGCGAGGCGGCCGGGGACGTTGTCCGCGTCCAAACAACGCGGCGGGCGGCATTTTCGGCGGGAGATCGCCGCGAACGCGCGACTATTCGGCTTTCGAGCTCGGGCCACGCCTCAAACACCGAATCGCCGATGAGCCATACGACATCTGCGCGAACCGCCGCCTCCAAAGGCGTCGTCAGCATAAGGCCGGTCTCGCGCATCACGTCGAGATTGGCAAGCATTGCTGCGGACGACGCATGATCAAGCACGCCGCCAACTTGTTCGGCCAACAGGACGGCCTCCCGCACGCCTGCTGTGTCGGTGCCGAGGTGCGCGAAGACCGCCATCGCGCTGTCGCCAATGAGGCGCGCCGCCTGCGAAACAGCGAGATCGAACGATGCCGGCTCGCCGTCGATCCACACCGCGGCTTCAGCGCTGTCGGGCGCCGTGGCCGTCATCTCCCCAACATTTCCCATTTCGGCGGCCGAAAATTAGACGAAGGCGACTGTCGGCGACGCCTCGGCGCAGGCGCATCTGATACCGATCGGAGGTCTTTGTCTATTCGCGTATCTAGGAAATTATCCTGAGCGACTCGTTTTCGCTTTCCCCCGATGCTTCATCGACGTCGCGAGAGACAACGACTACGGCAAATTCAGGGACCAATAGTGTCGGAGAATATTCGCTCGCGACTGGACAGATCGGCTAATGCCGTCTTCAATGCCGAGATGCGACGACTGGCTCGTCTTCAGATCCCAAAAATTTCGATTCGGCAGGAGCCAATGAAAGGATCGGGAGGAGCGACGCCGCACGCCCGAGAGGGCGTGCAACTTCGGTGTCCGTCGCAGCGGCGCAGGCGGACCTCGTAAATTGAACGGCGAGCCCAGCCTTCTCGTCGC
>Ga0302326_10022928_pt1 | contig 12745 bp, 8 predicted proteins | sample Palsa_T0_3_FD_202264 | JGI IMG/M metagenome (GOLD analysis project Ga0302326, IMG submission 202264) | Peat permafrost microbial communities from Stordalen Mire near Abisko, Sweden - Palsa_T0_3 | ecosystem: Environmental > Terrestrial > Soil > Palsa > Peat permafrost | place: Sweden: Abisko... | reverse complement strand
GCCACGGACATGTTTCATTTCACCAAGGCGGATCCGTACGAACATCCGCTCACCGAGGCGCAGCCGTTGCGCGACATAAAGTCGACGCCCGATCTCAAGCTGGCTCCAGCGGACCTCGAAGTCATCAACATTCGCATCGCCATGGACGCGAATCCGCCAGTGGTGACCGGCATTATACGAAACAACACAAACCAAAAAGTCGACTCAGCGGAGGTGAGCTTCTACCTGTCCGACGAGCGCGGCAGTCTGATGGGCATCGAAACCGCGCAAGTGCAAGGCGTGGGGCCGCACAGCAACGCCACTTTCCATGCGCCGCTGAAAATCAGGAATGCGGAAAACGTGATCGTCCGCGAAGTACACTCCAACTGAAACCGCCCCCATGGAGCGTCTTCCTTTTCAAGCCACGCGCGCCGGCGCGGCATACGAGAACATACGCGCGCTGCCCGTCTCGATCCTGCTGGACGATGTGCGCAGCATGTATAACGTAGGAGCATTTTTTCGTACCGCCGACGCCGTGGGCATCCAGAAGCTGTATCTCTGCGGGATCACCAGCCACCCTCCGAAGCATGCCATCAGCAAGACGGCGCTGGGCGCGGAAGAACGCGTGCCATGGGAACACGGCTGGGACGCATGGCCGTTCCTCGATAGCCTGCGCGCCCACGCTTGTGAAATCGCGGCGGTCGAGACAACCGTGCCTGCAGTGGACCTGTTCGACTGGCAGCCGCGCTTCCCGGTTTGCCTGGTCTTCGGACATGAGGTGACCGGCATACGGCCGGAGATCGCGGGGGTATGCGACACGCACGTGCGCATCCCCATGCTGGGCGCCAAACATTCGCTTAACGTGGCGACGGCCGGCGGTGTCGCGGTTTACGAGCTATTGCGAAAATACAGGGAGCTGCAGAACATAATGAAGAGATGATCGAACCCTGGCATGTGGCCGACTTGTTGCGGCAGTTTCAGTCTGAGGGAGATGGGGAGGCGGAGAAGAGCAGGGAGTTGAGCATGGCGCTGCTGGATTCCTCGCCGTCGCCGTTTTGGAGGGGGCAGTTCAATCCGGGACATATCACCTGCACGGGCCTGGTATTCAGCCCCGCGCAGGACCGCGTCCTGCTGGTATTGCACAGGCGCTTGCAGCGGTGGCTGCTTCCCGGCGGTCACGTGGAGCCGGACGATCCGCTGATCGGAGACGCGGCGCGGCGCGAAGTGGTGGAAGAGACTGGCGCTGTGTTGCGCGCGGACGCCTCGCCGCTACTAGTGGGCGTGGATGTGCACGGCATCCCGCCGCGGCGCGACGAGCCGTTCCACCTGCACCACGACCTGATCTTCCGCTTTCAAGCCGAATCGGATGCCTGCGAGCCTTCCGAAGAGGCGCGGGAAGTGGTTTGGTGTACGGTGGCCGAGTTCGATCGCTACCGATTGCCAGGCAGTTTGAGACGTAGTTACGCCCGGGGGTCACGTCAGTTCCAATTCGGCGATGAAGTCACGAAGAGTCTCTGAACATTCCGTCGGCGAGGAAACAAAACGATGCACCTCGATTCCGCTTAGATCTGAAGGGATCTCTATGTTACCCCGGACGAGAAGAAGGCACTTCCCACGGCCAAATTTGCCCCAGAACCATCCGACTTCAACAATGACGTTCTGGCGCGCTCTCAGCGATTCGGTATTGGTTCTACGGGCGAGGGCCAGGTCATCGGGCGTCAGGATCGCCAATGCTCCTCGTACCCCGCTGGCTAATCGTTCAAACTTCTCGGGCAGCGTCCGAGCGGAATCCGCCTTGTCAATCATGGTGATCGGCGTGACATGCGGGAACCTTTTCAGAAGGAAGTTTTCCAGTTCCAACCTTGCCCCGGTGTCGTGTCCATGAACAATCATCAAAGGAATGGAACGGATCGGGCGATGGACAATGGGCAGGGCGCCGATCGCCAAAGGAGCGTTGCTTTGAATCCCGCTTCGGGCCGCTTCAAAGGCGAATTCCCGCATACGAATGATACGATCGACCATATAGGGGTAACGCGAAAGACCCAGTTGTATCCATGCCCAAAACCGGTCAAAGAGTTCGGTACGCTGCTCCTTGATAGCCTGAATGTTTGTGCTGGGGGCTATTCCCGAGCCGGCCGTCAGGATAAGGAGTGCTTGTTCGGCGGCATAGAGATCTCCAGCGACCAACAGACCTAACCGATCCGCGGTCATGTGCGTGCGCCTCTGCCACGCCCAATAGAAAAAGAGTGAGAACTGCCCGATGGTATGCTTGATGGTCCAGAAACTGAAATAGCCGGTGGCAATAAGCCCCAGCTGCCTCCCGATGAAGAACATTAATTCTCGCGAGGATCGGTGCTCAGTCAGGTCATCCAGCATATTCGAGGTGATCATCAGGATGCCCCGGCGTGAAAATCTCCGCGCGACGAATAGCTCGAATATACCGTGACCTTGCAAGATAAAGACCGTTGGCGCATAAATTCCCAGAACATCGCTTGCCTCGGTCACAAGAGAGTGGATCTGCGGGTATTGGTTCGGTCCGACCCTGACAGCGTGGCCTTGCAAGAACGCCAAAAACAGCTGCCAGCTTATCCACAGCAGGAGGGTTCCTGCTAAGCACGCGGCCACGACTATGAGAAAGCTCCTGATATCGAGAAATGCAACTGCGATGAGCGCTGCTACGGCAATCACCGTTGCCGCGTATACGAACCCCAGGTAGAAGTTCTCCATCGGAACTCTGATGCGGCCCAGGTCGAGATGCTGGCCTTTGCCGATTCTTGGGATTTCCCAAATCTCAGGCCCGATGTTGTCCGTCGCTGCCGGCTCCGGTGGACGCGTAACGGCCCCAACCACTCCGACGGGAGCCATAGGCCGGCCGGCTGCTGGAATCGGGGGATCTAATTCAAACCTGAATTCCGGCCCCTCGAAACCCACCTGCACCACGTCGCCCGGAACCAGCTTTGACGTTCCGAAAATGCGCTGCTGGTTGATGAACGTTCCGTTGCGGCTCCCCAGGTCGGTCAGGGAAAACTCCGGGGGCTCCTCCCTTTCGACCATGATCTTGGCATGATGCCGGCTGACGTCATCTTGATCTATCCCGTACGTGACCCCGCAAGATGGATCCCGGCCGATGGTCAGTTCCCTGAAACGTTTGAAATGTTTGAACGGGAATTCTTCGACTTGGTTCCCTTTGGATCTGTTCAAGTGGCGTATTAGAACGCGTCGTTCCATTTTTCCTCCGGCTTTCCTCCGGCGGGCAAGGTACCGAACATTATAGAAACCCGGAAAGGCAACCGCAAGCCACGGGTGCGCGACGCAAGTGGAGATTCCCGCAACGCGACTTGAGTCGACGGATCGCAGCATGCTTAGTTTTATCCGCGTTCATCTGTGTTCATCGGCGGCCAGATATGCTTTTCTCCCGGCCCAACGGGAAATTCAGAACCCGGTATTGGCCGCAGATGAACGCAGATAAACGCGGATAAAACAAGTCATACGAAGGTTGGCCTGATGCTTCCCGATGTGGCTGGCCGAGCGCCAGAAGTACGGCTACGCAAGATCTCGCGGTTTTCTTTGAGTTTTCCCGCCTCTCCGCTTTTGTGTCGCACACCCGCAAGTCACACCGCAACAGCCACGCCGCCGCCGTGAGAAACTAAGAGCTAGGTGCCCCCAGAGCCGAATCCGCTGCCCAAGTCCGAACGCCTGCGCGCGCTCCTGCCCGATATAAAGGAGCTCGTCCGGCCGCGCCGCGGGCTGCTGGCCTGGGGCATGGTGCTGATGGCCATCAATCGCGTCTCGGGACTGGCCCTCCCCGCCTCCACCAAGTACCTGGTGGACGATATTCTCACCAAGCATCATTACTCGATGCTGCGGCCTCTGATCCTGGCTGTGATGGGTGCCACCCTGATACAGGGTGCGACTTCGTTCGCCTTGACGCAGCTGCTTTCCAAAGCCGCACAGCGCCTGATCGCCGAGTTGCGCCGCAAAGTGCAGGGACATATCGGACGGCTGCCGGTGGCCTTCTACGACGGCAATAAGAGCGGCATGCTGGTCTCGCGCATCATGAGCGACGTAGAAGGCGTGCGTAACCTGATCGGCACCGGCCTGGTGGAATTCGTCGGAGGGCTGCTGACGGCCCTGCTCGCACTGATCGTCCTGGTGCGGCTTAGTCCCACAATGACCGGAGTCGCGCTGGGCGCCATCCTTGTGTTTGGTCTGGCACTGCGAAAAGCGTTCGGAGTCATGCGGCCGATTTTCAAGGAGCGCGGCAAAATCTCAGCCGAGGTTACCGGACGCCTGACCGAATCGTTGGGCGGGGTACGGGTGGTGAAGGGCTATCACGCCGAGGCCGCGGAGGCCACCGTTTTCGCCGGCGGAGTACAACGCCTGCTGGACAACGTGATGAAGAGCCTCACCGCCACTTCATTCATGAGCTTCGGCGCGACGCTCATGATGGGTATCCTGGGCGCGCTGGTCATGTACCTTGGCGCGCGCCAGATCATGGCGGGAACCCTCACATTAGGGCAGTTCTTCATGTTCACCATGTTCCTGGCATTTCTGGTGGGTCCGGTCTTCCAGATTGTAGGGATCGGAACACAGATAAGCGAAGCGCTGGCCGGACTGGAACGTACGCGCGAGGTTCTGCGCGAGCGGCCCGAGGACGAAGACCCGCGCCGGAATGTGGCGGTAGGGCGCGTCGCCGGGGAGGTGGTTTTCGATAACGTGACCTTCGCCTATGACGAAGGCAAGACCGTTCTGCACGACATTTCCTTCCGGGCGGCGCCCGATACGGTGACGGCGCTGGTGGGCGCTTCAGGATCGGGAAAGTCCACGATCATCGGCCTGATCGCGGCATTCTACGCTCCAGGCCAGGGCGCCATCCGCATCGACGGTGTGGATCTTTCGACGATCCGCCTCGATTCCTACCGTACCCAACTGGGCGTAGTCCTGCAGGACACATTCCTGTTTGACGGCAGCGTTCGCGAAAACGTGGCCTTCTCCCGGCAGGATGCCACCGAGGCGCAGATTCGGGAGGCGTGCCGCATTGCGAGGGTGGACGAATTCGCCGATTCGTTCGAAAAAGGACTGGACACGGTGGTGGGCGAAAGAGGCGTCAAGCTGTCGGGCGGCCAGCGGCAGCGGGTATCCATCGCGCGCGCCATTCTGGCGGACCCGGCCATTCTGATTCTGGATGAAGCCACGTCCAGCCTGGATTCGGAATCGGAGGCACTGATTCAGGAGGGACTCTCCTATCTGATGAAAGGGCGGACCACCTTCGTGATTGCGCACCGGCTTTCGACCATCCGGCGGGCGGATCAGATCCTGGTGGTAGAGGGCGGCCGCATCGTGGAGCGCGGGCGGCACGCAACGCTATACTCCCAGCAGGGCAGGTATTACGATCTGTACACGCGGCAGCACGGTGTACAAACGAATCTGTTCCTGGCGCCGGGGGAAGGGCAGGAGCAACCGGCGCCGGCCGAGCCGGCCAACGGGGCTACGGCGGCTAGCCAACCCGCCGGAGGGAATCCACTAACCGATGCTGTCCGCCTGATCCGCGGCTAGTCCCCACTTGAACATTCGTTGAAATGTTCGGTCCTCAAATTGCACTATCCTTCGGCACGGAGCGAAGAGGACGATATGTGGATCGCCGGGGGTCTTGCAGCTTTAGTAGTACTTAGCTTGTTGTTGTCGATGATTTCCAGCCCGCCAACGATTGGCCGCTGAGACACACTGTACAAATCTGACACAGTCTGAGACAAAGATAGTCAGACCGATTCGAAGTAACGCGCCAGCTCCCAGTCGGTAACTGATTTTTCATATTGGCGCACTTCCCATTCCCGCGTGCAGGCGTAGTGATCGACGAACTGCTCGCCTAACCAGTCGCGCGCTACGCGGCTGCCACGAAACAGGCTGGTAGCTTCGGCGAGCGTGCGCGGCAGCGGCGGCGCGTCCCCGGAATAGGCATTGACGGTCGGCGGAGGTAGCTCGAGCCGGCGCTCGATGCCGTCCAGTCCGGCCGCCAGCGAAGCGGCCATCGCCAGGTATGGGTTGATATCCGCGCCCGTGAGCCGCAGCTCGACGCGCGTGGATTTGCGGCTGCCGGGAATTGCCCGCACGGCAGTGGTCCGATTGTCGATACCCCAGGTGGCATTCACCGGCGCCCAGGCGCCCGGCACTGTACGCTTGTAAGAGTTGATGGTGGGGCAGAAGACCGCCGCCAGCCCTGCCAGATTCTCCACCAGCCCGGCCACGTAATGCCGCATGAGGTCGGACATGCCGGCTTCGCCATAGAAGAGGTTTTCGGGCTTTCCGGCAGGACTCAGGCTCTGATGCAGGTGGCCGCTCGATCCGGGCAGCGCCGCGTTCCACTTGGCCATGAAGGTGGCTGTAAGACTGTGCCGCGCGGTCACTTCTTTTACGGCAGTCTTGAACAGCGCGGCGCGGTCGGCCGCCCGCAGCCCAGCCTCTACCGCAATGGCCGCTTCGTACACGCCCGGTCCGGTTTCGGTATGGAATCCTTCCAGGGGTACGTCGAATGTTGCCAGCGCTTCCAGGATGTCCACCACCAGCTCCGCGTTGGCCGAAGCGCGCACCACGCTATAGCCGAACATGCCCGGAGACAACGGGGTGAGCCCGTCGAAATGCTTGTCGCGCAGGCTCTGGGGCGTCTCGCGAAAGATGAAGAACTCGTACTCCGCCGAAAAATGCGCCGCGTAACCGCGTTCCCTGGTGCGCTCCAGCACGCGCTCGAACACCTGCCGTGGAGCGATGGCCAGCGGCGAGCCGTCCGGCTGGCAGAAATCCAGCAGGAAAAAGGCCGTGCCCGGCTCCCACGGCGGCAAGCGGAAGCTCGACAAATCGATGCGGCAGTGGGCATCCGGATACCCTGTGTGCCAGCCGGTAAACTTGACGTTGTCGTAGAGCACATCGCCAATATCCCAGCCAAAGATCACGTCGCAGAAAGCCAGTCCCGATTCCGCCGCCGACCAGAACTTGTCCACGCTGATGTACTTTCCGCGCAGCGTCGCATCGATGTCGAAAGCGCCCAGCTTGACGCGGCGGATGTGGTTATCCTCGAAGCGGCGCCGGATCGATTCCAGATCCATCAAAGGGCCACCCACACGGATTTGACGTTGGTGTATTGCTCGAGAGCGTAGGAGCCCAGGTCGCGCCCGAAGCCGCTCTGCTTATAGCCGCCGAAGGGCGAGGCGGTATCGAATCCGTTGTAGGTGTTGATCCACACTGAGCCGGCCTTGATATCGGCCGCCATACGGTGCGCCAGTTTGATATCGCGCGTCCATACCGCCGACACCAGGCCATAGATGGTGTCATTGGCGATCTCCACGGCTTCATCCGGATCGCGGAATTTGAGCGCGCAGAGCACCGGACCGAAGATCTCTTCCTGGGCGATTTTCATGCCGGGCTGCACCTCGGAGAATATGGTCGGCTTGATGAAGAAGCCCTTGGCCTTGGCGCCTTCAGTGTCGCGCTCGCCGCCGCAACAGAGTTTGGCGCCCTCTTCCCGCCCGGAGCGAATGTAGTCCAGAATACGCTCCATCTGGCGGGCGGAGACCTGCGAGCCCATTTGGGTGGCGCCGTCGAGCGGATCGCCCAACTTCAGCTTGCCCGCGCGCTCGACCAGTTCGCCGAGAAAGCGATCGTGTATGTCCTGATGCAGCAGCAGGCGCGAGGCGGCGCTGCAGATCTCGCCCTTATTGGCGAAGATGCCCCAGAAGGCCGATTTCAGCGCGGCTTCCAGATCGCAATCCGGAAAGATGATATTCGGCGACTTACCGCCCAGCTCCAGGCTGAGGCGTTTGAGGTTGGATTCGCCGGAGGCCTGCAGCAGGCGCCGTGCCGTGCGGATGCTGCCGGTGAAGCTGATCTTGTCCACATCCATATGCACGGCCAGCGCTTCGCCGGCGGTCTGGCCATAGCCTGTGACCACGTTGAGGACGCCGTCCGGCAGGCCCGCCTGCTGGCAGTATTCGGCTAGCTTCAGCGCGGTGAGCGGTGTCCATTCGGAAGGTTTGAGCACCACGGAACAGCCGCAAGCCAGCGCGGGCGCCACTTTCCAGGCGGCAATCTGCAGTGGATAATTCCAGGGCACGATGGCGCCCACCACGCCGATCGGCTCGCGCAGCGTGTAGTTCAGAAAAGGACCATCCACGGGAATGGTCTCGCCGTACATCTTGCGCACCCAGCCGGCGTAATAGCGGAAGGCATCGATGGCCGGATCGACGTCGGCGCCGCCGGCCTCGCGCACGGTCTTGCCGTTTTCCAGGGATTCGAGCACGGCCAGCTCTTCGCGATGCTTCGACAGGATTTCGGAGATGTCCCAAAGGATCTTTTCCTTCTTGGACGGGTCCATGCCGCGCCAGCTTTTGCTCTCGAAACTGGCGCGCGCGGCGGCCACGGCGCGGTCCACGTCGCAGGCCGCACCGTCCGGTACAGTGGTCAGCAACTCGCCGGTGGCAGGGTTGACGATATCGATGGTGCGGCCGGTCGCAGCGTCTTCCGGGCGGCCATTGATCGACAGCTTGCCCGGGCGCAGTTGTTGTTTGATCTCTTCAGCAACGCTCATAATGGATTCTCTCGCAGCATACACCAGGCGGGGGAGAGGCGGGGAGGCAAAATGCGGCAACCACGACGGCTTCAGGTCAAGCCCACCGTGAGCCTTTGAGTCTCGCAGGCCAACAATACCCTTGACAGGAACAGGAAGCCCTTCTGCTCATCTCTCTCTGCGTCCGTGGAGAGGCCATTAAACTTCAGAAGCGGAATCTTGTTGTCGCAGCCGAACGCGTGATTCGGTGATGAACTCAGAGGCCGAGAAGCCGCCGATGCTGATTTCCTTGCCGTCGAATTTGGCGATAACGCGGCTGTGCGGATTTCGATCGAACTCGATCCGGATCTCCTTCCCTTCCACGAGAGCTTTCGGTGACTCCGCCAGAACCACGGAACTAAAATAGTAGAACCAAAGCGCAACCCAAACGAGCGTGCGTGGCCATCAGGTATATTCCAGAATATCCAATCGAGCTAAACTATCCGCGTATGCGACGACGCGACTTGTTGAAGGCCACCGCGGCTGCGGCAGCGGGTAGAGAACTGCGAGCCGATGTGCCGGCGCATCTGTGGGGCGGCTACGATTTCGGCTCGGGGCCAAGAGTCACCGATCGCCTCAACCAGGGACCCTTCGGAATTGAGCAGGATGAAGGATGGTTTACGCTCGCGGCAACCACGTCTTCCGAGCGCCCCGCGCCCAACTTCGGTCTCGGGCTGGTCGGCTACGCGTGGGAGGAAGGCGGTGCATCGCTCGCGGTCCGGACTGGGCGTGAGTCACTCGAGCAGCACGTGGAGAAGATGGCAAGCCTCCCGTTCGTCGACGTTCTGTACATCCGCTGCGATTGGCGCGACGTCCAAAAACGGCCCGGACGATTGGAGCTCTCTCCCGTATGGGACCTGACCCTGGACGCCGCCAAGCGGCACGGCCGCCGGGTTGCCTTTCGCGTGATGCTATCCAACACCATCGGCCAGCCGCGGTATCTGGCCATGCCCGACTTCGTGCGCGACAGAGTACCCATCGTTGAGATCGGCAGCCTCAAGGAGTATGGCGCGTACCAATTCCGGGAGCCGCGCTATGACCATCCGGAGTTTCAAAAAGCCTTTCGGAATTTAGTCGAACTGCTGGCTGCTGAGTTCGATAGCAACCCGCTCATCGAGTGGATCGATCTGATGCAATACGGCTTTTGGGGCGAATCGCATACGGGAGGCTTGCCCCATCCGTTTCCGGATTATGTCACCGCCGAACGGACCATGGTCTCCATGACTCAGCTCCAGCTCGATTCTTTCCGCCGCGCGCAACTGGCCGTGAACACGCAGCCGGATATCAGCAATGTGGGGAACCGGGAAGTGGTCGATATGTGCGTGCGGGCGGGCGCCTGGCTGCGCACCGACAGCATCCTGGTCGAGGAACCCGAACAGATCGAGTCACTCGCCAACCGGCCGGCATGGCTGGCGGCGATCCTGGAGGATGGCTATTTCCGCAAGTACGATAGCGCCGCGCCTGGCTATCTGCCAATGGATCGTGCGGGCGTGAACATGCTCGAAGTTGAGATGCTGCATGTCCTCGACATAGGAGGCAATTACTGGTCTCTATGGACGGAGACGGACAACCTGGCCCGCTATCACGAGCGATTTCCGCGTGCCTTTACCCGGCTCGGACAGCGCATGGGATATCGCCTGAGGCCGTCCTGGATCTGGCAGCGCAAACGGTACGGGGCGAACGAATTGGTGGTGGCCTTCGCCAACGATGGAGTGGCCGGGGTTCCTGGCGTCCTGCGGGTAAATTTGAAAACGCCCGATGGCAAGGTGATCGCGGGAGGTGCGCTCGACGCCGGCCACCCATACGGGGGCAAGCTACGGCAAGCGGCTTTCCTGGTCCCCAGAGAACTGGAAGGCCGCCCCGTGAATCTGGCCGCCGAGATCGAGACCAAAAGCGGAATTCGCCGCCCCGTGCGGTGGGCCTGTGAACAGCCGCTGGAGCCGGACGGGGCTTTCCGCATCGAGGTGAAGAAGCAGTCCGACCCCGACTGGCGCAAAGGCGTCTGACTGTGGCCGCGAAGCTTGATCTCACCGTTCTGCTATGATGTTCTGGGTGCGGAAAATCGCGGTCCTCGCCTGTTTTGCGGTGTGGTGCCAGGCGCTCGTGGCATCCGGTGCGCCTGAGCGTCAGGTCGCCGAGTGGGTCATTCGCGAGGGCGGCCGCGTCATGGTCAACGGACAGCGCCGGGTAATCGACGACCTGGCGGAGCTTCCCGCCGCGCCGTTCCGAGTGACCACGATCGACCTGGTTGGCACGATTATCGACCCCAAGGATCTCTCCAGGCTTTCCGGTCTCGACAGCCTCACCGAGCTGTCTCTTCCCGGTCCGATCTTTACTCCCTTTTCCGACAGCCCGCTAGAAGCCAACGAGACGCTGAAACAGCTCGCCGGGCTCACTAATCTCGAGCGCCTGTTCTTCAGCCTGCATTTCCTTCCCACTTACAACGTGAGCGACCAGGGAGTCACCTATCTGGCCCCCCTGACACATCTCCGGGAGTTGCGGCTTTCCCAAGCACGTGTAAAGACTCCTAACCTCACCCCATTCGTGCATCTGGAATCGCTCGATCTGAGCGACTGCCCGGAATTCGGGAATAACGGGATGGCGACCTTGGAGGGACTGAAGAACTTACGGCGCCTCTATTTGCGCAACACTCCCATTACCGACGAAGGGCTGAAGCATCTGAGTGGTTTAACCGCGCTCCGAGAGCTCGATCTCTACGGCACCGATATCACCGATCGAGGAATTGAATCCCTGCGAAACCTGGTCGAGATACGCAAGCTCAACCTGCTCGGGGCGGAAATTACCGATGCCGGCATGGAGGTCCTGGCCCGCATGTCACACCTGCGGGAGTTGAACCTCTACCGCAGTCATGTGAGCAACGCGGGCCTGGCCAGGCTCGCGGGACTGAAGGAACTCGCGTCTCTGGATATCCGCTACAGCCGTGTTACCGAAGCGGGTGTCGATGCGTTCAAGACCGCGCTACCGGAATGCAGCATCGAGTTTGCCGGCGGTGACCTGGCCGGTTCCAGTAAGACGGCGGCTGCTTTGCCAGTGGGAACGGGAGACCGGGCCATCGCCGATTGGGTCCGCCGGCTCGGCGGAAAGACCGAATTTCACGGTGATACTCTGGTGGCAGTTTCTCTGGCTTCCACGCGTGTCACTGACGCGCAGCTTTCTAACCTGAGTGGCCTGACTGGGCTCGAGCGACTCGATCTTGATGTCACCCAGGTCGGCGACCTTGGTCTCCGCTCCTTGAGTTCTCTGGCGGCCTTGCGGACGCTGAGCCTCAACAACACGACCGTATCCGATGCCGGTCTTGAGTCACTCGGCAATCTTCGCCGGCTTTCGTCTCTCCGGTTATCGGGCACTCTGGTCCGGGGCTCCGGCCTGGCCGCCTTGAAATCTCCTTCCGCGCTGGCCGAGCTCGATCTGACGAGTGCGCCGATTAACGACGATGGACTCAGACTCATCGCTGGAATTCCCAATCTGGAACGGCTTTTCCTCAGTTACTCGGATATTACCGATGCCGGGGCTGAGTCTTTAGAGAAACTGAGTCATTTGCAGGTGCTCGAATTAGATGGCACAGACCTTGGAGATACTGCTTTACGCTCCGTGGGCAAACTGACCAGCCTGCGTGAGCTAGGCCTGAACAGCTGCCGCTTTACAGACAAGGGTCTTGAGAGTCTCTCCGGGTTGCAGCGTCTCGAGCGTCTGGATTTGGTGCGCACTACTACCGGAGATGCCGGCATTGCGGTACTGGCAACTCTGAGTCGCCTGGCAGTCTTGAATCTAAACTATACGGCCATTGACGATCATGCTCTGGATCTCTTGAAGAAGCTTCCAACGCTCCGGGAACTACATCTCGATATGGCGAAGGTAACTGACGCCGCCGTGGAGGATCTGGCATCGATGCGTGCGCTGAAAAGCTTGAACCTGTATCACACGCTGGTGACCGAGAAGGGGCTGGCACGCCTCAAAACAGCTCTGCCCGATTGTGGCATTGTTTTCGATCGTGACTCCACGCTGCCCGCACGCAGAGGACGGGGATAGCCATGCGGTTCGTGCTTTTGATTCCTGTGGCACTCTTCACCATAGCCGCGGCGGCGGGCGCGCCGGACTCTCTGAGCTGGATCGCGGATGCCGGCGGCGCCGTGACGCGCGATGCCCGGG
>Ga0302326_10022926_pt1 | contig 12746 bp, 11 predicted proteins | sample Palsa_T0_3_FD_202264 | JGI IMG/M metagenome (GOLD analysis project Ga0302326, IMG submission 202264) | Peat permafrost microbial communities from Stordalen Mire near Abisko, Sweden - Palsa_T0_3 | ecosystem: Environmental > Terrestrial > Soil > Palsa > Peat permafrost | place: Sweden: Abisko... | reverse complement strand
ACCTAAGTCGGAGACAGTCCCCACACGAGAATGGAGAACCCAAAATCACCACCGAAGACCCTATCCGTTGCATGTTATGGCACAGGATCTATCTCAGAAAACGCATTTTTGCGACGGAAAGTAGCTAAGCTAAAGCCTGTCGCAAAACTCTGGGCTCAACCCCTGGATTGATGCGGGTCGGCGATCTGACCGGCCATTACCCACCAACCTCCTCTTCTTCACCCCCTTGGCTCGACAAATCACCTCCTCAAGGACGACTTACTCGACCCCGTCGATCACCCGCCGACGGCCGAAGCTCGTGTCTTTTCGGCAGGGCTGCGTAATCGAAAAAATCTAAGCTGAATCGGATACGGGAGTGAACTGGCATGCAGATACCGTTCCTTGCCATGACTGCCGAGTTCTGAAAGGCGAGTTCCACGTACCCAGTTGCGACGTAGAGAAGTGTCCAGAGTGCGGCGGTCAATTCATATCGTGCGATCGCCCGTTCGAGGCGCGTGAGCAGTAAGCATTCTGTGTGTAATCCAGCATGGTTAGCCTCAACCGTTACAATTCTCGCCACGTGAAGGAGCGAACCAACGCTATGTCTCAAGAGGGAACGTTTTCAGTCATACACGGAAAAGTTGATGGTTTGCCACTGGTTGCCATGATCGACATGGGACTACGCGAACTTCCTGATAAGCAAGCGGTGTCATTTTTTCTCAGCCTGTCAACGTCGCTAATCAGCCCAACGGGTGAGGGGTTGCCCACCCGAAGTGATGCCGACAACCTGAACGCATGGGAAGAAGTAGTCGAGACTCGGTTGCAATCAGCCACCAAACTTGTATTCCTCGGGCGAGTCACTTGGAACGGGCATCGAGAACTGCTGTACTACGTCGGCAATCAGCAATCAACTGTGGAGGCGCTCAAGAGCCTGTCGGGTACACGCCCATTTGCCTTTACGTGTGAGCGTGACGAGAAATGGGCGAAGGTCGATTACTGGCTGAATCGCTAGTGACACCTGCCAACCCGCCGCGCGAGCTAGCGGGTTGGGCCGGGGCGTGCTAGCGCTAGCCCACGCGCCAATCTCGAACGTCTTTGGACTCAACGCAGCTGTTATCGGATCAGGCATTTCACAACGATTCGAAACCCACGACGGAACTTGCTACGGTTGCGTCATTCGCCGCTTAGCAATTGACCGCCGTCGGCGTGAGGGATGTCATGTACAACAAGAATCCGATTAGCGACTTCAATGCTCACGCGGGAAATCTGTATTCACTTTCACGTTCTGCCACGAAGTTCTTGGCGAACACCTATGGTCAGCTGATGAGTTTCTACTTCTTGCGCTGTTGCCGTCCGTATGATTTTTGCGCATCCGCGACAGGATGCTGTACGGCGTTCAAAGAAATTCCTTGCCGATCGAACCCTCAAACAAATCTTACAAGGACATCCAGAAATGCTAGAATCCGCCAGCACGGCGGAGCCAAGAGTGGAACGAACGGACCGGTCCGACACCGTGGTGCGGTTCGAAGACTTCGAACTGAATCTGCGCACCGGCGAACTGCGCCGTGCGGGGAAAGGCACGGTTCACCTGCCAGAGCAGCCCTTTCAAATACTTGCCCTGCTGCTGGAGCGTCCGGGCGAAGTGGTTTTGCGGGAAGAGATCCGCAGCCGGCTGTGGCCGAACGACACAATCGTAGAGTTCGAGCACAGCATCAGTGCGGCGATGAACAGAGTGCGCCTGGCGCTCGGCGATTCAGCCAACGCTCCTCGTTACATTGAGACCCTACCGCGTCGAGGGTACCGATGGAAGGTGGCTGCTGAGAGGATCGACACTATTTCCAGCACCGCTCAGCCCGAGGTTCCCCAAGTCGAAACGCACCGAGCGAGGAAAATATTGTTTGCGCTGTTGTTCCTGGCAGTTGGCGGGGGCCTGTTTTTGACGCCCTGGTGGAGGAGCAAAACACAACCTCCAATGAAAGTTGTCGTCGGTACCGCTCTTCCTGGTTTTGAGCGGAACGCCAGTTTTTCTCCCGATGGCAACGAGTTTGCTTTCGTCCACTATGAGACGGAGACCCATGACCAGAACATACTCGTCAAGGCTTTGGGTGACGAAAAGATGGTTCAACTCACACACATCCCGCCTCCCGGTTCCGCCGACTGTCCCAGTTGGTCGCCGAACGGTAGGACGATCGCTTATATACATACGGTCCAGACTGGTCCAACAACGTTTGAAAATGCAATATTCCTGATGACTCCGCTCGGAGGGTCGCAACATCAGATCCTGGATTTGTCGCCAGACGCGCCTTGTCAGTTGTCATGGTCGCCCGACTCGAAGCTGCTCGCTTTCGGCAATTCGCCTGCGGGAGAGAGCTCCGGGATCTTCCTTGTTTCGCCAACCGATCCATCGGTGCATCGATTGACAACTGCGCCGCCAAAAACACAGGACCGCGATCCGGCCTTTTCTCCCGACGGCAACCAGATTGCTTTTATCCGTTGGGTCGGTCCGACCGGCAGCGATTTGTATTTGGTGAACGCACGGGGTGGTCAAGGAAAAAGGGTTACCACCCTCAATCGCGGAATGATGTCGCCGGCCTGGACCGCGGATAGCAAGCGAATCATCATCGGTATCGAGGGTGGATTCTGGGGAGACATAGGGCTTTTTTCGATACCGGCAACCGGGGGCGAGCCGGAGCGCCTGCCGTTTATCAGCTCAAACGCGTTCGCCCCAGCCTTCTCGCCCCAGGGGGACAAACTAGCGTTTGCCACCGCATTTTGGGACTCGAATATTTGGAGCGTACCGCTCCTAGTTGCGGAATCTTCGGCGTCGCGCAGCCGCTCCGGTTCGGGTAAATGGCCCGATCCGAGCAAGGTAATCGCATCGACCCGGTTTGAGATGCAGCCCCAGGTGTCCCCGGACGGGAGTCGACTGGCCTACGTTTCCGATCAGGACGGCGCCCTGGCGGTGTGGTTGAGTAAACCGGATGGCTCAGATCCGTTTCGCCTTGCAGTTGCGCTATTGGGCGGCAGCCCGCAGTGGTCGCCGGACGGAAAATACATCGCATTCGATGCTGTCGAGGGCGGTCACGGCCAGATTAACGTCATCAGAGCGGATGGAGGTACGCCAACTCCGATTACGACTGGTCCCTATGACAATGGCGCGGCGACTTGGTCGGCCGATGGCAAATGGATTTATTTCAACTCGAATCGAAGCGGACGCTTTGAGATTTGGAAGGCTCCCTTCCAGGGAAAGGAAGCGGTACAGGTGACGCAGCACGGAGGGGGCTACGCCCAGGAGTCCTTCGATGGCAAGTTTGTGTATTACCAGAAACCTTTGGGCGACTGGATTTTCACCTTGCCGCAGATCTGGAAAATGCCCTCCACCGGCGGTGCCGAGGAATCGGTGGTGAGTGTTGGCGATCCGACGACTGATTGCTGTACGTGGTTCTGGCAAGTGACTAAAGAGGGAATTTATTTTATCGATAATACGGCCAAGCCTTTGCCAGCGATCAAATTTTTCAGTTTCGCCAGCGGAAAAACGAGCGTCCTCGCCCAACTTAAAAGGATGGCGTTTGGCGGTCCCGGATTATCTGTGTCCGCCGACCGGCGATTCGCCTTATACAGCCAAATTGACAACGTGGGCAGCGACATAATGGTGGTTGAAAATTTCCGGTGAGACTTCGGAATGCGAATGCCATCCCTGCTTCCTCAGTTTAGCGGTGGCGTAAGGATGAGGTTGTGCTGGATTTCGTTCATAAGAACGTGCCTGGACACTGAAGAATGCGATTGGGCATGACCTTTTTCGTAGAGTTCACGTTCTTAGATTCGACACAGGCAGTTTGCTGTCGTGCGGTCGGTGACCTGAATGGTTTCCTCAATTTCACGCTTTCGCAACGAGCATGTAGATCGGCAATTCTCAAGTAGTGAATCACCCGGTTAACTGAACTCTCCAGGCGACTCTGCCAGAAAACCTTCAAGAGAGATTATCTTTATCTGTGGTTTGCCCGATGTACTCACAGTCTCATCTTGTTTGTTTGCAATGCAGTGCTCGGCTTTCTCGCAAGTTCTCGGCCTGAGCAGCGACCCTCCGTTCATTGGTATCTTGACAAAGCGCGTGGCCCAATTCGTGAGACACAGCCAAATCAAGTTGGGTATCCTGATCCACACCGAACATTTGCATCAACTGGGCGCGTTGTAGAGCGGTTGGAGAAAAAAGGGCGTCCTGGAAGAATGTTTCCCGGGAATGGAGGGCGGTAAAAGCCGGACTGCCGGTCGGTCCGCCGGCGGCACGTACCATCTCGCCCCAAAGGCCAGTCGGGACCAGTACGAACGACCAGGAAGCGAGGCCGCTGATCGGATACCGTGCAAGTTTGTGCCGCAAAGTGAGGACGTGATCCTCGCACTTCGACAGGTCGTAACCTTCCAAACAGTAGAAATGGATGGTATCTGGAAAATTATCATGCCTCCGGACCTCGACGGAGTAGGCGGACATTCTGGTCTGCGAAGCTAGCGAAGGGGGATAGAAAACATAAAGAACTAAGACCAGGGCCCAGAAGACCATCTGGCATAATTTGCCGGTGTCGCGTCCTAGCTGTGAGGGTCTTGGTGGCCGCGGTTCCGACCCTGCGTGATGGCAGTCGGTGACCGGCGCGTTCAGACAAATTTCCATGTCGTCCTCCCGAGCATTTGCTCTGAGCAGGGCGACACTCCGCGATTGGAGCTAGTGCCTCAATGCAAAACCCATCATAAGATCATCAATTTTTGGTCATCACGGCAAACGCTGGCAGGGAAATGGCTTCCTCTCGTGAAATCGAAAGCGCTGATCGATCTGATCGATAGCGGGCTAAGAAAAAACATCCAGAAATGCTAGAATCCGCCAGCACGGCGGAGCCAAGAGTGGAACGAACGGACCGGTCCGACACCGCGGTGCGGTTCGAAGACTTCGAACTGAATCTGGGTACCGGCGAACTGCGACGTGCGGGAGAAGGCACGGTTCACCTGCCAGAGCAGCCCTTTCCAATACTTGCCCTGTTGCTGGAGCGTCCGGGTGAAGTGGTTTTGCGGGAGGAGATCCGCAGCTGGCTGTGGCCAAGCGACACAATCGTAGAGTTCGAGCACAGCATCAGCGCGGCGATGAACGAAAAATCCGGCTTCCATGTCTGGCCGAAAACGACCGTGGCCAGCATTTGTTGCGTCTGAGGAACGTTGGCTGAATCGCCGAGCGCCTGGCGCACCCTGCGTCAAATTGTCCGGGAAAAGTATGGGTTTTTCAATCGGAACACGGGCGGAGGTCCAGTGTTAGCGCGACAGTGCCGGCTTTTTGATCCAAGTGGGGTTCGGAGTTGCTGCACTGACAATCCAGAAGCAAGGTTTGTACTTCCGTAAGGATAGTTCCCAAAGCCTGCTGTTATAAATTTGGCCAGGTTTGATCGGAAGGCTCTTCAGCAATTCTTGTCGAGCCAGTTCGTCCAAACCTAGAACGTTGATGTTGCTGATGTAAAACTGCTTGCCCTCGTCGATGTCGATTTCCAGGGAGATCAGCTTGTTTTTGTCGTCGAACTGGGTTTCCGGAACAGATGTAAAGTTGATGTAACCCATCTCTCCGTAGGCTTTACGCAGATTCTCCAGTCCCTTCGCGATCTTTTCGCGGCTGAAAATGTCGCCGTTGTCGATCGGGAAAAGGCCACGCACTGCGGAAACGTCTGCCATCAATTTATAATTCTTGAACGTGATCCGATCCAGACTGTATTGCGAGCCCTCTTCCACATAAAAACTAAGCGCGATGCGGCGACCATCGGGGCGGCTGGTCAACGTTCTTTTGTCGCCGCTAACCTTCACCTTGAAGTACCCATGATCTTGCCATCCGGCCCTCACTCTTTCCACTGCGTCGTCGGTCGCTCCGTCGGGCGAGTTTTCGTAGTCTTGCCGCTTTATCGAAGCAGCGATCGCGTCTTGGTCCGAGACCGGCAATTGAAGAGAGCCTGAGAAAATTACTTCGGCGATGGAGCTTTCGGGGCCGGAAGGCTGCCTGTCATGAGAGGCCGATGCTGAGTGCCTCGGGCAACCTGAGTCCAGCGCCTCAACGTTCGGCTTGCCAGCCAACAGGCAGGTGGTGGTGAGAATGACAATCTGCGCAAACCGGCGCATGACGGCATTATATGCCCGTTGGGATCGCCGATGTGATGGGCGTTCACTCAGAACGCAGCTCTTTGGCGAAAGCGGCGATTTTGCGCCAGTCTGTGGTTGTAGATTACATTGTTCAGAATGACTTGCACCAATTTTGTGATTGCACTCGTGCTATTCGCTCTTCCTGCTTTCGGCCAGCATGGCGAATCAGCCAAGCCGCCGGACGATTCGAGCGCAGCTCCTGTGGCGGCAAAATCTGCGGAGCCGAAATCCGCCGATCCAATGAAGAATCCTCTGCCCGCGGACAAGTCCGCGCCGCAGACGATCACCGTGAACGGCAAGACGCTTCACTACACTGCGACGGTCGGCACGATCACGCTGAAAGGCAAGGAGGATAAGCCCACCGGCGTGGTGATGTACACCGCATACACGATGGACGAAGCAAAAGGCAAGGAGGGCGGCTCGCACCGGCCGGTCACGTTCGCGCTCAATGGTGGGCCGGGGGCCTCGTCCGTCTATCTGAACCTGGGCGCGATCGGGCCGAAGCATATTGCGTTTGCGAATGAGGGTGACTCGCCTTCGGACCCGGCTACGCTGACCGACAATCCCGGCACATGGCTCGACTTTACGGACCTGGTCTTTATTGACCCGATCGGCACGGGATTTTCGCGTTCTCTCGTGGACGAAGCGGAGACGAAGAAGCTTTTCTATGCCCCGCAGCCGGACATCGAGTATCTCTCGCTCGTGATCTACAAGTGGCTGGCGCAGAACGACCGCTTGCTGGACAAAAAATATCTGGCAGGGGAGAGCTATGGCGGGTATCGCGGGCCACGGATGACGCACTATCTGCAATCAACCCTGGGCGTTGCCATGAACGGCCTGGTGCTGGTGAGTCCATATCTGAACCCGGAGAAAGGCGATGGGGACCTGTCGCCGATTCCCTGGATGATCGACCTGCCGTCGATAACGGCCGCACATCTCGAGTCCGAGGGCAAGCTGACCGATGCGGCGATGCAGCAGGTGATCGCCTACACGCGGGGAGACTACGCCGGGGCGCTGCTGAAAGGTCGCAGCGACCCGGCTGCTACCGACGCGATGGTTGCGCGTGTAACCGAAATGACCGGACTTGATGCGAAGTTCGTGAAGTTTGCCGGCGGCCGACTGGACATTCGAGCGTATCTCCGCGAGGTGCACCGGACGCAAGGATTAATCGGCAGTGTGTACGACTCGAACGTGACCGCACCGGATCCATTCCCCTACGCCCCGACCCAACAGACCGGCGATCCGATTCTCGAGAGCATCATCGCGCCGACGACTACGGCCATGGTGGACTTCATCACGCGAACGGTTGGATGGAAAACCGATGCGCGCTATGAGGCGCTGTCGGGTGACGTCAACCGGCAATGGGATCGCAATGACGATCTGCGTAAGGGCGCGGTGAGAGACCTGCGCGAATCGGTAGCTGCCGATCCCAAACTGCGCGTGCTGATCGTGCATGGATGGAACGACCTCTCGTGCCCGTTCATGGGATCAGTACTTAGCATAGACCAGATGCCGATCATGGGAGATGCGAGCCGCGTACAGGTCCACGAGTTTCCCGGCGGCCACATGTTTTATACGCGTACTGTGAATCAGGACTCGCTGCATAAGCTGGCGGAGACCATGGTGGAGACGCATTAAAACGAGAGTCTCGGTTTCAAACGAGAAACATCAGAATGCGGGAACCGTCGCGCTCCGAACTGATAGCTCCGCGCCCGCACGTTTTCCCCACCTGAGCCCCAAGCGCGCTCACTCACCGAGGCGGGAGCGAGGATGCGGCGATCGGCTCCGCCACCGAAACGTTAACGACTCGTATTCCACGTCTATTACTAGGAGTTACCTGCCCGCGCCTCGAATGGAGCGCCCTCCATTGGATTGCCGTTCGCCGGGAAGCCATAAATTTCGGCTCGAGCTTTCGGCAAGCTATTCGGGTACTTCTCCTGCTGAAACTGGATCAATTTCTCCCGCACCAAACAGCGTAGATCCCAGGCTTTCGAGGAATCCGCCGCGCTCGTCAAGGCCCGTATCTGCATGGTGTGTTCGGAGACGTCGCTGACCTGGAGCACGCACACCTTCTGGTCCCACAATGGGGTCGATTCCAGGATGCGACGAAACTCACGTCGCAATTCTTCGACGGGAGCTGAGTAGTCCGCGTAAATATAAACGTAGGCAAGAATGTCGCTCGTCCGGCGCGTCCAGTTCTGAAACACGTTCTCGATGAAATACGATAACGGCACCACGAGCCGCCTCAGGTCCCAGGTGCGCACCACGACGTAGGTGGTGAGAATTTCCTCAATCTTCCCCCACTCCCCGTTGACAATTACCACGTCGTCGATGCGGATGGGCTGCGTGAGCGCAATCTGCAATCCGGCTATCAGGCTCGAAAGGGTCGGCTTCATGGCCATTCCAACCACGATTCCGGCAATCCCAGCCGACGCCAGCAGACTGGTTCCGAGCTGGTGAATCGCCGGAAAAGTCATCAGGATGATGGCCGTTGCAATAACGATCACCAGCAAGTTGAAGATCCTGCGGAGGACGGCAATCTGCGTGCGAATCCCTCGCGCCGTCAGGTTATCGGCGATGTCCGTGCGATATCTGGCATAGATTGAGTCGCCGAAAACCTCAGCCAGAAGAATAATCACCCAGGCTATCGCAGCGATGACACCAATGCCCACCGCGTGCCGGAGCATTTCGACCAGCTCGGAACGGACGGGAAAGGCAGGCAGGGCGAGAACGATTGCGAGCAACGGAAAAATCCAGCGGGTGGGCGTTTTGGCACGCAGCAGGAGCGAATTGGCAATCGCTCCGTCCGTGCGTTTTGCGAGACGCTTGGCGATCGCGAAAAGAGCAGAATGGACGATCAACGCCAGGAGAATGGAAGTAACCAGTATGATCGCAGGCCAGAGCCATGCTTGCCAATTTTGCCAAAACAGCGCCAACGTTTTTTGGCCCTCTTTCCCGGAACTCAATGCTTCGCGAGGTCCGCCGAGGATGAGATCCCGTCCAAGCTAAACGTCTGGAGCCAACCGTCCGGATCGCGTTTGGTTCAGTATTCAGTTCCTCGCCGGGCCATCACGCTTTGTTCGTAAGCATGCTTAACCTGAGCATGCTTAGCCGGGCGTATCTCCGTTACAGTGTCGGCTAGCTCGACCATAGCCGGATGCGCGTTCCTTCCGGTCAAGATGACATTCAACATCTCGCTCTTTTGTTGCGATGACCGGCCAGCTTCGCCTGCCTCCCGCCTCGGTGCCGACCTTCACGAAGCCCGGTCCCATCCTGCTCATTTTACACCGCACTCGTAAGCCACCCGAACCTGACTAACCAACTAACTGAAGTGCGAACGACCAGATGGCGGCTCAGTAGGCTCGCGACATTGCTTTCTGGAAATCGCCGGCGGTGGTGCGATAACAGGGCAGCACGGTGTTTAAGGGGTAGGAACGCAACGCTGCTGGAATTTGCGGGTACTCATTGGCGGGATGAGTTGGGTCGGGGTGACCCTGTATCACTTCTCCCAATGGCTCGTCGCAGCTTGGGTCGGCTGTTACCTTCAGTTTAATAACTCGCGGCGGCAGTTTGCTGAGATCATATTCGGACAACCTTCGCTGATAGGGAAGAAATTCATAAACCAGCTTTATGATTTGAAGTTCGCCCTTGCCGACTCGTCTCTTGACCACAAAGACTTCGAAATTGGAAAAAAACGAGCTTCCCGGCGGAGCGAACACCACACCAAGCAGACCGAGAGGCAACTCTTCGTAGGTGGTTTTGTTTTCGTTATTGGCGGCGGGTTCGGACGAAGAGGCGTCGGCGGGCAAGGGATCCATCGGTTGTAAAGGTCCGGTTGCACCAGAGTTGCCCGTGCCGCCAACTGACGAAGGCGGGGAGACGACTGGTGATGCGTTTCCAACCCTGTTTGCGGAGATCGAGCCCATGCGTCCACCAGCACCAGAGCCTGCTGTGCCCTCAACTGATGGGGGCGGCGGCACGATCTGAGAGCCGCCTTCCGGCGGATTTCCGGACAGTGATCCCGAGCGCCCGCTTGCCCCGGAATTGCCCGCATCCTCAACTGAGGGAGGAGGCGCGATCACGTCTGAACGCGCGCCCGAAAGCGAACCCAACCTTGTACCCGCACCGTTGCCCGGTCCCTGAACCGACGGAGGGGGAGGTACGATATCCGTCCTCGTGCCGGACAATGAACTCAACCGCCCGGTTCCGTTGGAGTTGTCTGCGCCCTGGACTGAAGGTGGCGGCGGTACCACTTGCACACCGGCACGAGCCATCGAACCTAAGCGCGAATCTCCCGCGCCATTTCCCGCAGCTTGAACCGAAGGGGGAGGGGGAACGACATTCGCCGCGTGCGTCGACAAACCCGATCGCCCAGCTGCGCCGAGTTTGTCTGCGTTCTGAACTGATGGAGGAGGGGGTACAACTTGCAGGGCGGTGTTGGGCGTCTTCATAGCCCGTCCCGTAGAAGGCCCCGCAAGGTCGGGCGCGGGCGCAACGGGAGAAGAAGCTTGAGCGAGCGCGAGGCGCCGAGCGGCAGCCTGGTCAACCTGGGGTGGAGGGGCGACCGCTGTGGAGGACCCGGCCAGTGCGTTCGGCAGCGGGCTCGCGGTGGCCGAAAACGGGACCATAGGCGTGACCGTACGCGAGTTCGAAAGATTCGGCATGCTGGCTGCGGCCTGTTTGATGTCAGGCGGCGTGACGAGGCTCGGCTTCTGTTGCGGCGTCACCGGCATCGCGGGTCGTTTTGCCGGCGGCGCGGGTGTTTGCCTGGGTCGTGGGCGCGCCCGAGGGCTCGGCGCTCTGCCCTGAGCTGATGGAAAGGTTGGCAGTGGATAGTAGGTGATCGACCTGTGGATCGCATCCCGGGACGGGAACAGTTTCACCGAGACCCAGACTTTGGATTGGCCCCACACAAACAAAACGAGGAGCAACAGATGACATAGTATCGACTCGAAAAACGAGGACCAGGGCGGACCGGAGTGGACGAACACGTCGTTCCAGAAAGGTGCGGGTCGCGAGGTGATAGGGAACTGCGGGAGTCGCCGCGCCAGGAGCAAGTCCGCCAGGTTGCGGAAGAACACACGATGGCGCGGTTCGAGTTCGATCAGCAGCCGGAGACGAGGTGTGGGCCGGGATGGCTGAACTCTCTGGTTTGCGATCAAAACCGGAGGAGTTTTTTCCATGGATACACGCCGGAGGGAGGAGAAGTAACCGAATTATGCTCCCATTTTACAGCATTGGGGCGCGCGCCATGGTTAGCGGAAGGTCGGATGGTGTGCTGAATCATTGCAACCGCGCTCTGTAGCCATGGAAGTCAAGGATTTGGCCAATGGCGCGACAGCATTAGCCTCCGCCATGATGCCTTACTTTCCGGCCAGCTTTCTTGTGATCTCTTCGACGATCTTCGGGCGAAGATCGGCCATCACGCTGTCCACAATGCTGGCGATGGTTCTGGCGTCGGCTGCCGATGGGAAAGTTGAACCCTCTGCCGCGGCCGCCGCCATCGCCTTTGGAGCTACTTCCGGGACGGTTTCGACGTGTCCGGTGTTCTTGTTCTCATCTTCAACTGGATTCGACGGGGCGGGAGGTGCCGACATCACTTCGGTACTCGGTTCGAGGGCCGCCGCTTGCTTAGCGCTCGGCTCCAAAGCTCGTTCCACTGAAGCGTCGGCAATCAAATCGCGCTCCAGGTTGGGTTGTGCCAAAACTTTCGCATCTTCCGGCAAGTTTGCCAATCGGTTTTCAACCGCAGCGGCAATCGCTGAAACCCCAGAAAACCCTCCACGATTATCGTCGTCACGCGACGCAGCCGCAGGCATCGCGGCGAATGCAAGCATCATTTCCGCTTCGAGCGAAATCGCCGCTTCCTCGGGGGTCAACATGATTGGCTCGGCTACCCAACGTGGGCCGGCTGCCGCATGGCGCATCGCCTCTTCCGCCAGCAACTGACCGGCTGCGACCAGTTTCTCGTTTGGAGGGGTCGAGAAATCAACGTTATTGAGGGAAGGCGTCAGCAAGCGCAGTGCTTCGACCAACTCGGCATCGCTCGGCTCCTCGTCTTCCGCCTCTGGCGATTCTGCCAACTCGGGCTCGCTCGCTGCCGGGGGTTCGGATTGCTCAGTGCTCTCCGCGATCTCTTCGGGCTGCGCTTCGTGGCAGGTGGCAGCGCCTGCTTCTTCGCTTGCGTTCGCCTCGGCCTGCTGGCTTTGGGCGATGGCTTCAGCTGGCTGTTCGTCGTCCTTCTCTTCCGACGGTCCCGCTGCAGGCTCAACCGCGCTCACAAACGATGCGAATGTCGGCTCATCATCTTTGTCTACGGGTGCGGGCTGTTCCGCGAGCAATGCGGTATCGACCGCGGTTGCGACCGGGTCGGGTAACTGGACTTCGGGTTGTGGAATTTCCGAAGGTGGCACCTCGGGCTCAGAAATCTCGGCCACGGCAAACTCGGCATGGGTTGCACTGCGCTCGGATTCGCCTTCCGCGTATCGATTCCGAATTTCTGCTTCGTTCGCCGCTTCCAGTTCCAGATACGACCTTTGTGCGGCGGACAGCTCGGCGAAGTCGGCTGGGGCGGCGCTCTCGATGTTTTGCGCCTCAAAATC
>Ga0302326_10022925_pt1 | contig 12746 bp, 8 predicted proteins | sample Palsa_T0_3_FD_202264 | JGI IMG/M metagenome (GOLD analysis project Ga0302326, IMG submission 202264) | Peat permafrost microbial communities from Stordalen Mire near Abisko, Sweden - Palsa_T0_3 | ecosystem: Environmental > Terrestrial > Soil > Palsa > Peat permafrost | place: Sweden: Abisko... | reverse complement strand
GAAAAGGGGAGGGGCACCCGGGAGGGTATCAATACAGCCCAATTAAAGGCGCTTGAGTTACCTCTCGCACCGCTTCAGGAGCAGCGTGTTATCGCGAACTTACTGCGAAGTCAAGTGTCGTTGATCGTTGATCGATGAGGCGAATCGCAACGTGGAAAAGCTGCGAATGCTGAAAAATGGCCTCATGCACGACCTCCTTACCGGGTGCGTCCGCGTCAATATCGAAAAGCCTACAGCCTGAACCATGTCGGAGTACTTCCACGTCGAAAAGCCCTTCCTTGACCAACTCACCGCGCTGGGCTGGACGGTCATCGATCAGGGACACTCGCTCATCCCCTCGGACCCCGCTAACAGTCTCCGCAGCACCTTCCGCGAGTGGGTTCTACCCAATGTATTCCGCAACTCCGTCCGGGCTATAAATGTCACGCCCGACGGCTGCGCGTGGCTGACCGACCACCAACTCGATGACCTGCGAGACCAATTGTTACGCCACCCCAGCCGCACGCTGCTCGAAGCCAACGAGGAAGTCCAAAGGCTGCTCTTTAAGGCACAGGTGGACGTGAACGAAGTCACCGGTGAGGCCGACCCAGTCGTGCAATTGATCGACTTCGCCCACCCTGAGCGCAACGTCTTCCACGCGATCAATCAGTTCCGCGTCGACACACCGGGCTGCGTGAAGGCCTGCATCATTCCGGATATCGTGCTGTTCGTCAATGGCATCCCTTTGGTGGTGGTAGAGGCAAAGATCGGCGATCAGAACACAGCCAATCCAATCCACGAGGCGTTCGTGCAGCTTCTACGCTACCGGAACGCGCGCCCGGAGACGCTCGCAGCCGGTCTACGCGAGGGCGAGCCGCGGCTGTTCTACTCGAACCTATTGCTGATCCGCACCTGCGGGGAGAAAGCCGAGTTCGGCACCATCACCTCGGGTCACGAACATTTCTCCAGTTGGAAGGATATCTGGCCGGAAAGCCGCCGCGCGCATTCGCCGCCGCTGGGTGTGGAGCGGGAACAGGAGCGGTTGATTCAGGGGCTGCTGGCGCCCGACACGCTGCTCGACGCGCTGCGGACGTGCACCGTCTTCATGGATACCGACGACGGCCGGCGTGTGAAGGTAGTGTGTCGCTACCAGCAATACCGTGCCGCTCGCCGGATTGTGGAGCGCTTGCGAAGTGGGAAAACGCCGACGGAAAGGTCCGGCGTGGTCTGGCATACGCAAGGCTCGGGCAAATCGCTGACGATGGTGTTTGTGGCGCGGATGCTGCGGGCGTCGCAAGATCTCGCGGATTACAAAATCATGATGGTGAACGATCGGGTGGACCTTGAAGAGCAACTCTCGGGCACGGCGAAGCTCATTGGGGCCAAGGTGAGCGTAATCGAGAGCACAGCCGATCTGCGCGAACATCTAAGCACGGATGCCTCCGACGTAAACATGGTGATGGTCCACAAATTTATGGAGCGGAGCGAGGCGCTGCCGGAATCGCTTAAAGAGGCGCTTGGCGTGGCCGGACGGCCGCCGTCGGCGGAGAACTTCGGAGTGGTGAACCGGTCGGAGCGCATTTTGCTGATGATCGATGAAGCGCATCGCACGCAGAGTTCTGACATGGGGGATAACCTGTTTGGAGCATTTCCGAACGCGACGCGGATTGCGTTTACCGGCACACCGCTGATCACCGAACAGCATGGGACAAAGCGGACGGTCAAGCGGTTCGGGGAATACATCGATACGTATAAGTTGATGGACTCAGTGGAGGACGGGGCTACACTTCAAATTCTGTACGAGGGTCGCACGGCGGACCCGGCCGTGAAAGACAAACATGGCCTCGATACGAAGTTCGAGGACCTTTTTCGCGAGCGCTCTGACGAAGAGCTGGCGGCGATCCGAAAGAAGTACGGGGCCTCGGGGGACATCCTGGAGGCGGAGAACCGCATCCGCGCGATCGCCCGCGACCTGGTGGATCACTACATAGATGACATTCTGCCGGATGGTTTCAAAGCGCAGGTGGTGTGCCATTCGAAGCTGGCCGCGGTGCGGTATCAGAAGGCGATCCGGGAGGCGCTGGCGGAGCGGTTGGCGCGCGAAAAACTTAAGTCGCAGCCAGACACCACTCTGATTCGACGCATCGGGTTCCTGAAGGCGGCGGTGGTTGTATCGGCGGACCCTACCAACGAGCTCGCCATCATAACTACGGCTCGTCGCGAAGCTAAGACTTGGAACGCGGTAGCTAATTTCTGCAAGCCTTTCGATTTCGACGATCCAGAGAAGGATCTGACGGGGATCGCCTTCCTGATCGTGTGCGACATGCTGCTGACCGGGTTCGATGCACCTGTCGAGCAAGTGATGTACATCGACAAGCGGCTGCGGGAACACAATCTATTACAGGCGATCGCGCGTGTGAATCGGGTGGCCAAGGGAAAGCAGCGCGGGTTCATCGTGGATTACATCGGTCTGGCGAATCACTTGGCCCAGGCGCTGTCGATTTATAGCAGCGAGGATGCGCAGGATATTCAGCAAGGTCTGAAAGACATCCTTACGGAGCTGCCGGTGCTGGAGGAACGCTATCAGCGGCTGCTGCAACATTTTCGCTCTGTGGGCATCGCGGAGATTGAGGCGTTCGTCACCGGGAAACTTCCAGACGCGCAGGCCGAGGTAGAGGTCGTCCACTCGGCTGCGGGTGCCATGGAGGATATCAAGCTGCGGGCGGACTTCGAGGTGTATCTCAAGAAGTTCCTCCAGAGCTTGAACCTGATCTTGCCGCACGAAGCTGCTCATGTCTATCGTGGGCCGGCTCGGCGGTTCGGGTATCTACTGCGTATGGTCAAGGAACGTTATAAGGACGAGTCCATCGACATTTCAGATGCCGGCGCCAAAGTGCGAGCTCTGATCAATGAACATCTGATTGACTTGGGGATCAATCCGAAGATTCCGCCGGTCGAACTGCTGTCACCGGATTTCTTAGAACACGTCCGGAAGCATTCGGGTGGCGATCCGGAGGCGAAGGCGAGCGAAATGGAGCACGCACTCCGCAAGCATTGCACGATTCACTTCGACGAAGATCCCGCATTCTACCAGCGCTTGAGCGACAAGCTGGAGAAGCTGATCGAGGCGCAGCGGGAGAATTGGCAGGCGCTCGCGGAGGGCTACGAGCAACTCAGGCGGGAAGCGGAGGCGGGTCGAATAGAAACCGTTGAAGGTTTGACCAAGGAGGCCACTACCTTCTATGACTACGTCGTGCGTCTGGCCTTCGATGGAACTGGCGTTCCTGCCGAGCATCTACCACGTTTGAAACGGCTGATGAGCCGCGTCGTCGATACTTTGCAAGACACAATTGGTATCATCGATTTCTGGAAAAAGCCCATCGAGGTCAAGAAGCTACGAGGTAACATCGACACGGAGATTCTCCTGGCGGGAATTCCGCAGCTTACCGAGCGGCACGAACGGATTGCTGTAGAGATTGTGAAACTTGCCGAGAAGAGACATAACGAGCTGACGCGATGAAGAGTACCGCTACCAAGATCGCGTACGAGGTTGTACGGAGCCGCCGCAAGACGGCAGATATTGTGATCGAGCGCGACGGGCGAGTGCTGGTCCGGGCGCCCGAGGAAGTTGCGGCCGAGCGCATTGAGGATATCGTCGATTCCAAGCGCCTCTGGATCTTCAGAAATCTGGCAGAATGGCGGGACCTGAACGCGACGCGGGTTGTTCGCGAGTATCGCAACGGGGAGGGTTTTCTGTACCTCGGCCGGTCCTACCGTTTGCTGCTGGTCGCGGGACAGGAGCAGCCATTGCTGCTGAAGGGCGGACGCCTGTGTCTACGCCGCGACCTTGTGGACCGAGGAGAGATCCCGGCTGCCCAAGCCGCCTTCCGCGACTATTACATCGCCCGCGGTTTGGAGCGACTTGCCCGGCGCGTTCAATACTACGCTCCCAAGGTCGGGGTTGAGCCGCGCAGAACCGACGTGCGCGAACTAGGGCATCGCTGGGCGTCGTGCTCGCCTTCGGGCGACTTGGCCTTTCACTGGAAGTGCATGATGGCTCCGCCGACGATTATCGATTACATTGTCGTCCACGAGCTTTGTCACCTTCATCATGGAGACCACACGGAAGCGTTTTGGAATGAGGTCGACAAGGTTGCGCCCAACTATCGAGAGCGCAAGGAGTGGCTCAGGAAGAACGGCGCCGGCCTTGAAGTATGAGGCCTATTCCGATGTTCCGCGAGATGGCACACTCCGAAGCGAACGCTCACTTATCCGGCGTTGGTTTTACCGGAGTTATAAGTCGGAGCGGCTCGGTGGGGTCGAATTGAAAGCCGTTTGGCTCCGCCTCCACAACAGGCTTCCTGGCTTTGAGGGCTGCAATTCTTCGTCGGACTTCGTCATCGGCGAGAGGCTTTGGGGTAGAATCCACGCGGCCGGTTCCGTTCGAAGGGGGAGTGGTTTTCGGCGGGTCGGAGGCGATTTGCTTGGTTGACCTTCTTTTCATTCGCGATCGTGTTCGAACGAAATCATGAACGCCGCTCGCGGTTACTTGGACTTGGCATTTTTCCGCGAGTATGCCTGCGATGTCAACATAAGTCCGACCACGGCGGCGGAGTTCTTCAATCAATTCACGGTACGGTTCCAGGCGCGAGCGCGGCGGTTTGTCGGGCAGGGCATCCAGGATTTCTCTGAATTTGGCGTCCATGGCAAGGGCTTGAGCTACTTCCACTGTACTTCAAAAGCTACGGACAGTCACTTGATTCGAGCTGGATAGAGGCTTGGCGAAGCCTTGATAGATACTTGACGAAAAGTATGGCCCGGCGGCACGCGCAACTCTAAGCCGAAGGCTTAGGGATGGTGTCTCTCTTCTGCTCAGCGCGTGTTTTCGCGTAAAAATGCTTCTCGCAACTACCGACGTGGCTTTACTCTTAGGTCAGAGATCCACGTCGCGCCCAGCAGCGGTACTCCGCATCCTAGTCGTGTGACTTCTACGCCCGCGCTCCAAACTCGTCCACAATCAAACGCCGTCAGCCACAACGGCACCAGCACCATGTCGTCCACTGTGTCTTGGTTGATCGGATGCGTATTCAGCTTTGCTGCGCCTGACTTCGTTCCCGCGCCTTCGGAATCGTGGTGGATCAGAGGACCCACTCGGATTTCTTACGTGAGTGCCCATGGGTGACCCGCACATTTACTTAAGCTTTCGGGAGCGCTTCGATCGAAGTGTCGGCACCAACTGATCACCTCGGCGGATATCCCGCCAAACATGCGCATGCTTTCGGAGCAAGCTTACGAGCCATTCCGAGCGTTCCTGGTAGTGTCTAGTGTCGACTTGGCGCTCCCCCCATGAGAACCAGATAAGTTTCCGACCGGACAGATAGTGCTTTACCAAGTCCACCCTCAGATAGAGCAGACGACCCCTAAATCCGTCGGGGGCTGCGAGCGAGATGGCAGCAATGCTGCCATCTCGCTGTACTTGATTGAAAGATTGAGGAGTGCCTCTGAGATCAAACCTCGCCGAGAACGAGTGCGACGGCACCAACGCTCCCCCTGCGTTGTTCAGCCTGGAATGATAACTCTCCCAGGCGTAATCGTGTGCCAAGATCTCCGCTTCGACAGATCGATTGCCGGAGAGGCCGATCACGCTATTGTACGATCGGTGGTCGGTTCCATCGTCACCGATGGCAAACGCGGAACTCCAGGGGATCTCGCCTGCAAACGTATAGTAGTCATCCGGAATCTGCGGGAGCCAATGATTCCCTGGGTATGGCTTCGCGGCCAACTCGTCCAGCAGAAGATCAACAGCAGTGGGACGAACTATCAGAGCCGTGATGGCTCCCCATACTTGCCTAATAGGAGGGGCTGTTTCCGAGCGCAGTGAGCCGGCAACCAGTATCCATGGTCCTCGGCAATCGCCAATCGTGTCGCGGTATAGCAGGTCATCTTGGACTTCGATATTTCCCTTTTGTATCCATCGCCGATCATCCCTTGGCGATTGCCGCGCCCACGGAGCTACGGTGAAAGGAGCGGCCGGAGCAGGGTCAGGGAAGGACGGATCGATCTGCACCTCGGCGGGTCGCTCGCCATTCTTCAGCTCCTCCAGTTCATCCGAATCGGGCAAGGTATAGAAACCAATCCATCCGTACTTGCGGCCATACCGATCCGCAGGGCGCCCATTTCTTCGGTAGCCATAGGAGTCAATTTCGCGGTCAATCTTTTCGAATCTGGCGGATCTCCAACCACAGTCCCAAACAACGCGGCGAATGTGAGCGATCTGAGCTTGGTCTCGCCCATCTCCGCTATAACGGTTGCCGAGGAGACGGCCGAGCGCGTCATCCTCGAAATCAAGATGTAGAGCATCTTCTACATCTTTTGCCTCCGGCCGTGACGGTTCCATGGGCGGGGTTACGGGACCCGATGCAAATGGCAGCTGTTCACCTGGGCTCATCTCGTGAGCCACAATGTCCGGGTAATACTTAGCCGCACACTCCACGGTTCCTTGTACGTAGAGCCTCGCTAGCCAATGATCGGTTGGGTAGGTCGCTCCTGGCCCAATCAGGGCGTCCTTCAGACCCTCCAGATATCCAGGTAAAGCTCTCCTAAGTTCGGGTTCCTCGCGCTGATTTGCCATCAGCACGCCGAAGCTGGCTGCGAGCATTCGCTCGGAGATAGATGGGTCGTTAAGAGTCAGGCTCTCTAGCGTGAGATCAAAGAGCCCACCTGGATTTTGGCGGCCATACCAATAAAGGGCTCGGGTGGCGTGATCCCTCAGCTTCTGTACCGTCGTAGTCAGCGTCCAAAGCACCCAATGCGCGCGCAATTTGTCCTCCGCGGGCCGTCCGCCGGCTTTCCACTGGGATTCAAGTCGCCGAATATCCTCCGTGGCATTCTCGTGGTTCCGTCGCAACCACTCCGACCACCGCAAATCACGATCCGCGATGGTCATGGGTTTAAGCACGGAGTGAAGGAAGTTTACATTCAATGGATGATGTATTGATCCGCGCGTTCTTCTCAAGCCTCCGAAAAGATCACGAACCAAGTTTGACGGAGGAAACGTGACGGTTCTCCCCAATTGCTCAACGGTTTCAGCGTCGAGGTATTGACCTTCTAGCTTGCTGGCATGATACAGGGCGGACCCTCTCAGTGGGTCGTTCACCAATTGCCAGAGCTGGAGGTGATGTCGACGGGGCAAGATGCCGGCAAGCGACTGAAAAATGTCTTCTGCAAGCGGCTGCCTTGAGTCATAGTTATGGCCGAATGCGGCCTCCGTTGATGCATCCTGCAACCAGCTGGCAAGCTGTTGCGGCGCCCGTTCATGAAGGAGGGCGTCGGCGACCAGGTACCCTGCCAACGCATCGTAGACGACGCCGACTCGGTCAAATGAGTTCGTGTTACCAGGAACTCGAAGGAGGACGCCTTCGTGCTCAAGAGCCCGCACGATGCTTGCCTCCCATGATCGATGCTGGTCATTCATCAGCACTCGCAATGCGTCACGATCCAGGCTTCGATCCTTATCTTGCCACAAGGTAAGGCCGATTTTCCTGAGGGCTATGCGCACATCTTGTGCGTAGTACTGGTTGCTGCGTGGGGCAAGGTGCGCTGCCCGGTCACAAACCTGATCCACATAGCGGTCGAAAAGATTTGTTAGCGATCCGGGCATGGATTCGACGCCCCTCGGCCGATCCCGCCTCGGATTCGTGACTTCACAAAAGAGCCGCAAAGTGAGCGGGTGGCTAAGAAGCTCCCATGGAAGTTCTGCATCAGCCGCATCAATCTTGAAATACCTGAAGTATTTGCGAACTGCTTCTAGCTGATCTCCATCAAAATCCGGTATGCTCAGACGCGCAAACCCCGCAGGCAGTATGTCGTCGGCGAACTCCGTTCTAAGTGTGCAGACGACGAGTATATATGGGTGGTTAGCCAAGCGAACCTCCAAAGAGGCAAGTAGGCCTTTCCATTTTCTTATGTCTTCCGCTTCATTCAGCCCGTCAATGACAATGGGCAGTCTACGGGCGGCTCGCTCTGCGGCAGAGTCGAGAGCCGCGATAAGCGCATCCATTGTTGGAACCGGCCTCCCTTGAATCGTAATTCGTCTTGCCAAGTCATCCAGAGTCTGGGCCGCGTACAGGTCTCTCCCATGAAGCAAGACACCGGCTGGTCTGCTAGACGATTCCGCAGTGAGTTGTGCCGCAAGCTGTGTCTTCCCCGAACCCGCGTCCGCCAATACAGCGACCATCTGAACAGAAGGGGCTTGGGTGTATTCATGAAATAGGCGAGTAGCCCTTCTGACCTCAGCGAGTGCGTTGGTCAGGCTAAGGGCCGCACGGTGGTTCCGAGAGCGCAACTCGCTTGGAACCGCCGCCAAACTGGGTATTCTGACAGTGATCTCCTCAAATGACTGCTCGCGCAAGGCATCCAGATCTCCAGCTGCCATGGCCCGGTATGCCTGCAAGAGCACATCGGAAGCCATTCGTGCTGTTTGGACCAGGCCGTGCGCGCGGTCTTGTGTGGTACCCGTTAGGAGAGTACTGTCGTTTTCACCAGCGTCTGCTGTTTGGCGCAACGTTGCGGCGAACTCGGCGACTTTGCCCCACGTATCGGCCTCGCCCAGCATGCGCCGCAAGTCTCGTTCGGCATCGACTGTTTGATGCACCTCGGGCATCCAGCGCTCCCTAATCGAAGCCACAGATATTTTATGGAGATCCGCTAGGGAACCAGGGGCAAGAACCAATTCGTCGAAGTATGTACTGCGGAGTATTTCCGCATCACCGCTTAGATAGTCCTCGGCTTCAATCGCGGTCCATTGATGAAGACGCATTGGGCTCTGGATTTTATCGAACCATCCTTGATCCCCTTTTGTGAGCGGATGCCTTGTCCAAAGAACCCAATCGGTCATTTCAGGCAAAAGTCTCTCGGTAAGCTTTATTGCGTCAACGATCTTCTTCTTCCGCGCACTACCAATGGGAGTGCCACTGGCGATCTGATACCAACGGCATTGCCATCCATACCATCGCCCCTTGTCCCCCAAAGCGCATGACTCTCGGAGCCTTAGATGGAATTCCACACCGGGTTGATTGGCGGCAGCCCGAAATGTCCCGTACTTGGCGTAGTGGCGGCGAACCAATGCCCGGCATAGCATTTCAAAGTTTCTCTCGGCGCTGCCCGGCAAACTGCCAAATCGATCCCAATTCACCGAAGGCATTGGCTCTATTTGGACTTTCCGCGACCGTAGTCCGTGTCAGGGTACTCGTGGGCGGAATAGACTTCAACACGGGCTCCGCTATGCACGAAGAGCTTTAGAAACATTGAGACATCGACTTCATCCGTCGTCAAAACCAAGTCGGTACCGTCTTGTTTCACACTGAAGTCGTAGCCAAGCTGGTCGAACTCGGCTGGAGAGGCGTGGAAGAAATTTAGCCTCTCTAACAGCTCCCTTATGCGATCGCTGTACTGGTTTTCCGGCGAGCCAATTTCCATCCTGCCAGCGTCAACCTCGCCTTGCACGAATTCTTGGATCTGTTCAATCATCCACTTTGCTTTCTTAGCCTGATCTTCGTCGCGAAAGTGACCAACCATGACCAGATTCATCGAGTGCTCAGACCCATATCCGTACCAGATCTTCATGCCTGCTCTCCCCCTCCGAGCGCCCTGAGAGAGCAGAGCGCCTGAAGGATACTTGTGGTGCCAATGGGTACGCCAAATCGATCAAACGATGATCGTTTCAAGACCCCGGAAGCGTCGATGTGCGCGTAGGCACAGAGGCCAGTCTCGCGGATTAGTGGATTACATACAGGCAGCCCCTCTGCTCCGGATTCACTAATCGTGAGTAGAAGCGGTCCCCGATAGTGCTCCACCCAATGCTGCAACCTTCGACTTGATTGAAGGTCGATGTCTCCAGCATTACCACCACGACGCTGAGGAAGCAACAGGAATTCGATGGCCCCGACTCCAGCGGCGAATTGGACTGCATCCTCCAGGTCTGCTACCGTCTCCTGGTTGACGACGTAATTAATGCCAAACGGGGCAAGTCGTCGGACGAGTTGTAGTTGCCGAGCGAGATCATCGAAGGATCTTCCGCGCATGCTCTGATAGGTGGCACCAACTCCATCCATGCTGACTCGAATGAAATCAACGCTTCCTGCTAGGCGAGCCGCCAGCCCTTCATTGACTCGGTGCGCATGGGTCGTGAAGGTAACTGCCATTGCGGTATGTCGCCGGGCATAGTTGCAGAGTTCCGGCAAGCCACGGTGGAGGGTTGGTTCTCCTCCTCCAAAACCAATGCCCATGCAAGCGTGAGAATTGAGTTCATTCAGCCACGCCATTACACGCTTCGTCTCAAGTGAAGCCTGGTGTTTCGGGGCGTAGCAATGTCCGCATGAGAGGTCACACGCGTTTGTAAGCGCGATTGAAACCTGCCTTGGAGCTTCCGACCACAGATGCTTCGGAACTTGTACCTCGTCGAGTAGAATATTCAAACCCGTTCGGGGAGAAAAGAGGTGTGCCCCAGATGGACCAAACCGGGTGTTCCAACCGGAGGCGCGCGTGTTATTCGCCATGGCCGTAAACCACTTGTCGGCTACGTGGACCGCAGGCAGTAGCGTTCGGAGATCGGGACGAGGCACGGTTCGCCTACCTATTCTCTGACAGTGCCGGGAACAAATTCTGCTGGTCAGAGTACCACGTATTGGCTCGTTAAGTTGACTCGCTGTAAATTATTAGTCCATTTAAGAACCGAACGCGGGAAGAAGCTTCAGAAGACACAGCCGAGAGGCAACCATTGCGAACTGAGAAGTGCTGGGGATATTTTGTTTTGTGCGCTCCTAAGACGAGGGATTTCGTCTGCTTAGGCGACCGGTGGTCTTCCCTATAGTTCTTGGCGAGATTCGATCCTGGTGACGGAAATCTCGTAGATGGATGGCGGGGTGCTATTGGCGAAGCGATCTACTCTTGTGGACTGTTGCAGTCGGGCGATGCGCTGGGCGGCGAAATCGATAAGTAGGACACCTAAGCCGGTTCCTTTGATAAGAACGTCGTGAGTCGTGAATGCCAGCCGGATCTCATCGTCGCCGCCTTCGGCGTAGAGGAACTGATTCCAGGGGAGCACGAACGTGCGTTTCGGGAGAACGATTTCTAGCCCTACGGGCCGTTCCTGGCTGTTCGTCTTCCATGATTTCTGACTATCGGCCGAAAGAGTGCTCATGTGTTCGTTCCCTCCTAACTTGCTTCGTCACGCTGGGCTGCCAAGTCTGTTGCGGTATCGAACGGTCATGCCGAGCAGCGTGGGCTGCGAGCTCGCGGGCGGCGGCGGCCCCTCGATACGAGCCCTGATGCAGGCCAGGGCGAGCCTTTCGCGCTAACTCGGATGCTGATTGCCGCGCGGTTGAGCGGGCGACGGACTCGCGAAGCAGCTCCTTGTCACTGGTGATGACTTGCACGCTTCGCCGGCCGCGCGAGGCGGCGACGTAAAACAACTCTTTCTGCATTCCGTCGCCTGAGATGATGACGGAATCCACGGATTTTCCCTGGCTGCGATGTGCAGTAACGGCATATCCGTGCGTGAACTGCTTGAAGTCCGCTGGCAGCTGACGGCCGTCATCGAGCTGCATACGGCCGTCGTTGTCCACACGCGAGACGGTAACGATTTCACCGTTGGTGGCGCGAAAGTTGGCATCGCGGCGATTAGCGGTTAGCAAGAGCTTGTCGCCTGCGGCAACCTCAATGGTGCGCCGCTCATAGACTTCGAATGACTTGGACTGCTTGGCGGTGAGAGTCTGCTCTTCGCCGCGGTCGCTGCACGCGACGATACCATTTCCTTCAACCCGTACAACTGCTAAAGTTTCATTTTTCGTGATGCCCTTGACGGCACGATGAAACGTCAATCGTTGACCTGGCCGATAGTTACGGTAATCGCTCTTTTGCGCTGCGGTCCAATTCAACGAGACATCGCGCGGCACCTGAAGAGATTCGCCAAGATCGCTATTTTGCTTGCGGCTGGCACGAATTGCTTCGGTCACCCGGTCGATCTCATCATGGGTGGCACAGACAACAAGAACATCGCGGCCTTTTGACTCCGCATAGGCTTGCGCAACGGCCTGAGCACGATCCGACCACCCGACTTCATGTACGGCTCCGATGCGATCCAGTTTTTCGAAGCCAGCTTCGGGATCTCGCCGCAGTTCCTGAATAGCGTTGCGATAGTCGGCCGTGATCTGGCGCTGTACCTGAGTTAGCGAGGTACTCTTCAGGCGCGATTCGTTTTCGAGCACGCGTAGAGCATCGCCTGCCTCCACGCTTTGGATTTGCTTCGTGTCGCCGCTGAAGATTATGCGAGCCGATTGCCGGTCGGCAAGTTTCAACAACTCGTGCATCTGGCGCCCGGAGACCATGCCAGCCTCGTCTAGGATGACGACATTCCCACGAATCGTCGATTGCACAAGGGCATTACGTATCCAATGGGTACATATCCCCAGATCCGAGAGTTCTCGGCGATGCTGGAACAGGTCTCGATCGATCGCAACTGGAACGGAGACGGACCCTTGACGGCGAGCACCGGGAGCGCAGACTTAGAAGAGCGGGGAGTACAGCCGTGTATGCTTTCGCCTGGGGGACTTCGCGGGAACCGAGGACGAACTCGACGGCATGCTTCTGTTTCTGCGAGACCAGACCGAACTGAGTTCTCCTCTGTCTGGAGCCGGTATCCCAAACCAGGGCGCGCCGAGTTCCAGTCAAGCCACGGCTGGCGGTTCACCTCCTCAGCCGCCGAGCGG
>Ga0302326_10022924_pt1 | contig 12747 bp, 11 predicted proteins | sample Palsa_T0_3_FD_202264 | JGI IMG/M metagenome (GOLD analysis project Ga0302326, IMG submission 202264) | Peat permafrost microbial communities from Stordalen Mire near Abisko, Sweden - Palsa_T0_3 | ecosystem: Environmental > Terrestrial > Soil > Palsa > Peat permafrost | place: Sweden: Abisko... | reverse complement strand
TGCTGCATCGTCTCGAAGCTCAGGCCGTCGTTCTTCACGCGCAGTTGCAGCGCGGTCTGCAGGGTGCCGTAGCGGTCTTCGGGATAGCCCACGCCCAGCATCGTGATCCGCGTCTGCAGTTGGCGCGAGCGCGCCAGATTGTAGAGCTGTTCGGCCTGGGAGCCGGCGATCGCCGCGCGCGAGAGGCCGTCGGTCGCCTTTTGCATCAGCGGCAAGAGCGCGTTGTAGTCGGAGAGCGAGACGTCGCCGCTGTAGTCGAAGTTCGAGTGGCTCAGACGCTGGATGAAGTCGTTGAGATCACCGAGCGAAACGTCGAGCAGCGCGAGCGACGACCGTCCCGCGTCGAGCGCGCGGATCATGTCGCCGTCGGTGAGCGACATGTCGTCGAGCATGCGCGGATAGTACGGAAGGATCGAAAGCGACTGCGCGGGCACGGGATCGAGCGCGAGCGGCGCCGCGAGTTCGTGGAGGATCTCGTCGTTTTCTTTGACGAGGCCGCTCTCTTTGTTGCGCTCGAGCGTGCCGACCCCGGCGATCACGCGCGACGATTTGCCGAAGGCCGCGTCGATCGAGCGGCTCATGCCCGAGAGATTGCGCAGGATCGCGTCGAGCCGGCCGCCGGGCCGCACCGAGATCCGGCTGAAATCGGGAACTCCGTACGAGACGTCCGAAATGCGCCCGTCGACCGCTTTGACGAGGTCGCGGCCCGCGTCGCGCCGCGTTTGAATCGCCGCGACCGCTTGCGCCTCACGGGTTTGCGTGTCGGCCATCTCGGAGCGCAGCGGGGTGAGGTTGGGCCGGGTCAGCGTGAACTTGGCCTGGCTTTGCCGCAGCGCAGCGATGTTCGAAAGCGCGGTCGTGCGCGTTTCGGGCGTCCCCTTCTCGGCCGCCTCGCCGAGGGTCTGCTGACTCTTTTCCGTCTGACCGAGTGCGATCTGCGTCTCGCCTTCGTGCAAGAGCGCGAGCGTATTCGAAGGGTCGGCCTTGAGCACGCGCGCGAACTTCATGGCGGCGATGTTGTAGCGTGAGGTTTCCTGATCGTGAAGTGCCTCGGCCAAAAGCTGGTCGTTCGTGCGCTTCGTGGGATCGAGTTCGTAGTAACCCACCAAATGCGCGACGCGGTCCGGGAAGCCCGGATGGTCGGCGAGATATTTGTCGACCAAGCTGTCGTGGTCGGCTTCGGCGGCGCCGAGGTGGTTCATGAACGAGACCATCGCCTCGGGGTCGTAGCCGGCGCGCGTCATCAACTGCAGGCCGTATTGGTCGGCCTGGAGTTCGTCGGCGCGTGATTGCTTGGCCAGAATGCCCGCTTCGGCCAACTGGCCGAAGTGGTAGATGAACGGTGAGAAGAGCGACGCGATCCCGAACAGCAGGTTGAGTGCCTCCGCTTTTGCCGGCAGCGTGACCGTGTGGCGGCGCTCGTTGTGGCCGGTCTCGTGGCCGATGACGCCCGCCAGCTCATCGTCGGACTGCACGAAATCGAGCAAGCCTTCGTTCACGTACACGTAGCCGCCGCCGATCGTGAACGAGTTGATGTCGGCCGAGTCCAGGATCTTGATGTTGTACGGGAGATCCTTGCGGGCGACCTGACCCCAGTCGCGATTGGCCACCTCGTTGACCCACGCGTTGAGCAGCGGGTCGGAGACGACGTTGTACTGGTTGAGGACCTGTTTCTCTTCCTCTTTCGCCTGCAGGACCTCGGCCGCGGTGGACATCGCGTTCGAGGGTGACGGTATGCTGGCACACAGCAGCGATAGGATGAGCGAACTATGGAATGCGCGGCGAGCGAACATGACGATACCTCGGGGTCGGCCGGGGCTCCGGCAGGGGTTCGCAATTCGACGCCCTTTCGGGCGAAACATGGTCCGAACGGTTCAGGCTTTCCTCAGGGATCCGTGGAGCGGAGGTGCACCGCATGTGGGTAACGGCCGAATCTTGTGAGTCCGGTGTGGACGACGAAGGGGCGCTCGCGCGGGGCGTGGCATCGGCTGGCGTTATGCTGCGAGGCACTTCCGCCGGGCTCGAATTTGTCTTTGGCGGACGAGCGTTCGACGACGCGTGGGCCGAGATGGCCGAACGCTTAGCGGAGCGTCCCGATTTCTACCGTGGAAGTCAAGCGACCGCGATCTTCGATACCGAGACGCCGGGTGTCGATGCGTTGCGCTCCTTTCTCGACGGCGTCGCGACCTATGGGATCACGTTGCGCGGCCTCTTCGGCCCGCCGGCGATCGCCGAGGTTGCTGCCGAGCACGCGCTCCCGTATCTCGGCGAACCCCCGCGGCCCAGCGTCGCGAACCTGCAGCGCAAGCGGGCCCTGCGAGCCGAACGCGCGGTCGAGCTGACCGAGCGCGCGCGGTCGCTCGAGGCGGATTTCGCGGGCGCCCGGGCCGACATCGCGAACCGCCGCGCGCGCGGTGAAACCTCGGTTCCCAAGCCCGCCTTCGGCCCCGTGCGGCCGCCGGCCGACGCGGCGGCCGTCTCGGCCGCGCCTGCGCCGCCCGACGTGCCGTCGACTCTCTACCATAGCGGCACGCTGCGCGGCGGCCAGACGCTGCAGCAGCTCGGTTCGATCGTCGTCGTCGGCGACGTCAACCCGGGCGCCGAGCTCGTCGCCACCGGCGACATCGTGGTTTTCGGCGCGCTGCGGGGCACGGCGCATGCGGGCGCCCAGGGCGACGCGAGCGCGCGCGTCTACGCACTCGAACTCGCCCCGACCCAGCTGCGAATCGCGACCTGCATCGCGGCCGACGACGGCGCGCGGCGCGCGCGCGAACCGGAAGTGGCGTTCATCCGCGGCGAGCGGATAACGATCGCTCCGTATCCACAAAGAGGGAGCCAAGCGTTTTGAGCGGACGGCGAATCGTCGTAACTTCCGGTAAGGGCGGCGTCGGCAAGACCACGACGACGGCCAACGTCGGCGCCGCGCTCGCGAAGCGCGGCCACAAGGTGATCCTGGTCGATACCGACATCGGGCTGCGCAATCTCGATCTCGTGCTCGGGGTCGAGAAGCGCATCGTCTTCGACCTGGTCGAAGTCGTCGAAGGGCGTTGCCAATTGCGTCAAGCGCTGATCCGCGACAAGCGCTTCGAATCGCTCGCGCTCTTGCCCGCCGCGCAGACGCGCGAAAAGGAAGCGGTCAGCGAAGAGCAGATGTGTGCGGTGATCGCGGAACTCGGCGACCTGGCCGAGTTCGTGCTGATCGATTGTCCCGCCGGGATCGAGCACGGTTTCCGAAACGCGATCGCGGGCGCACGCGAAGCGATCGTCGTTACGACACCCGAGGTCAGTGCGATTCGCGATGCGGATCGCGTCGTCGGCAAGCTGACGGCCGCCGGGTTGCCGTTACGCTTGATCGTGAACCGGGTGCGGCCCGAGATGGTGAAGACCGGCGACATGATGTCGGTCGACGACGTTTGCGAGATCCTGCAAGCGGAACTGCTCGGCGCGGTGCCGGACGATGAGGAAGTGATCGACACGACCAATCGCGGCGAGCCGATCGTGCTCGACGAAACCAACCGGCTCGCGACGATCTACGACAAGATCGCGCGCCGCCTCGACGGCGAGATCGTGCCGTTCACAAACCTCGGCGCTCCGACGTTGTTCGGGCGGCTCTTCACCCTCTGGAAAGCTGGATAGCATGATGCGAGCCTTCGAATCGTCCCCTGCGGCGCGCGTCGAACTCGAACCCGTTCCCGCACCCGCCCTCGAGCGCGGGCGCGCGATCGTGATCACGAGCGGCAAAGGCGGCGTCGGCAAGACCACGACCACCGCCAACGTCGGCGCCGCGCTCGCGGCTTCGGGAAAGCGCGTCGTGCTCGTCGACGCCGACGTCGGCTTGCGCAATCTCGATATCGTGCTCGGCCTCGAGAGCCGCGTGAAGTACCATCTGCTCGACGTGCTCGAGGAGAAGGTCACGCTCGACGAGGCGCTCGTGCGCGACAAGCGCAACGATCGCCTCGTATTGCTCGCGGCCGCCCAGACGCGCGAGAAAGAAGACGTGGTCACCGAGCAGATGAAGGCCCTGATGGAAAGGTTGCGCGATCGCTTCGATTACGTGCTGATCGATTGTCCGGCCGGCATCGAGATGGGCTTCAAGAATGCGGTCGCCGGCGCCGGGCACGCGATCGTCGTCTGCACGCCGGAGGTCTCGGCCGTGCGCGATGCCGACCGCGTCGTCGGCCTGCTGCCCAACGACTGGCGGCCCGAACTGATCATCAACCGCTTGCGGCCGCACATGGTGCGCAAGGGCAAGATGCTCTCGGTCGACGACGTCAACGCCATCCTGCGCCTGCCGCTGCTCGGCGTGATCGCCGACGAACCGGGCGTGATCGTCGCGACCAACCGAGGCGAACCGCTCGCGCTCGATCCGACTTCCGAGATCGGCGCCGCGTATCGCGCGATCGCGGCCAAGATCGCGGGCGACGAAGTCGCCGCGCCGACCGTCCACGTGCCGGCGAGCAACGGATTGCTCTCCAAACTCGGCTCGTTCTTCGGAGGGCGCGGGTGATGCTCGACTTCTTGAAATCGCTGTTCCGCCCGGTTCCTTCGTCCGGCGAAACGGCGAAGGAACGGCTGCGGCTCGTGCTCCTGTCGGACCATCTCTCGCTCGCACCCGACGTGATCGAGTCGCTCAAGCGCGACCTCCTCGAAGTGATTTCGCGCTACGTCGAAATCGATCCCGACCACGCCGACGTCACCTTCGAGCAACGCGAACGCGAGGTCGCGATGCTGGCGAGCATTCCGATCACGGGCGTACGCGACCGGCAGCGGCCCTCGGGGGATCTGCCGTTCTCGTTCGAACCGCGCCCGGATCCGCCGCATGAGGCGCACGCGCCCGAGCCGCCGCTCGAACCGGAGCCCGTGCTCGTAGCCACCGTTCCGCCCGAAATCGCATCCGAATCCGAACCGGCATTCGAACTCGCGGTCTCTTCGCAGCCCAAACCGAAGCCCGCGCCGCGCGCCGGCGCGAACGGCGCCCGGCGGCGGCGGCGCAAAAAGTACGCTGCGGCCGCGCAAACCAAGCGCGCGCCTCAAGACGGCGCGCTCGGAAGCCAAGCTTCAGCGCAAGCGTAGCGCCTCACGTGTGGGGCCAGGCCTCGCGCCGGTACCGGCGTAACTCTCCGGCGCGTGGAGCGCCCTTGGTATAAGTCGTTCAACTGGGTGATGGCGGGCACCGCGGTCGTGCTCGCGCTCTTCGGCGTGGTCTGCATCCACTCGGCGGGACTCCACGACGTCGACGCATCCGGCGAGTGGCGCAAACAGCTGGTCTACGTGGGGATCGGGGTCGCGATCATGGCGGTCTTCGCGACGATCGACTACCACAAGTGGCAGCATTGGGCGTTCGGCTTGTACATCGCGAACTTTTTCTTGCTGGGCCTCGTCATGGTCGGCGGGCGGAGCGCGCTTGGTGCGCAGCGCTGGATCAACCTCGGCCCGGTGCAGTTTCAGCCCTCCGAACCGGCCAAGCTGATCTTGGCGATCTGCATCGCCGCGCTGATCGCGCGCACGCCCGTGGTCCGCTGGCGCGAAGTCGGGCTCGCCGTTTTCGCCACGGCGTTGCCGGCTTTCCTGATTCTCAAGCAGCCCGATCTCGGGACGGCGCTCGTGGTCTTCGCGATCCTCACGGCCGAGTTGTTCTTCGGCGTTTCGAAGATGTGGTATTTCGCCGGCTACTCCGCCTTGACGGCGGCGCTCGGCGCGTTCGTCGTCGGCACGAAGTTCGTCCTCAAACCGTTCCAGCGCAGCCGCCTGCTCGTGTTCTTGCACCCCGAATCCGATCTGCAGGGCGCGGGCTGGAATCTCAATCAATCGAAGATCGCGGTCGGCAGCGGCGGCCTGTTCGGCAAGGGGCTCTACCACGGCACGCAGACGCAATTGCATTTCGTGCCCGAGTCATCGCGCGATTTCGTTTTTACCGTCGTGGGAGAAGAACTCGGCTATGCGGGCGCCCTCGGCCTCATTGGGCTCTACGCGATCGTGCTGTTCGGAGCGCTGCGCGCGATGCTCGCCGCAGGCGACCGCTTCGGCGTGCTCCTGGCCGCGGGTCTGGTCGCGATGCTGGTGTTCCACATCACGGTCAACATCGGAATGACGGTCGGAATCATGCCGATCACCGGCATCCCGTTACCGTTCATATCGTACGGCGGCACCGCGATCCTGACCGATTTTGCGGCCGTCGGCCTCTTGCTGAACATCCACGTCCAGCGCGATAAGCTCGTGTTTTGAGCCGCGCCGCGGGGTCCTGACCACGAGCGGATAAGGCTAAACTGGGTCTTTCGGCCCACGGAAGCGCGGCTCTTCGCCTCATGCGGCTCCGGGTCATATGCGGCCATGCTAGCCCAGTGAGTAGAGCAGGCGCAGCGCAGCCGCGGGTCACGGTCATCGTGCTACCGCGCGAATCCTTCGCGCACGCAACCCGCTCGCTCGAGAGTTTGTACGCCGCGCCCGGCATCGATTTCGACCTCGTGTACCTCGACGCGGCGACGCCCGCGCCGTTGCGGAGCAGGCTCCGCCGGCAAGCGCGCGAGCGGGGCTTTACGCTGGCCCGGGCCGAGCCGCCGCATACGCCGAACCGGCTTCGCAATCTCGGCTTGCGACTGGCGCGCACCGAATTCGTCGTGTTCGTCGACAACGACGTCGTTTTCGCGGGCGACTGGCTGGGCGCGCTCGTACGGTGCGCGGACGCCACCCTGGCCGACGTGGTCGGCCCGCTGATTTGCATCGGCGATCCACCCTTCCGGCGCGTGCACAGTGCGGGCGGCGATTGCTACGTGGAAAATACCCCGCGCGGCGGCCATTTCCACGAGAGCCACCGTTTCATCGATCGGCCGCTCGACGAGGCGCTGCGTTCGAGCCTGGTGCGCGAGCCGATGAACTTGGTTGAATTTCATTGCATGCTCGTGCGCCGCGCGATCTTCGAGCGCATCGGACCGCTCGACGAAAAACTGACGAGCGCGGGCGAACATTCCGACCTCTGCATGAGCGTGCGCGCCGCGGGCGGCCGCATCGTTTTCGAACCGGCGGCCGCGGTCAACCAACTGCTGCCGTTGCCGTTCCCGCACGATTTGGCAAGCCTGCCGTTTTTTCTGCGGCGCTGGAGTCCGCGCAGCAACGCGCAAAGCTTGCACCGGCTCTGCGAAAAATACCGGATCGCGCACGACGATCCGGGCATCATCGGCTACGCGGAGTGGCTGCGAGGGCGCGAGGGGTTGATGTTCGGCAAGGTGCTGGGGCCGCTGCGCTCGATGCCGATGCTGCAACCGTTGCGCGGGCCCTATCGGGCGCTCGTCACCACGCTCCGCCTCGGCCGCCGCGGACTGCGCATCTAAGCTACTATTTCGTAAGCAACTTTACGAGCGAGTCGTCGTGGCTCTTGATCGCGATGTCGAGTGCGGTCTGACCGTTCGCTTGGGTGGCGTTCAGATCGGCGCCGGCGGCGACGAGCAGCTCGATGATCTCGTAGTGACGGCCGGCGGTCGCGCCGTGCAGGGCCCGGATGCCTTGCGCGTTTGCCGAGACCGTATTCGGATCGGCCCCGCCTGCGAGCAGGATCTCCACGACCTCGGGGCGCCCGAAGAACGAGGCGAGCTGCAGCGCCGTCATCCCGTCGGGACTATGGGCCTCGATCTGAGCGCCCGGAGCTGCGAGCAGCCGGCGCACGGTCGCCGCCTCGCCGAGGGCGGCGGCTTCCCAAAGATCGAGCGAAAGCAAGCGGCTGCGCAGCATCTGCACGGCACCGTGGTTGCGCCGGTAGAGCGCGTACAACACGGCGGAGACGTTTTGCGCGTTGCGCGCCGAGGCGGCTTCGGGACGGCCTTCGAGGCACGCGCCCAAACGTGAGTTGTCGCCCGCGTCGATGAACGAAAACACGTCTTTGCCGCTGGTTTCGGAAACGCGCGCCATCGGTCACCTTTCCGGTCGCGGTTATCAGAAGCGAGCTATTCGATATCGCCGGGAACTCCGACCTTGTAACGGCCGGGAGAAAGGAGCTTTTCCAAGATCATGACGTCGACGTAGCCGCCGTCGATCACGGCGTCGCGCTTGTACACGCCGACCACACGGTATCCGAACTTGCGAAGCAAGCGGCGGCTGCCGCGGTTCGCGGGAAACGAGCGCGCGACCAGTTTGTGGAAGCCGGCGCGCCGCGCGTGGGCTTCGAGATCGGTCAAGAGGCGGGTTCCGAGGCCCCGGTGCTGGGCGCCCGAGCCCACGAAGCAACTCACGTCGGCGACGCCGTCGTAGATGTCGTGCGGCGACTGGTAACGGTTGAGCGAAGCGCAGCCGTTCACGTGACCGTCCTGGTCGACGCTCACGAGCACCGCATAGCGTTCGTCGTGTTCGGCGAACCAGCGCCGCAAGTCGGATTCCGCTCTGGGATGCGCGTCGAAGGCGGCGCGCGCGGCGATCGCCTCGTTCATGATGGTCACGATCGCAGCGAGATCGGCCGGGCGGGCGACGCGCACGGTCGTGCGCTCCGCGATGGTCGCGTTCCAGACGGCGCTCAGCGCCTGGGCTACGGTGTCCATGGCGTCCTCGAGCCAATGCGGCGGCCGGCCGGGCTTCGGAGCGCGGATGGGGCGAGTGGCACGACGGGCAAAGCCAAGGGGTCTTGCAAGGGCACTCCAGTGCGAGCCGACTCAGCGAGGCGGCGGAGCCGGACCCTTCAGTTGTCGTCCGGGCACGGCGGGAGTTTAAGGCGGCGAGGGAACGGAGGACCCTCTCGGTAGGCTGGTTAAAGCAGGGATTCATCCGATTTCAGATTTTTGCGAGCGCGCCGCCCTCCGGCGCCCGTCGGACATGTGCCGCGCCCGCAGCGCAGTTTATCGGGAAAAATCGCCCTGATCGCGCCGCGTGCCCTCGCACCGGCTGCGACGGTGGCGCGCCGCTCGCGCATTGCGCGAGCAGGTACAACCCCACGAATCGAAAGGCCACGAAAAGTGCCAACAGAGATCCTCATCTCGAGCGACCCCTGGGAAAACCGGGTCGCCATCCGTGAGGACGGACAGCTTGCCGAGATCTACTTCGAACGCGAAGAGAAAGTCATTGGTTCGATCTACAAAGGCCGCGTGATGAACGTGCTCCCCGGAATGGGAGCGAGTTTCGTCGACATCGGTTTGGGTCGCAACGCTTTCCTCTACGTCGACGACATCAACAAGACGCCGCTCAATATCGGCGATGTTGAGATCACACAAGGCCGCTCCGGCTGGACCATCACGGAAAAGATCGCCAAGGGCGACGACGTCCTCGTGCAGATCGTCAAGGAGCCGCGCGGCCTCAAGGGAGCGCGCATCTCCACCAACATCTCGCTGCCCGGCCGCTACCTCATCTTGATGCCGACCGGCAAGTATTCCGGCGTCTCGCGCAAGATCGAGAGCGCCGATGAGCGCAACCGCCTCAAGAACATCATGAAGATGATCCGGCCCGAAGGGATGGCGACGGTCGTTCGCACCGCCGCGGCCGGCGTGAGCCAAGCGGAGCTGATCGCCGACCTCGGCGTGCTGATCCGCATGTGGCACGGCATCCTCGAAAACTACAAGCGCGCTCCCGCGCCGTCGCTGATCCACAAGGACATGAACCTCGTCTTCAAAGCGGCGCGGGATTTCATCACGCCCGAAGTCGAGCGCGTGCTGATCGACGATGCCGAGAATTTCGAGAAGGTCCGCGACTTCATGCGCTTGCTCGGCCCGCAGTACGTCGACCGCATCGAACACTACAATAGCGGCCGCTCGCTCTTCAAAGATTTCAAGATCGATGAAGAAGTTCAGAAGCTGCTGCGGCCCAAGATCAACCTCGCTTCGGGCGGTTCGATCGTGATCGAGACGACCGAAGCGTTGACCGTGATCGACGTCAACAGCGGCAAGTTCACCGGCGGCAAGAACCTCGAAGATACGATCGTCAAGACGAACGTCGAAGCGGCGGCCGAGATCGCGCGCCAGGTGCGTTTGCGCGACATCGGCGGCATCATCGTGTGCGACTTCATCGACATGTCGACGGAGCAGGCGCGCAGCCGCGTGATTGCGACCCTCGAAGCCGGGCTGCGCAAGGACCGCACCCGCACGACGATCCAGTCGTTCTCGGCGCTCGGCTTGCTCGAGTTTACGCGCAAGCGCGTCGGCAAGGATCTCGCGGGCCAGTTGCGCGCGGCCTGCCCCACGTGCAATGGCCTCGGTACCGTGCTCTCGCCGGAATCGGTCGCGATCGAGACGTTCCGCGAAGTGCGGCGCGTCGGGCTCGCGCATCAGAACGGCGCGCCGCACAAACCGATCGAAGTCGTCGCCGCTCCGACCGTCGGCGCGCAGATCGAATACTGGTACGAAGACGAATTGCTCGAGCTGGAAAAAGAACTCGACACGCTCGTGCCGATTCGCGTCGACGCTTCGCTGCATCCCGAGAAGACACGGATTGCGGAACTGGCCGACCGGGCCGCCGCGATCGCTCCGCCGCCGAACGTGCGCGTCGGCGACGAATTGGAAGTCGAGCTCGTGCACGCGCGCTTGCCGATCGCGACCTCCGCACTCGCGATCGTCGGCGACCGTTTGGTCGAAGTCGAAAACGCGGCCAACGCCGTCGGCGAGACGATCAAGATCAAGGTCATCGACATCGACGACGACGGGACGATTCTGGCCGAGCCGCGCACTGCGGTCGTGCCGCTGGCCGAAGCCAAGAAACGGCGTCGCCGCGGCGGTCGCGGGCGCAAGAAAGAACTCACGGCGGCCGAGCAGGAAGAGCAGCTGCGCGAACTGGCCGAGGAAGCGGCCAAGGGAATCGGCGCGCGCCCCGCGCTCGGTATCTCAACCAGCGCCGAGGCCGAAGCCGAAGACGCCGATGTTCGCGCCCACACGGCGACCACGCCGCCGCTCGCGACGGTGACGCCGCTGCACAGCGTGCCCGACTATGCGGCGGTCGACCCGAACGGGGAAGGCCGCGCCTACGCGACCTACGGCGGTCCGGCTGCCGATGGCGACGGCCGTCGCCGTCGCCGTCGCCGCCGGCGCCGCCGTGCGCCCGGAGACGCTCCGGGAACGGCCGCGCTGACGGCCGTTCCGGGTCGAGCCGTGCCGGCTGCGGGCGAGATCGCGGCCGAGGGCGACGAGGAAGAGACGGCACCGGTTCCAGGTGCGCCGAGCGAAGAGGGTCTCGTCCGCAAGCGCCGCCGCCGGCGTCGCCGCCGCGGACGCGGCGGGGTCGGAGCAGAGAGCCCGATCCAAGGCAGCGAGGCCGTCCCGGATCGTCAGATCTTCCGGGTCAACGGTGCCGGCGCCGCCGAACGGACGGGACAAACCGCTCCGCCGGAACCCGTGCGAGCGATCGCGCGCGTCGACAAGAAGTCGGCGCCGCCCGCTCTCGAGGCGCCGGCCGCAATCCTCACCATGCCGGGTGAACCGGCGAAGGTCGCGACGCCGGCGCGGCGCCGCGGGCGTAAGGCCGACGACGTCGATGCGGTCGAGCAGCTGGCGCTCCCCAGCGCCGAGCCGAAGAAGCGCGGCCGGCCGCGCAAGGCTGCGACCTCCGCGGCCGAAGCGGTCGCCGTCGCGGCCCCGCAAGCGGCCGAAAAGCCCAAACGCGCCGCCCGCAAGCCGAAGGCGGCCGAGGCGGCCGCAACCGCCGCGCCTACGGCGGCGAAAGCCAAAGCACCCAAAGCCAAGAAGGCGCCTGCCAAGAAGAAGGCCGTCGCCAAGAAAACGACCTCGACCCGCAAGAAGAGCGCGACGTAGGGCTAGCGGTCTTCGTCGATTTCGACGGGACGATCACCGACCTCGACACCTTCGACGTGCTCGTGCGCGCGTTCGCGGGCGATGCCGCATGGCTCGCCTTCGAACGCAGCCTCGATGACGGAACGCGCACGTTGCGCGACGTGCTGGAGGCGGAGGCGGCGATGGTTCGCGGTAGCTTCGCCGAAATTGCGGCGCTCTTGCGGTCGCAGATTGCGGTGGACCGGACCTTCGCCGGGTTCGTCGCGCTCTGCCGCGAGCGCGATCTGCCGGTCACGGTCGTTAGCTCCGGCATCGAGCCCATCATCCGCGATCGGCTCGAGGAGATCGGCGTGCGGGATCTCGCGATCGTCGCGAACGGAATCGACCCCGAGCCCGGCGGGTGGAGGATCGCGTGGCGCGACGACGTGGCCAACGGGACGGACAAGGCTGCGCTCGTTCGCGCCGCGCGGGCTGCCGGCGAGCGTTGCGTCTTCGTCGGCGACGGGCGCTCCGACTACGACGCCGCCCTCGCCGCCGACCTGCGGTTCGCCAAACGCGGTCTGCCGCTCGAACGCTATCTGCTCGAGCGGGGGATCGCCTTCGAGCCGTTCTCGACCTTTGCCGAGGTGAGCGAAAAGCTGCGCGCGCTCTAACGTTCCCGGACCGCGAGTCGCGCGCCGATGAAATCGGCCACGTCGCGTGCGCCGGTCACGTAGTACCGAACCCCGGAATTGATCTCGTGGACGGATCCACGCCACTCCCGGTCGGGGGCTTTTTCGCCGGCTCGCAGCCACATGCGAACCAAAAAGACGAGCTCCCCGGGTTCTTCTTTCACCTCGAAAGCGTAGCAGGGCGACGTGCGCCCGCCGTACCGGATCATGCTTCGGCGGCGATGCGCGCGTTGATCGGCACGGCGAGGAAGGCTGCCCGGGTGCGGTCGTCCTCGATCCGCCCGGCGAAGGCTTGGAGCTCCGCGCGGGCTTGGGCCGCGGCTTCGCGCGCACGCTCGTGCGCTCCGCCGGCGTCGAGCCCCTGGGCCGTCGCCCAGCGGACG
>Ga0302326_10022923_pt1 | contig 12747 bp, 12 predicted proteins | sample Palsa_T0_3_FD_202264 | JGI IMG/M metagenome (GOLD analysis project Ga0302326, IMG submission 202264) | Peat permafrost microbial communities from Stordalen Mire near Abisko, Sweden - Palsa_T0_3 | ecosystem: Environmental > Terrestrial > Soil > Palsa > Peat permafrost | place: Sweden: Abisko... | reverse complement strand
TCCGCGCCTTCATTTCGTTTGCCCTCGGCGTCTCACTCTGCGGTTTTTACCTCATTCCCGCCGCGTGGGAGCAGCGCTGGGTCGACATTTCGCAGGCTACCGGCGTCAATGGCGATTCCGGCCTCATGATCGAGAACAACTGGATATTTCCGCACCACGCCAATCCGGCTCTGAATTTGCGCGACCAGGAACTGCACGTGATTTCGCCGGTGGCAGTCTCCATGATCGCCTTGGCCCTGGCAAGCCTGCTGGCTGTGTGGCTGCGCGGGAGGCTTTCAAGCAAAGCACATCGCGCCTCTTCTTCGATATCGGGGCAAGCCCAGGTCGGCAACTTGCGGATCGGCGGGTTTCCTCAATGGTGGATCCCTCTGGCGCTGATTCCTCCAGTTGTTCTGCTCCTGCTGTTTCCCGTCTCGCTGCCCGTGTGGAATCTGCTTCCCAAGCTGCGCCTTCTTCAGTTCCCCTGGCGTTGGCTGCTGGTGGTGGAAGCGCCGATGGGCATTTTCTTCGCCGCGGCCGTTTGGCCCACGGAGACTGGCAGGCGTTGGCTGCGCCCGGCCGTCGCATGCCTCTGTGGCGCGCTCTTTCTGGCCGCGACCGCCTTTGCCGCCGGAAATTTCTTTCGCGATGGCGTCGAAGTCGACGACTTTCAAAACCTCCTGGCCGAATACAGGTCCGGCTCGGGTTTCGCGGGAACCTACGAATACGCACCGCCGGATTCCGACAGCTCGCTGGTCGCGACGGGGCTGCCGGATGCCTGCTTCACAGACTCGTCCGACACCGAGTTGGGCATTGCCCCCGCACGGGAAGTCAACCCCGTCTGGCTGCCGGCCCAAGGCAGTTGCATCGCGACCGCGACCGCGACCCTTCGCGAGCCGGAACACCTGCGCATCGCGACCGCTGCTCCGCGAGCAGGATTCCTGATTCTCCGCCTGCGCAGCTATCCGGCTTGGCAGATTCGAGTGAACGGGCTGGTCGAAACCAACCTTCCGTCTCGCGTGGATGGCCTTGTCGCAATTCCTGTGGCTCAAGGGCCTGTAGAAGTGAGCGCGGACTGGACCACGACGCCCGATGTGATTTTCGGCCGCTGCGTGAGCCTCGTGGCGCTGGTGCTGCTCGCGTTGCTGGCCCGCTTCGAACGCAAGCTATCCCGGATTCAGCCGTGACGATGCGAAGCATAGTCGAGCCGTACGCATCTTCTCGCTGGCAGCGCCTCGCCGGTCCCGCGGTCATCCTGCTCGCCGCGGCCATCGCCACCGCGCCCCAGTTTTTCCGCGGCAATTCCTGCGGCCACGACTTCGACATCCATCTTGTCTCCTGGTTCGATTGCCTCAGCAGTTGGCGGCACGGCATCCTTTACCCGCAGTGGACGCCCAGCCCCAACTACGGCGCAGGCGAGCCCCGCTTCATTTTCTACCCGCCGCTCACCTGGATGCTCGGCGCAGCGCTCGGCATCGTCCTGCCTTGGCAGATCGTCCCCATCGTCCTGACGTTCTTGTTGCTGGCGGCCACCGGCCTGGCCACGCGCGCACTGGCCCTGCACGCATTGCCCGACGCGTCCGCAACCCTGGCCGGCTGCGCTGCTCTTTTCTCCGGCTATGCGCTGTTCACCGCCTACGAGCGATCCGCTTTCGGTGAGCTCGCCGGCTTCTGGATTCCACTGCTGCTTCTGTTCATCCTTCGCGACGGAAGCCCTGACGGCTCTTTGGGAAGGCGAGCGTTCGACGGCTCCTGCACGCCCGTGGCAATTGTTCTGGCTGGAGCGTGGCTGTCAAACGCACCCCTCGGCGTGATGGCCAGCTACCTGCTCGCCGCCGTTGCTTTGGTTCTCGCCGTTCTTCGCCACACGTGGGCCCCGATTCTGCGCGCCGCTGTTGCCGCCGGCCTCGGCATCGGTCTCACAGGCTTTTATCTCGTTCCCGCCGCGTGGGAGCAGCGCTGGGTCGACATCCGCCAGGTTACCGACGACCCTGGGCTCAAGATCGAGAACAGCTTCCTCTTCGCCCATCCATCCGACCCTGCGCTCGACCTGCACAACATCGAACTCAACCGCGTTTCGGTCATCTCTGTCTCCATGGTCGGGATCGCCCTGGCTGGCCTGTTTGCAGCCTGGCGCCGCAAAGCCTTTCCAGCGGACCGCCGCTGGTGGATTCCCCTCGCCCTCATCCCCATCGCAGTGCTTTTCATGCAGTTGCCCATCTCGTTGCCGCTCTGGAACCTGCTTCCCAAGCTCCGCTTTTTGCAGTTCCCGTGGCGCTGGCTGGTGGTGCTGGAAGCGCCCATGGGCCTCTTCTTCGCCGCGGCAGTCTGGCCGGGCGCAGCGGCGCGGCGCTGGCTTCGCGTGGCCGTCCCTGCGGTCTGCGCGGCGCTTTTTCTCGCGTCCACAGCCATCGCAGCGGTAACTTTCTTCCAACCCTGCGATGAGGAAGACGCCGTCGCGCCTATGGTACAGGTCAACCGCAGCGGCGCAGGCTTTGAGGGAGTCTACGAGTACGAACCCATCGGCGCAGACGACGGCCTGGTTCCGACCGGCCTTCCCGACGCATGCCTGGTGACCAATCCGCGCATCCCGCTCGGAGTCCTCGACACCCCCGGCGCGAATCCCGATTGGTGGATTGAACAGCACAGTTGCGATGCCGTCTATTCCGCCGTCACGCAGAATCCGGAACACCTCCACATTCAGGCGGCGACGCCGCACACGGGCTACCTGATTCTGCGATTGCGGACCTATCCCGCCTGGCGGATCACCGTGAATGGCCGGCCCGCAAACTCATTGGGCCGCGAAGACGGCCTGACGGTCGTTCCGGTGGGACAAGGGCCAGCGGAAATCGACGCCGACTGGACCACCAGCCCCGATGTTCTCGCCGGACGCTGGCTCTCCGCCATCGTTCTATTACTGATCATGGCGCTCTGGTTCATCGAGCGCCGGAACAGCAGCTCTATATTAGAGACATAGATTGGATCGAAGCATTCGTCACCTCGAATGAGGAGGGCACTCTTGACATGAGCGAACTCACAGGAAGCCGCCTTAGGCAGAATCTTTGGCTGAGGAACGAGCACCGTACACCAATAGTCCTTTGCATTGAACCTTGGGCGAACGAATTGCCAATTCCTCCGGAAGTCGACTACCAGGTAATCGCAGAAGGTCCGTCCGGATATACCTTCCTTGTTGTACCAAGCGATGGCCGAATCACAATCCATGGTTGGCCCGGATCGGTCGTGTCTGTCTTTGCTGGCGAGAATGAGGTAATGGCCTGTCGGCCGGTGCATCCCCCGATTCCGATACCACCGCGAGAGCCCGGTGGCGGCTAATTTATCATGAGATCAATGGCCGTCGACGTAAAAATGCTGACCAAAGAGGCCGCGGAACTCACCGACCGCGCTCTGGAAGAACTGATTCCCGGCATCGATATCACCCCCTCTTCGATTCACGGCGCCATGCGCCACTCCACTTTTGCCGGTGGCAAGCGCCTGCGCCCGCTGCTCGCCTACCAGGCCGCAGTCACTATAGCGGGAACCCTCCCCAGAGGCATCGAGCGCCTGGGAGCGGCCATCGAAATGCTCCATACCTATTCGCTTATCCACGACGATTTGCCCGCTCTGGACAACGACGACCTGCGCCGCGGCAAGCCCACCTGCCATGTGGTCTATGGCGAGGCCATTGCCATACTAGCCGGCGACGCCCTCCAGACCCGCGCCTTTGAAGTCCTGGCCGGCCTCGACACTCCGCCCGCGGCCACCGTGCAGATCATCGGGCTGATCGCCAACGCCATTGGCACGGTAGAGGGCATGATTGGCGGCCAGGTTCTGGACATCGAGAACGAGCACGCCCAGCCCACTGCCGAACTCGTCGACTCGATCCACCGCGCCAAAACCGGAGCGCTCATCCGCGTCAGCGTTGTCACTGGCGGCATCTACGCCGGGGCGACTGCGGAAGATGTTGCCCGTCTGGACCTGTTTGGCCGCAAAGCCGGTCTGGCGTTCCAAATCGCCGACGACTTGCTGGACATGACCCAGGATTCAGCTCATCTGGGCAAGACCGCCGGCAAGGACCTGGCCACGGAAAAAGTTACCTGGCCGGCCGTCTTTGGCATCGAGCAGAGCGAGCGCCACGCGGCCAGTCTCATCGAAGAGGCATTTGCCGCGCTCGAGCCATACGGCGAGCGGGCCGACAGCCTGAAGGCCGTTGCCCGCTACCTGGTCGAGCGCAAGAATTAGCCATGCTCACCGAAGCCGAAATCCTGACCGCACTGCGCGACTGCTATGACCCGGAAGTAAAGCTGAACCTCGTCGATCTGGGCTTGATCTACGCGGTGACCACGGGGCCCGATCCGGATTCCACACCCGCGTGGCCGCGCCAATGGGTCAAGGTCACGATGACGCTGACCACGCCCCAGTGCCCCGCAAGCGGACTCATCTTCGAGCAGGTCAACAACCGCCTGGCCGGCATTCCCGACGTGAGCAAAGTCGAGGTCGATCTGGTGTGGGAGCCCAAGTGGACGCCGCACCGCATCAGCGATGCCGGGCGAAAACAACTGGGAATTTGAGAGCCGCCCGAAGGCCAGCTCTTACTTGGTCAGGATGCGGTGCAGACGCTCGCGCTGCGCGGAGACCTCGGCGACCGTCTGCTCTACCTGCCCCAGCAGTTCCTGCACCGTTTCGATGTATCCCGGCAGCGCGTTCCACCAGGCCTTCACCGTCTCCTGCTGGTCGAGCATGGCCAGTGCGGTACCGGAAGCCGCCGCAACCAGCGCAGCCTTCTTGTTGCCCGCCAGCAGCAGCAGTCCGCCGGCCAGCAAGCCGCCGCCGGCCGCCACCCGAGCCCAATTCGTGCCTTCCACCGCGGAACTGATCCTCTGGATCTTCGATTCCTTCTGCGGTTGAGTTAGAGGTACAACCACCATGATCGCTCCTTTATCGTCCCGTACTGCAATGCCGGGCCAAGACAACATTGAAAATCAGAATCGGACCCAACTGGCTGCCTGTGGGATGCGCCGCGAATAAAAGCGTTGCCTTCGGGGACTCAACCCAACCCGCAGGCCCTGGAAACTGAACCAAAGCCCTCAATCCAGATCGAACTCCCGCAATGGCTTGCCATCCGGTGCATCCTTGGCCTTGCGCAGCGCCTCGGCAAACTTCTTCTCGAACAAATCTTCCTTGTTTTTCTCCGCTTCGACGCTCTGCCGGAAAATCGACTCCTTGCGCTCGTCTTGAGCCCGCATGGCCTGAGCCGCCGTCTCCAGGTCCTCGAACATGCGCTTGCGCGGCGCCGAGGTGTGACTGACCAGCACCCCTGTCGCGCCGTCGATCTTCAGCATCGCCCCGCAATCGGGGCAGGCCACTTCGAATATCTGTTCTTTCTTTTTCGCCATTTCAATTCAAGATTGTAAGCGCTTTCGCCCGCCCTTGCACAGAGGTCAGCGAAGCAGAACATTCCGCATTTCGACCAGTCGTCCGTTCGAGAAGGGATACAATCGAGCCGATGCTCCAAATCGCCGCATATATCGAACTCGGCCTCTCTTTTATTATCTGGTCGCTGGCCTTTGTGAAACCCGGCAAACAGGCCGCCGGACAGAAAGAAGTCGCCAGCGCGCCGGCCTCGCGCTGGGGCATCGGCCTGGTCATGGTGAGCTTCGCGCTGGCCTGGGCGTATGTGCGCCCGGTGGGATTTCAAAAATCCGCCGCGGCACTGATCGTCTCCATGATCCTCTGCCCTCCCTCGGTGGCGCTGGCCTGGGCGGCCACCCGGCATCTGGGCAAGCAATGGCGCTACAAGGCAGCGCTCAGCGAAGACCACGAACTCATCCAGACCGGCCCCTACCGCTGGCTGCGCCACCCCATCTATGCCTCCATGTTTGGAATGATTCTGGCGGTCCTCGCCGCTTGGACCTGGTGGCCCATGGCCCTGGGGTCCGTCGTTGCGTTCATTGCGGGCACCGAGATTCGCATTCGCGCCGAGGAACGCCTGCTCGCCGAGCGTTTCGGCGATTCATTCTCCGCCTACCGCGCACGCACATCGGCTTACATCCCGTTCCTGCGCTGAATCTCCCCAGCAGCCCTGGAAAAGCAGGCTCCCCGATACTGAAGTTGCAAATGGATTGTCAAGGAGTTGCGGCCTATTCATTTCCGCTCATCTGGATTTGGGAATGGCCTCGATGTCCATTCCTGAACGGGACTGGACTCTGCAATAAATCAAGCAGTATCGTGTTCTCCGGCCCAGCCCCGTGGCACACTTCGGAATGCTACAGCGGATCTCCGATTTCTGTGGTCAGGAACGATTGGCTCCAACCGGCTTCTTCTTCAAGAAGAAGGCCCTCATCAGAATACCAATCAGGCTACACAAGCGATATTCGCTCAAAACGGGCCCAGGAGGACCCCATCCATGGAACCTGGAAACACCGGTACCGGAAACGTTGCTGCAGACCAGACAGCCGCAGCCCAGCCTCCCAACCAAAATAATCGGGGGACTGCAGCCCCCGCCCAAGGCAAGCAACGAAACAAAACGCATGACAAGGCTTCCTTGAGCCCGCCCGGCAATCAAACGCAGCAGGCGACGAACACCAAATCGGACGGCCGCTAGTTCGCGCCTGTCCGCCACTCCGCACAACAGGAGGAAGATTCAGTCTTCGCAAGATAGTTCGCAAGAACAGGCGCCCTGCCCTGGCCGTTCAGTTTGCGGGCGGGGCAGGGCGCTGTTCTTCCGCCATTCAGATTGTCCGCAACCGCGTGAAAAAAGCCTTGCTCTTTCAAGCAAGGCTTTTTCATTTCAACACATCCATCATCCATCAACGACGAAACGTCAGTGCTTCTCTGATGCCGAAGCCAGCTTGGCCTCGGCTTCCGCAATCACGTGCAAAGCTTCCGTGTAGGCCTCTTCGCGTTCACCGGCCTCGTTCCACATCTTCTGGCCGCGCACAAGTTGCTCCTCGGCGCGATCCACTTTGATCTCTTCCGGCTTCAACGCGTCCGAGGCGAGGATCGTGACGCGGTCAGGCAAAACCTCAACAAAGCCCCAACTCACGTTGTAGCGCGAATCGCCCTGTGCCGCGCCGGGATCGCCTGTAGCGCCACGCACGGTCACGTCGCCCGCGCCCAGTTCCGCCAACAGCGGAGCAGCCCCGAACAGCACTTCCATATAGCCGTTCTTCGCCGGCAGTTCTACGGCGGTAGCATCCGCCTCAAAGAGGACGCGCTCCGGCGTGACCAGCCGAACCCGAAGTCGATTTGTCTCGTCCATGGAATCCTTTCAGGATTCAGATGACAGGTCACAGATGACAGATTGCAGTTTCCCGCGCTTGATCGCCGGGCTTTTGACTGTCACCTGTCATCTGCAATCTGTCACCTGTTTTTCACGCCGTCGTCTTCAGTTTCTCCGCCGTCTCAAGCACTTCTTCGATTGCGCCCTTCATGTAGAAGGCCTGCTCGGGAATGTCGTCGTACTTGCCGGCGATGATTTCTTTGAAGCTGCGCACCGTGTCTGCCACCTTCACGTAGCGGCCGGCCATGCCGGTAAACTGCTCGGCCACGTGGAAGGGCTGGGAAAGGAACTTCTGCACCTTGCGCGCGCGCGCCACCGTGAGTTTGTCCTCTTCCGAAAGCTCGTCGATGCCGAGAATCGCGATGATGTCCTGCAGGTCTTTGTATCTCTGCAAAATTTTCTTCACGCCCTGTGCCACATCGTAGTGATCCTGGCCGACAATGCGCGCCGACAGAATGCGCGACGTGGAAGCCAGCGGGTCCACAGCTGGATAAATTCCAAGCTCCGAAAGCGGACGGCTCAGCACAGTAGTCGCGTCGAGGTGCGCGAAGGTCGTCGCGGGTGCCGGGTCTGTTAAATCATCGGCAGGCACGTAAACAGCCTGCACAGAAGTGACAGATCCCTTGCTGGTCGAAGTGATGCGCTCCTGCAATTCGCCCATTTCCGTAGCCAGGTTGGGCTGATAGCCCACAGCCGAGGGCATGCGGCCAAGCAAGGTCGAAACCTCAGACCCCGCCTGCGTGAAGCGGAAAATGTTGTCGATGAAGAGCAGCGTGTCACTGCCCTCCACATCGCGGAAGTATTCCGCGACCGTAAGGCCGGTGAGCGCTACGCGCAGACGCGCTCCGGGCGGCTCGGTCATCTGCCCGTAGACCAGCGCGCATTTGGAGTTGGCGAAGTCGCCCGGCTTGATGACGCCCGACTCGGTCATTTCGAGCCACAGATCGTTGCCCTCGCGGGTACGCTCGCCCACGCCGGCAAACACAGAATAGCCGCCGTGGTTCTTGGCTACGTTGTTGATCAGTTCCATGATGACCACGGTCTTGCCAACGCCCGCGCCGCCGAACAGGCCGATCTTGCCGCCCTTCAAAAACGGCTGGATGAGATCGATGACCTTGATGCCGGTCTCGAACATCTCCTCGTGCGTGGTCTGCTCGTCGAATAGCGGCGCAGGCCGGTGAATGGGCATGCGCGTGTGTTCGCCGATCGGGCCGAGCTCGTCCACCGGCTCGCCGATGACGTTGATGATGCGGCCCAGCGTCTCTTTGCCCACAGGGACGCGGATGGGGCCGCCGAGGTCAATGGCCTTCATGCCGCGCACCATGCCGTCGGTGGCTTCCATGGCCACTGTGCGCACGCGGCCTTCGCCGAGGTGCTGCTCGACCTCAAGAACGACGTTGATGGGCGAGGGGACGGTGAAGCCGTCACTGACCACGCGCAGCGCCTGATAGATGGGCGGCATGGTCGCTTCTTCAAACTGCACGTCGACCGCCGGACCCGAAACCTGAATTACTTTGCCGATATTCTCTGCCATTTTTTGTGCCTTCTTAATTCAGCGCCGCGGCGCCGGAAACAATCTCGATGATCTCCTTGGTGATGGCCGCCTGGCGCGCGCGATTCATGGTCAGCGTGAGTGAGTCGATCATGTCCGAGGCGTTGTTCGATGCCGCATCCATGGCCGTCATGCGCGCCGCATGTTCGGCGGCCACCGACTCCGTCATGGCGTGATACAACAAGGAAAAAATGTATTGCGGGAGCAAGCCGTTGAAAAGCTCCTCTGCCGGCTGCTCGTAGATGTAGTCGACCTCGGCGGTGCCGAATCGCTTTGCTTCCTCGTCGGCCTCTTTAGTGTCTGCCGGCTCCAACTCAATTCCCGCGCTGCGTGCAGCGGCGCCGGCCCGCTCGCGCTCTTCTTGAGAAGGTTCCACGGCTCCGGCAACTTCCGGCGCGCCGATCTTTTGAAGCGGCAGCAGCTTCTCCACCACCAGCCGCTGCTGGATTACTGATTTGAATTCGTTGTAGACAATGTAGGCCGCGTCAATCTCTTCGTGCATGTAGCGCGCAATGATGCTTTGCGCGAGTTCGTACACGCGGGTGGTCTCAAGCTTGAGCAACATGCCGGGATGGTCGCCCGAAACTTCGACAGCGTTCTTGCGTTCGGCGCGCACCTGCCGCTTGTTGCCGTGCTCATCCGTTTCTTCTTTGTACACGGCTGCGGGATAGCGCCGCCGCATCAGGTCGCGTCCCTTGCGGCCCACGGCTTCAATATCGATCTCACGGTCTGGATTGCCTTCGATGAACTGGTAGGCCGTCTTGAGGATATTGGCGTTGAAAGCGCCGGCAAATCCCTTGTCGCCGCTGACGATGACCAGCAGCACACGCTTTTCGGGACGAACCGCAAACAGCGGGTGGCGCAGGTTGCCTGTCTCGGGATCGATGATGTCCACGCGCCGCATCAGCGAATCCAGCACGCTCGAAATCATGCGGGCGTAGGGCCGCGCGGATAGCGCTCGCTCCTGCGCGCGCCGCAGCTTGGCCGCCGAAACCATCTTCATGGCCTTGGTGATCTGCCGCGTGTTTTTCACGCTGCGAATGCGCCGTTTTAGATCGAGTACGTTTGCCATAAGTCAGTTCTTAGTTCACAGTTCGCAGTTCTTAGTTCACAGTTCGTAGTTCCTAGTTCACAGCTCGTAGTTCCTACTTCACATCGTCAAGTTCTCGATCAGCGGCTTTCCATCTGTCGGCCGGACAAGTGCATCGTCTTACTGTGAACTGTGAACTGTGAACTGCGAACTAAGAACTGTGAACTGCACTTTCAAGTTCCGACTTGAAGTTTGCCGAATACTCCTTCATCGCCGCGTGCAGCTTGGCGCGGATGTCGTCGTCGATTTGCTTCTTCTTGGTCAGGTCGTCCATCAGCGCGGTCTGCGCGGAATCGAAATACTTGTAGAGGCCGTCCTCGAACGCGCGGATGTCGGCGACGGCGAATTGATCGAGATAACCCTGGGTTCCGGCGAACAGAATCACGGCCATCTGCTGCCAGGTGAGCGGCTGGAACTGCGGCTGCTTCAAGAGCTCCGTCAGGCGCTGGCCGCGGTTGAGCTGTTTCTGCGTGAGCGGATCGAGATCGGAGCCGAACTGCGCAAAGGCTGCCAGTTCGCGATACTGCGCCAGATCGAGCTTCAACGTCGAACCCACCTGCTTCACCGCTTTGATGGCCGCCGAGAAGCCTACGCGCGAGACCGAAAGGCCGACGTTCACCGCAGGCCGTACGCCGGAGTTGAAGAGATCGGTTTCCAAAAAGATCTGCCCGTCGGTAATCGAAATCACGTTGGTCGGAATGTACGCCGAAACGTCGCCGGCCTGCGTTTCAATCACCGGCAGCGCGGTCAGCGAGCCGCCGCCGCGCTTGTCGCTCATCTTCGACGAGCGCTCAAGCAAGCGCGAGTGCAAATAGAACACGTCGCCGGGATAAGCCTCGCGGCCGGGCGGACGGCGCAGCAGCAGCGAAATTTCACGATACGCCATGGCGTGCTTGGAGAGATCGTCGTACATCACCAGCGCGTGGCGGCCTGAGTCGCGGAAATACTCGCCGATGGCCGTGGCCGCATAGGGCGCGATGTAGAGCATGGGCGCGGGCTCGGAGGCCGATGCGGCCACGATGACCGTGTGCCCCATGGCGCCGGCTTCAGTAAGCGTCTGCACCACTTGAGCAATGGACGACCGCTTCTGCCCGATGGCGCAGTAGATGCAAATCAGGTTGTTCTTGGCGTTGTTGATGATGGTGTCAAGCAACACTGCCGTCTTGCCCGTTTGGCGATCGCCAATAATCAGCTCGCGCTGGCCGCGGCCAATCGGAATCATGGCGTCGATGGCCTTGAGGCCTGTGGCCATGGGCTCGCGCACCGGCTGCCGGTCGATGATGCCGGGAGCCAACCGCTCAATCGGCAGCGACTCGGTCGAAGCAATCGGCCCCTTGTCGTCGATGGGCTGGCCCAGCGCATTCACCACGCGGCCAATCATGCCTTCGCCCACAGGCACGCTGAGAATGGTGCCCGTGCGCTTCACTTCGTTGCCTTCGCTCAACTCGGTGTAGTCGCCCAGAATCACAGCGCCTACCTGGTCTTCTTCCAGGCTCAGCGCCAGCCCGGCGATGCCGTGCGGAAAGGCGAGTAGTTCGCCGGCCATCACCTTGTCCAGGCCGTGCAACCGCGCAATGCCGTCGCCGAGCGATGTGATGGTCCCGACTTCGTCCACCTGAACCTTGGAGTCGTAGTTCGCGATCTGTTCGCGAAGAAGCTGTGTAATTTCGTCTGCCTTGATCTGCGCCATCCGTTGCTCTTCCTGTCCTTCGTAGCGTGCAGCTGACAGCTGACAGCTAACAGTTTTCAGTTACCAGTAGGCTGCTGCTTCAACATCCGCCACTGAACACTGATTTTCCCAATCTCGAATCAGAACCCCTGCATACTACCAACTGTTAGCTGTCAACTGTTTGCTGTTAGCTGCCTTTTTCAGCCGGCCGTCAATGCTTCCTTCAACCTGTTCAACCGTCCGCGCACGGAGCCGTCGTAGACCGTGGAACCGATGCGGACGACCATGCCGCCGAGGATAGCCGGATCAAGCTTGAAGCTGGCGTCGATTTCGGCGCCGGCCAATTTGACCACATCCGCCACCAGTTGCAAGCGCTCGACATCGGTCAACTTGCGCGCCGTCACAATCTCCGCCTGGCGAATCCCCAACTGCTGTTGCAAAAGCTTCCGGTAGGCCGCCGCTACTTCGTCCACATGGCCGATACGATCGTTGTCGATGAGCACCGCGAGCAGGTTGCGCAGCTCTTTTCGCATGCCCAGCTTGCTATTCAGCGTGTCAAGAAACTGAACCTTTTGCAGCGTGGGCACAGCCGGGTTTACAAAAAACTCGCGCAGTTCAGGGCTTCCGTTCCAGGTGCCGAGAAAATCCGCAAGCTGCCCGTCGATGGCCTTGGCATCCAGCTTGGCGGCCGTAACCACGTCGAGAAATGCCTGCGCGTAGCGGGCGACAAAGGCAGCCATCAGTTCTTCCCTCCGCCGGCCTTGCCGTTGCCGAGCACGTCGCCCACAAACTCGGCGATCAAAGCCCTGTCGGTCTCTACGGTCAGAACCAGATTCCTGGCAGCCTGGTCGATGGCCAGATCGGCTGCAAAATTGCGCAGTCCGCGACGAGCCTGGGCCGCAACCATGCCAATTTCCTGCTCGGCCGATTGCACGATCCGCGCGCTCTCATCGGTGATCGACGCCTTGATGCGCGCTTCGTCCCGCAGGCTCTCGGCCTCTACCTCGGCGCGAAATTTCTGGATCTCGTCATCGATCTTCGCCAGCTTTGCCTCGACCGCGCTGAGGCGGGAGTTGGCGTCTTCGGTCATCTTGCGGGCTTCGTCAATGTCAGTGCGCACTTTCTGCTTGCGCTGGCGAAGGTACTTCGGCAACCAGCGAAACAGCGGGACGCCGATG
>Ga0302326_10022921_pt1 | contig 12748 bp, 12 predicted proteins | sample Palsa_T0_3_FD_202264 | JGI IMG/M metagenome (GOLD analysis project Ga0302326, IMG submission 202264) | Peat permafrost microbial communities from Stordalen Mire near Abisko, Sweden - Palsa_T0_3 | ecosystem: Environmental > Terrestrial > Soil > Palsa > Peat permafrost | place: Sweden: Abisko... | reverse complement strand
GGTGGGGCAATGAATCGCGCACGATGACGCCGCGAATCCGCTCGACTATTAGAAAGGGCGAACCCAAGAGGGTCGCATCGGCGCAAAAAAGCAAAGGTTGCGGCACACGATCATAGATGCCGAACAGCCCTGACAGCGCCGAAAACTCTCGGCGCATGTCGTGCGCGCCGGGAGCGAGAGTTCCGGCGGGCGGTAGGCGCAGCACGAACTCGCGGTTTCCGAGCGCGATCAGAAATGTTAGATTCGCGTGGCCTCCTGAAAATTCAGCAATGTGATCGATTTCTCCGGATATATGCAGCTCGGCCCGGAGATAGGCAGCCAACATCCGGCTATCAATTGGACGCGATGTGTGTCCAGTTGGCCAAAATGTGTCGGCATTGGCCGTGTTCATCGACGGCCGGTATGTTGAGTTTGCGGACAGGCAGTCCAAAGCCCCGCACTACGCTTCGATCCAAAATCGCATAGACCCAGGTAGCGCGTTGACGACGCCCAGAATCTCAAGTTGGTTATCACTGCTTTACAGGGGGCTCAGGCATGCTGAGGGCGCCGAATTCCTCGTCGGTCGACCCGAGTAGCGCTGCATAGCGCTCGAGAGGCATATGCATGTGCGGTTTAGCAGGATCCGCCGGCGGTTGCTTGAGCGGGCTGGCTGGTCGCGGGAAAGGGTGCGGATTGCGCAAGCGCGTCACGTCTTCGGTACTCAGTCCTGTAAGGGAGACGACTTCGGGATCTATCCAGGCATTGGCATCGATCGGAGCCTCGGAAGTTGCGATCTCCAGCGTGAGTTGCTCCGGCCCCGCGAAATATATCGATTTACAAAACCCATGATCGAGCGGTCCAAATACATTAACGCCGCGGGAACGAATGCGATCACGAAGCGCGAGCAGCTCCTCTTCCGTTTCCACATTGAACGCCACATGCTGCATGGTTCCGGGCGCAGAAGGCAGTCCTCCGCTGCCGGAATGAGTTTTTCCAATTTCAATATCGATTTTGGCGATGGCCTCCATATGGACGAAGGCGACGTAGCAACGATCGTTGGCCTTCATAAATCCGTGTCGAGCACCCTCGACGCCATGCATCCAATAGAGTGCGACGAGTTCCATCCCTAAGACGTCGCCGAAAAACTCTAGCTGCGTTTTCATGTCGGCGGTTGATATAGCGAGATGGTGAATCCCATTTGGCCGTATCATTGCACTTTTCTCCTCACAATTTCACGGGCTTGATGCTGCGCATGGAGCTTTCCCCGGCAATTTCGTAGCCACGGCGAAAATCGATGATATGCTTTTCCATCCAACTCCGCGCAGCATCCTTGTCCGCTTCCTTTATCGCCGCGGCGATGCGCATGTGCGCCGTAAGTAAACGCTGTCCCGGGCTTAGTTTTTTGACAACAATCCCATACGAAGGAAATAGGAAGCGAGCGAGAGGTTGGCGAGCGAGCATCAGCGCCCTATTACCGCTGGCCTCCGCCACGAGGCTGTGGAACTCGATGTCGGATGCAACCAGCTCGTCAGGACGTGCCAGAGCTAGCCGCGTCCGCTCAATGTTTGCGTCGAGCGCCTTCATGAGCTTGGGTGTTCGGCGCTGCGCCGCCAGTTCTGCCGTCATCGGCTCGAGGGCCATATGGGCTTCCCATATCTCCTGAAGCGAAATGCTATGCAGCACTATCGCCTGATGGAAGGCATCATCGAGCATATCGTGACGAGGTAGTGCGACGCGAAGGCGACGACGTGGTCCGCGGTCAATCAAGCCGCTGTTTTCGAGCGATCGAATTGCCTCTCTAATTGTTGACCGCGTGACGCCGAATTGGTCGGACAACTTTCCTTCCGTCGGCAAAATCTGCCCCGGTTTAATTGTTCCATCGAGAACGGCTTCCCGAATTTTTTGTTCAACTGCTCGGTAAGCAGGGACACTATTAAGATTTGAAAAGGCCACGAGATTCATGATGCGATTTCCGTGTTCCGTAAGGCGTGACGTTTGATTTTCCCTGTCGCCGTTTTCGGCAACGCGTCGGCGTAGACAATCCGGCGGGGGTACTTGTACGGGGCGGTGACGGTCTTCACGTGGGATTGCAGTTGGGCGGTAAGATCGTCTGTCGGCAGATACCCAACCTTGAGCACAATATGCGCCACGACGATTTCGCCGCGTTTGGCGTCGGGGCGCCCAACAACCGCGCACTCTTGAACCGCCGGGTGAGATCCGAGTGCATTCTCCACCTCCTGCGGCCCCACACGATAGCCTGAAGTGTTAATGATGTCGTCGTTTCGACCCCGATAAAAGAGATATCCATCTTCGTCCATATAGGCTTCGTCGCCGGTCTGAAACCAAGTTGTTCCTTCGATCTCGCGGTACAAGCCTTTTGTGCGGTCCGGATCTTGCCAATACGTCAGAAGAAGCTGGGGGTTGGGTGTCCGGATCACCAATTGCCCTTGCGATAATTTGTCCTTAATGTGGCCGTCGGCAGTTAAAACTGCCACCTCCGTGCCAGGAAGCGCTCTCCCCATAGAGCCTGGCTTGACCGCCATTCCCGGTCTGTTCACGATGGTCATAAGGGTTTCGGTTTGACCATATCCATCCAAAATGTCTAGTCCCGTCAGCGCTCGCCATCCTTTCAGAACCTCGGGGTTTACGGACTCGCCGGCTGAGACGACGGTCTCGAGGGATGAAAGGTCGAACTCCTGCGCAGGCTCGGCCAATAAGCGTCGGAATTCCGTTGCGGACGCGCAAAAGCATTGGATTCGGTGCCGTTCAATCAACGCGAACCGAGTTCGCGCGTTAAAGATCCCGTCATGGAAATGCACGGTTGCGCCGCAGCTCCAAGGTCCAAAGAGAATGCTTGTGCCAGCCTTTGACCACCCCGTGTCAGCCGTGCACCACATCCGGTCGCCAGGATTGAGCGAAAGCCAAACGATTGCGGATTGTCGCCACGTATAAAGTGCCCGGGCGGCATGAACCACGCCCTTAGGAAGCCCTGTCGAGCCCGATGTGTAATAGATGATTGCTGGATCCTCAGCGCTAACGATGGGTGCCGCGAACGAGGTCGAGTATGACTGCAGGGACTCAAGCGGTGTCCATCCGATCGGAGCGCGGCCAACGCTAAACTTGCGCAGCCCCGGGCGGTCGCTAGGAATTTTCCAAGTATCCTCCGCCTTTGCAATGATCGCTGACGCTGCACAATTGGTAATCCGGTATTCTATGTCCGACGGCGACAACATCGAAATACAAGGCACGGCGATTGCACCCAATTTCGTACAAGCCGTCATAACGATCTGCCAGAGAGGAATGCGTGGTAATACAATAAGAATACGATCCCCTTTCCTGAGCCCGTGCTGCACAAAAAAGTTCGCACATTGACCGCTTAAGTGCGCGATATCGCGGAAAGTGAAATACTCTTCCGCTCCTTCATCGTTGGTCCAAATCAACGCAAGGCGGTCCGAATCTTCGGCAGCCCATCTATCGACGATTTCAGAGCCAAAATTAAACGTCTCAGGCACCTGCCATTGAAAGCCTTCAGTTTGCATCATGTCTGCATCGCAAGCATTTCGAGGTCTCGATTATAAGCCGGTCGGAGCATTCGACGGCTGCCATACCTTTCCATCGCAGCGCATCATGTGCTCAGCCTGAGCAGAGTGACTGGCGCGAAAAGACTACAAGTGCGATGCAAGTCAGCGTCCGATCAAGCCTTGTCTTCCCATGGAGCACCATAGTGTCAGACAATACGACATGCCAAGCAATTTTTGAGCATCGCTTCTCAAGAAGTGGGCTGGGAAAAGAGAACCGCTAGCAATTTCTAGCCTAGGTCGAGCCAAGAGGCCCAGAAACGCGACCAAACCGGGTGAACAGCGGTCAGCGAGAGCGACCTGGCTGCGACCGGATTTCGATCATCCTGCACGGGAAGCCCTATCTATCCCTATCTCGTACCGCGTTGCGCCGCGACGAGTTTGAAAAAAAAGGATTGTCCGACAATACGACAGTATGTATGATGGCCTCAGTTGGGAAAGACAACGGGTCCAATAAGGTCGCCGGGTCCAGCCAAAGCCGGGGAGGCAGGTAATGAAGCTTAAGGGGATTGGCGGCTCTGCGGCCGTTGCGCTGCTCGTGCCGTTTGCCGCAGCTAGGGCTGACGATCAGGGGACTGCCATAGAGCAAGTGGTCGTCACCGCACAAAAGCGCGAGACGTTGCTCGACAAAACCCCTGCTACTATAAATGTAATCTCAAGTGAATTTATCCAATCAAAGGGCGGCGCAGTCGAACTGCGCGAACTCACCGAGGCCGTGCCGAGCCTCGTGGTGGGTGACGGTGTCGCCGGGCTTGTCGCTGTGTCTCTGCGCGGTGTCGGAACATCGTCTTCCAACCAGCTTTTCGACCAGTCCGTCGGGCTTTTCGTTGACGGAGTGTACTATCCAAAATCGATTCAATATCGGGATGGCGTGCTCGATACGTCGCGTATCGAAGTGATCAAAGGCAGCCAGGGAGTCCTTTTCGGCGAAAGTACGTCCGTCGGCGCCATAAGTGTTATCTCAAACCAACCCACAGACGAGTTCGGCGGTTACGCTGAAGGCCACTACGAGACGAGCTTCGGTTCGTGGGAAAGCAACGGCGTCATCAACGTTCCGGTCGATAGCACTCTCAAATTTAGATTCGCAGGGTCCTACAGCGATACTGGCGGTTACGTCCACAATCTTGCCGTTGACGCGAGCACTCCTTGGGCTCCCCAGGAGAAGCGCTGGGAGGTGCGCGGTATTGCGGATTGGCAACCGATAGCTGCGTTGGACATCAACATGAAAGTGCAGTTTGCCCAGATCATCACGAACGGCGACGGGTATCAGATTACTGACCCGGGAAGCCCTGCGCTCATCAACGCGTATGGCGATGGCGCAGCCGGTAGCAACCCATTCCAAACGGCTACAGGCGACGCGGCCTGTGGGTATAGTTGCGGTCAAATTTTTGGTGCCGGGACACCCCTAGACTATACGCGAAGCGCTCCGCCGACGGGAACAGACATCCAGACGCGGGACGCCGCCCTGGTCGCGAATTATAGCCTACCTGGCGGGCTGACCATTACTTCCATCATGGGCTACGAGCAATTCGACTACTACAACTCGTTCGATTCCGACCAATCGCCCGCTCCAATTTTCCAGCAAGTGTTCTCAGAGTCCTTTCAACAAGGATCCGAAGAGTTTCGTATAGCTTCACCGGCAGGGGACAAGCTGGAATACATGACGGGCATATTCCTAATCGCCAACAGGGATAATTTTCTTTCAAGTGACTACATTCAGCACTTGCTCATTGCGGGACCGGACATCACGGGTATCGTATTTGGTAACACGACAACTCACACCACGAACGCATCCGTGTTCGGGCAAGCGACGTACCATCTCACACCCGAATTGGCCCTCACAGGCGGCGTACGGGCAAACGACGATTTGCGCAAAGGAATGTTTCTGGGGAGTGTCAACGACTACGGAAATTCCGCAAACTTCGTTCATGTTTTCGCGCCGAGCGGCCCCCCGGTTGTAGGGTCTATCCAACACGATCCCGTCGACGCGTCACTCAACCTTAGTTATCAGGCTTCTGCTGAATGGTTGCTCTACGCGTCCGTGGCGCGCGGTCAGAAAGAGGGGGCCTTCAACAACGGTACAGCGTCATTCACTCCTGCGCCTAGTCCGTTTATTGTTCAACCGCAAGAGGCCACCACTTATGAAGTGGGCTCAAAAACGACTTTTCTGGACGGCGCTGGCTATGTCGGAGTGGCCGCCTATTATATGGATATTCAGAAATTCCAAGACAGTTACTACGATGCTGCAAAATTCGCATTCGAAACGCGCAATATCAACGCTACGAGCGAAGGGCTGGAGTTAGAGAGTCGGCTTCGCTTGGTCGACTGGGCGTCGCTTTGGGGTTCGGCCAACTATAACGATGCGTACTTAGTCGACGGCGAGCAAATGCAACGCGCTCCGCGCTATACGGCAACGCTTGGTGCTAGAGCGCAATGGGATGTCTCTCAAGGCTATACGACATTCTTTGAACCAGACATTTCTTACACAAGCAAGTATTTGACGCAGTCTCAGACCGCACAAGGTAACAATGTGGCAGTCGCGCATACTCTCGTTGACGCCCGAATTGGGGTTGATTTGACCCAAACCGGAATCGAACTGTCCCTTTTGGCGGAAAATCTGTCCGACGTTCGATATAAAGTCATGTCGTTCGGGAGTTTCGAAGGTTTGGGAACCTTGGGTCTATACAATCGTCCGCGGACTTTCATGTTTAGCCTCCGCATACCGTTCGGTCACGAGTGAAGGTGCGCTCGTTGAGCAAAACGCAGCGCGGCCCGCGGTGCGCATTTTCTAATTGCCGGACCTGCGATTAAGTTCCAGCAGAAGAGCAAGAGAAGCTGAGCAATGGCGAACGTGAAAGATGCAACTATTTAAAATGATTCGCCTCGACTGCTACTTGAAGGTCCTGCAGCCGGTGGCATTTGTAGGCTTAAGGACCATACGAAGGGCTTCCTTCTGTGTCGGCAACATGGATTCGCTGAGCATCACGAAAATGCCGCAGCCGCGTTCCCCCGGCGACAAAGTCGGTTCATATCCCTATTGTGTTACTGCCATACTGGTTGTTGTTTCAACGCTATCCTTTGTAGACCGCAGCATTTTTAGCCTTCTCGTCGATCCGCTCAAACGCGACCTGGCTCTCGACGAAGCACAAATTGGGCTCTTAGCTGGCTTCGCATTTGCGCTTTTTTACTCTGTGCTGGGATTACCTCTGGGGCGGTATGCCGATGTGGGGAACAGGCGGCTGCTCATCATTGGTGGCGTGGTTGCTTGGAGCCTTGCCACCGCTGCTTGCGGATTTGCGCGCGGCTTTGGCTTTCTTTTCTTGGCGCGGGCCTTCGTGGGGACCGGCGAGGCGACACTGGGACCGGCAGCCTTCTCATTGTTGGCCGCATATTTCCCTCGATCGCGACTTGGGGTGGCCATGAGCTTGTTCGCGATCGGCGTTACTCTGGGAAATGGAGCTGCGGTTGCCATGGGCGGCTTGATTATCCAATGGGCACGATCCGCGAGTGCAGGATATTTGTTTGGACTGCAGGATTCCGGCGGGTGGCGTCTCTCGTTTCTGGTCGTCGGACTCTTAGGGGTTCCAGTATCGATCATGCTTTTGGCAATCAAGGAGCCGGCGCGTGAGAACCAAAAAGAGGAACTCCTTCCTCCTAGTCTTAGCGACGTATTCTATTACATCAAGGCCAATTGGCGGGCTTTTGTCGGGGTTTATGTGGGTTACCCGCTAGTGGTGGTGACGTCCTTTGCCCAGCTCATTTGGGGCCCGACGTATTTTCTTCGGATTCACGGTTACACCATCGGCGAGTACGGGCTGATATATGGTCTTGTAATCGGGATTGGCGGAACGGCTGCGCTTCTTCTGGGTGGCTTCTGGTCCGACTTTCTGTGGCGGCGCGGGCAACTGGATGCTCCGATGCGAATCGTTCTGGGATCGGTGATTGTCCAGGCACCATTTCTCATCGCCGCTTTCCTCTGTTCAAACTCGGCCTTGGCTCTTTTTCTATTTTCTGTTGGCGTGATCGTGCTTTGCCTGAACGGAGGCTTGCTAACGGCCACGCTTCAGATCTTGAGCCCGGAACCGATGCGCGGTCGAATTTCGGCAATCTATCTAATCTTGGCCTACCTGATCGGCGCGGGATTAGGCCCGATGATCACGGGGTTGTTAACGCAAAACGTCTTCGGAGGTCCGATGGGGCTGGGTCTTTCGCTCGCGACCATGGCGGCCGTCACTCTCCCCCTGTCAGCCGTGATACTGGTATCCGCGCTTGAATCCGTGCGCGTGACGGCCCAAAACTTGCTGACCAACGAATGGAGACAAGAAACCTTCGTACAGAAAATTAGCGCTCAAGCGAGCACACGGAGGTAACCCATGCATATACTGGAAAAATCGCGACCAATCCTTTTGAGTGTTTTACGGATCGTGGCGAGCCTGCTCTTTATTGAGCACGGCACTGCAAAGTTGTTTCATTTTCCGCATATGGCGATGTTCGACAATCTCCAGGTGGGCTCATTTCTCTGGGCAGGCGGGATCATTGAACTCGTTGGGGGAACTCTCGTCTTGATGGGTTTCTTTACACGTTACGCCGCAGTCATCGTCTCGGGTGAGATGGCCGTGGCATATTTTATGTATCACGCTAGGCTGGGGCTCTTTCCCGCTCTTAACGGCGGCGATGCAGCAATTCTTTTCTGTTTCGTGTTTCTCTATATCGCAGTCGCCGGCCCCGGCCCCATGAGTCTTGACCGCGAATAGCCGCGCATCGTCAGTCCCGTCACGTTGCGAGCAGCTACAAATGACCCGTTGACTAAGCGACTTCGCTTCCAACCATACTACTGCGGGCTTCGTCTTTGAGAATTCAAAATTGCGGTATTGTAGGACAATAGTACTTACCGCCATCTTCGGCTGTCGGAGGACCTCATGAGACCCTTCTTGGGCATCGATCGCATTCTCTCCAAGTGCGCCAGGAAGTGAGCCCCGACCGTGAGTGAGATCGCGGATCACATCCAAACTTTGACTGACATGACTGGCCGGACGGTATTGGTTACGGGCGCATCGTCGGGGTTGGGCATGCGCTTTGCGACCGTATTGGCAAGCTCAGGTGCAAAAGTCGCCTTGGCAGCGAGGCGGCTGGACCGATTGGAAGTGGTTGTGGCACAAATAAAGGCCAACGGCGGCCACGCGATCGCGCTTGCGACGGATGTAACCGACGAAAGTTCGGTGGTTGCGGCTTATGATGTGGCCGAAGCGACGTTGGGTCCGATTCACACGGTAATCGCCAATGCGGGCATCAACGCGCAAGGTTTGGCTACTAACCTAACAGTGGAAGATTTCGACCGGATCATGGCGGTGAATGTGCGCGGCGCGTTTCTCACAGCGCGGGAAGGCGCCCGCCGAATGGTCGCGGCAGGCTCGCGTGACGGGCAGTGGGCGCGCATTGTGCTTATCTCCTCGATCGGCGCACATTCCATTCTACCTGGTCTAGCTGCATATTGCGCCTCTAAGGCAGCTGTTACGATGATGGGCAGATGCCTCGCACGCGAATGGGCGGCCCGCGGCATCGATATAAATGTCGTTTGTCCTGGATATGTCCGTACAGAACTCAACGACGAATGGTTTGCGAGCGGCGGCGGGAAAAGGCAGATCGCTGCGTTTCCAAGAAAGCGATTGCTACGTGAAAGCGATCTTGATGCGATCGTGCTGTTTCTGTCCTCCAACGCAGCGCAGGGTATAACGGGCGCCGTCATCACGATTGACGATGCCCAATCACTCGGATTTCCATGACTTGCAGCCTACCGTCGAAGGAGACAAAATGGCTATTGTGCTGGCGCTTTTCGCGAGCCCGCGGGGTGCCGCGTCCGTTTCAACCGGAATGGCAAATGCCTTTCTTGATCACTATCAAAAGAGAATGCCGGACGATAAAATTCCTACGTTCAATGTTTTTGATCGCGCTATCAGTACGCGCAGGCGATGTAGGTAAGCTCAAGAATTTCCTGGAACATGAGTTATGCTGCGACCAGCCAGTCGGCGCGCGTATGTGCCAACCCGTGGAGACGGGTATTATATTTCGTTGAAGACTAGGGGATAGCCGAAATCTCTGGACAGTGTGCTTCAGCACCACCAGAAACAGCGCGAATGCAGTTCACCAGTGGTCGCGTCGACGATTAATTTGCCCCGTTCTGAGATGGGCTCCCAAGTAGGACCTAAGTGCAGCTCGTGCGTTCGCTGCATGATGGGTGGCTTTGAGTTGCGGGCGGGCCCCTTTCTACGCAGCGCATGGGACCAAACGCTCTCGAGAATTCTGACGCCGCCTTCAGCGGCATCCAGCAGGTCGTTGGCGGCGAGTTCGTGGCTCGTGGCAGCCGCTTTGAGCAAATTTGGTTGGAATTTGTGAAGACCGCGGGTCTGATGTGGTCGTTGCGGTCTTGTCTCAGTATGCGCATCAGCATTTCGCGATCTGTTCGAGACACCAATCGTGAACGAAACGCGCATAATCCGTGGTATGGAATAGCATCAACTGATGCGACGCTCCGTCAAATTGATGAAAGGTAGTCGGACCGCCAATCTTGTCGCATAATTCTCGAACGCGCGCTGGCGGTGCAAAGGGATCATTTTCGCCCACGGTCAACAGGATCGGTTTTCTGTTCTCGGAAAGCGGAACGGCCGGGACATACGTTCCCATCGTCAAAAAAGAGGCAAGGTCGTAGCTCCAGGTATTGTAGGGATCCAGCAGCTTTTGTGCGGCAGCCCCGCTATAGCCGTAATCCTCATCGAAATTGATCAACGTGGCGATATCCAACCGGACCGCACGGCCAAGCAGTTCCAAGACTCTTCCGATTCCCGGTTCGGAAAAGGGATGATGCGGGTTCGCCCCGGGAAGCGCCACGGAGCCCATGAACACCCCGCCCAACACCGCCGCACTGCTCGCAAGCGCGCCATATGCTGCGCCACCGCCGAGGCTGGAGCCCAACACGAACACGGGAATTTTGCACTCAGTTGCGATGTGTTCGGCAAAGTCGGCGCCGGCCTTCGACCATTCTTCCAACGTCCATTGGCCGCGCGGTCTTGTCGATGTCGATCGTCCATGACCCGGTGCATCGTAGGACCAGAGATCAACGCCCTTTGCAGCCATCTGCTCGCAAAAGACGTCATATATGCCACCGTGCCCACCAATCCCGTGCGATATGAGAAGCGCATATCGGGGATTGGGCCCCGCATAGCGGTGACAGTATATTTCGTTGAGTAAGTGGCCTTCGACTTTCATAGCTTCCCCTATTGTCTTTCAGCCTTTTTTCAAAACGCGGCTTCCAAGATTGCATGAATGACGGCCGCGCTCTCGATGCGCCTTGGATTTTGGCGGACGAACATGTTCTGCATCGCTCCAACGGCGATGGCATCGAATTGTGATCTGAGAACGCCGACTTCGAACAACGATGTCGGCAGTCCAAGATCTTCAACGAGCCGTGCAACGGCGCTCGCGGCAGATTTGCCTGCGGCCCCTAACGCTGTGGCGACAGCCTTTTGGCGGTCCGCATTCACAGCCTCATTGAATCGCAGTACATGCGGCAGCATCACGCAGCTGCAAAATCCGTGTGGCACGCCGGCCACCGCGCCGAGCTGATGGCCGATGCCGTGACTGGCGCCCCAGGGTACGCGGTTCAATCCGGCGCAGGCGAGCCATACGCCCAATTGGGAGTCGAGCCGAGCCTGGAGATTGCCGGACTCGCGTTTTGTGATGCGCAACGATTCCGAAAGCATCTTTATCGCCTTGAGCGCGAGCGCGTCGGTGTACGGTATAGGGGCGGAGGAGCAGTAAGTTTCGATCGCGTGGTCCAGTGCGCGAATACCTGTTGACAGCCATAGGCGTTCATTCGTGGCCGTCGTAGCTGCGGCATCGAGAATTACGGTGTCGGCACCGATTTTTGGGCCGGCAAAAAGTTGTTTCACCTGAGTCGTAAGGTTCGTACAGCCTCCGAGATCACTGAACTCCGCGCCCGAAAGTGTCGTTGGAACAACGATTTGTCTGATGGGCGGCGACGCGATGGGAGGAACGCATTGCGTGCCGTCTGGCGCAACGGTGATGGCGATGCGATCCAGTTCGGCTTCGCTCTGGATATTCTCCGCCAAACATGCCAATGCGATCTTAACCGTGTCGATAGGCGTACCCCCTCCGATGGTCACGATTAGATCAGACCGATGTTCTGTTATCGCATTGAGCAAATCGAACACGGCCGAGCGCGGAACATGTGGTCTTAAGCGGTCGAATATTGCGCATGAACTGTCCTGCAGCTCGCGCTGCAACGACGCGATAGATCCCGTTGCGCGGGCAAAGCTCGGAGAAACGACGAGCAGAGGACGTAGGCTTTCGCGACGCAACACTTCTGCGGAAACGGCCTCAACGAAGGGCTCACCCCAAAAGATACGGTCGAGTTGAAGTGGGCGATAGCTCCCGGACAAGGCCGCCCGCTTATTCCTTAAGTCTGCACCGTCGGTTGCTGGACGCTCCGATGACATTTCTGACGTTCTTCCTCCTTCGGACGACATATTGTCTGACAATGGTACAAGAAGGTATGTCGGCGTTTGCTCCGAGGCAAGCCAAAATGACGTGTTCGAAGGGACAGCTTAATGCGGTCAATTTCAGCGACTATGTCATGGAAGGCCGGGCGTCCGCCTATGAGGCGCGACCCTGAAGTTGACTGAGACTCAAGAATTCGACGGTTAGGTCGTACCCCGTCCATCGCTCTGTCGAACCGAAGTTAAAGATTAATCTGAAGAGAAACTTCATAAGTTTCGGCCGCAAAATGCAAGTGGATCGAATCAGACACGTGCCGCCCATGCACCATGCTCTCGTTAGCGCACGCGTCCTCTAAGAGGGGGTAAAGTGTTCCCTCCAACGGAGCTTATCATCGCTGCATTCGACACCGAAAGGGATGCTCACAATACTTGGCAAAGCCCGGCGGATAGATTTACGCAATCCTGGCAACATCGCTGATGCCATCAGAAAAGGGTCTGCTACATTTATCTGCGGCTCGTCAGTCAGTGTTGATTCCATCAACTACACTATCTGGCGCGCAGCGACCGGTCCGTCAGTCGGCGCACGTCGCGCGGTTATGTCGATGACGTTCGCGCTCGGATCGACAATCCGGGCAATGAGCGCATCCAGTGCTTCCAGCGCGGCGCGTTTCTCGACCG
>Ga0302326_10022920_pt1 | contig 12749 bp, 9 predicted proteins | sample Palsa_T0_3_FD_202264 | JGI IMG/M metagenome (GOLD analysis project Ga0302326, IMG submission 202264) | Peat permafrost microbial communities from Stordalen Mire near Abisko, Sweden - Palsa_T0_3 | ecosystem: Environmental > Terrestrial > Soil > Palsa > Peat permafrost | place: Sweden: Abisko... | reverse complement strand
CATGGCGTGCGGTTCCAGCGGAATGTCCATGATGATCCTCGATCCTTCCTGCTGTTCCACGGGTTGGTCCGAAGTCCAGAATTGCGAGAGAACGATGACCCGCGTGCCGAGGAAGACTGCTTCTTCCAGATTGTGAGTTACGAAGACAACGGTCTTCTTGTATTTTTCCCATAGCTTGAGAATAAAAATTTGCAAATCTTCCCGGGTGCTGGCATCCAGCGCGCCGTAAGACTCATCCATGCAAATCAGCTCCGGCATGCCGAAAAGATCAATGGTAATGAGTGTCTGGGCAATCGCCACTCTCTGTCTCATGCCGCCGGACAATTCCGGGGGATACTTATTGCTGGCATCGGTCAGGCGCATGTCATCCAAATACTTGCGCGCCATGTCCCTGGCTTGCTTCCACCAAGTTGGCGAAAAGCGCTGAAGCAAACTGGACTGAAACTCCAGGCCAAGAAGAATATTCCGCAGCACCGTCAGGTGCGGCGCAAGACCGTAGTTCTGAAAAACAACTCCGCGTGTCCGGTCGGGAAAAGACGGCAGACGACCAAGCACCTCGAAATTCGTGGCGCGCTGGACAATTTCCTGGCCGGTGAAAAGTTTGAGCAGCGTTGATTTGCCACAGCCAGAAGGTCCTACCAGCGAAACGAACTCGCCTCGGCTGACGACCAGGTCAATATCGTTCAGCACGGTCCGCGTGCGGCCAAGGGCAGCATCGAAATAGCCATGATAAGCGTCTTCAATGTGGATGGACTCGTTCCCGGTTATCTGCGGTTTCGGTCTGGGTATGAATTCCGTCATGGCGAATCTCTTGTCAGTCTTCGCCTTTTCCGTACCACCTGAAACACGGGAGTTTCAACAGACCCAGCAGAAGCAAATCGCTGGTATAAGCGAGAAGAGATATGTAAATGACATAAGGTATGATCAAGGCCATGTTCAGGTATCTTTGCTGGAGGTAGATTCTAAATCCCAAGCCTTCGGTGGCGGCCACAGCCTCCGCCGCAATAACATAAATCCACGCCGCGCCCAGCGACACTCGAATGAGGTCAATCAGCCGCGGTAGCATCTGCGGCGCCACAATTTTGTATAACACTTGAAATTGGGAAGCCCCCAATGTCAGTGCTTTGACCGTCAGTTCTGCTGGCATTCGTTCCGCCATGCCGGCGATGGTCCGCATCATCGGTATGCCAATGCCAAAGGCGATCAAGAACACCTTCGAGATTTCTCCCACTCCCAAGGCCACCAGGATGATCACCAGCAGAGCCAGCGGATTGATGTTGGACAATCCTATGACCAGCGGACCAAGCAGCGCGCGGAAACCCGGGAACATCCCCATGAGGATTCCTATGAAGTAACTCGCCACTGCCGCAATGCCGATGCCGATGCCGAGGCGTTTCAGACTGGCCTTGGTGTCTTCCACGAAAAGATTTTTTCCTGATCGCTTGTCGGGCACGGTCATAATATTTTTCATCGCATCGGACATCTGACGCAACGAGGGCATCAGTTTATCATCGGGGTTGACCCGGTGGCGGACATGCGAGGCATACATGTACAATCCGATTAGAACGGCCACGGGCAACAGCCCCAGAATGCGCCCAAACACCATTCCCGGCCGGGCATGAAGCCCGAAAAAAACAGGGATGCTACGCTTCAGTTCGGTCATACTGTTCAGCTATAGCTTCCCTGCCGCCGCCGCCTTCACATAGTCGCTGACATAATGAATTTTGACGTGCCTGGCATCCCCGACGATTTTTCCGCCTGGCAACTCTATGCCGATGAAGTCAGCCGACTGCGCTCCTTGTCCCAAAAGGCCGTGATCAAAGCAAAAGCTGGCGACCGTTTTGGCGGTCTTTTCCAGCACGGGGCTTTCGATGAAAGCGATGCCTTCCTGGGGTGTGTAGAACATCTTGGTCGTGCGCAGTTGGGCCTTGAATTCAGGAACGGTGCCCCCCGCGAATTTCGCCATGGCTTCAATCGCATCCTCCGTTTGTTTTCCATGTCCCGACATCACGGCCATCGCCTCATACCAAGCGCCGACCAAGGCTTTTTTGACGCCTTCAGGAGCGTCATGGCGGACTACGAGAAGATCCTGAATCTCACCGGGAATTTTCGAGGAGTCAAATACGAGGGTTGCTTTCGGCAGATTACGCACTTGCATCAGGATTGGGTTCCAGGTGACCGTCGCCCCGCGCGCGCCCGAAGCGGCAAAGGTGGCGCCAATATTGGCGTCGGACGTATTGACTTCCGTAATATCGGAATCATGCAAACCGGCCGTCTTAAGGGCCTCCGAGAGAAGATACGAAGAGACCGAGCCTGAGACGATCAAAACCTTTCGGCCTTTGACATCCTTGATGCTCCTGCCATTGAACAGGACCAGACCATCGTTGCCATCGGAGTAATCCCCGACCACGAGCACATCGGAATCAACCCCACCCGCGGCCGGCACATCGAGTGTGTCCATGATTGTCATGGCGCAGCCGACAGACTCGCCAGAACTGTACTGGCTCATGCTGGTGGGATAGTCATTGATCAACACGATTTCGATCTTGACCCCGTACTTGTCAGCCCACTTCTTCATAATCCCGGAGTCGGCAATGTATTGCCAAGGCTCCCAACCCGTGTAGTGGGACCACAGATAGCGGTAGGTTTTTTGATCTGCCGCGCCCGCCTTGGTTGGAAGCAAACATGCGGCGGAAACCACTGCAATGGCTATGATTGATTTTAAGAGTTTCATAGAGTTATTTGTTTTTCTGTCAAATGTTTTTCTTGCCTGTGGCCGTAAGGTCCTGGTCGAGATTCAAGGTGACGGCGGCCTTGTTGCCACGCTCCATCCTGGAAATGGCCTGTTCGCCCATGGCCGTAAGCGTGTCGCGCTCGCGGATGGCTGTTCCCATTTGTTCGAGGGCGCGCATGCGGAATGTATCCACGTCATCCAGCGCCTTGATGGCGTCTTTCATGGCCTGGGCCAGACCGGCGTCGGACAGTTGCGCCGAAGCGGCTTGCTTGTGTATCTCAATGCCTTGCGTGGCCAGCAGCTTAGCATTGAACGCGATGGTTCGGTTGCCCACGTCGTCAAGGGCTTGAATTTTAGTCAGGACAATCTTTTGATTGGCCAGCGCCTGGGCGGCAGTGATGCCAATAAGCAACGCGGGATAAGTCACGTTCTTGCAACGGGCGACGCCCCTGACCAGTTCCTTGTTGTTCTCGATGAGCACTTCAAACATCAGCACGCCCTGTTGATTGACCACAAGCTGCTGCTGAAGGTCTGTGATGCGCTGGCGCAATCGGAAGATCAGCTTGGTGTTGATATACTTGGCCTCGTCGCTGGCCGGATCGTACTTGGCCACTTCCGCCACGAGCTTCTCATCGATCAATTGACAGGTGGCGATGTAGCGCATGAGATCGCGCGTCGCCTGACGCATGATGGTCTGTTCGCCCCGCAACGTATCAATATCGCGGATGAGTTGTTGCCGGCTGACTTCGACGGAATCGAAAAGCGCCTCGATCACTTTGCCGGAGGACTCGAATTTCGTGAAGTAACGATTCAGCTTGTTTCCAATGCCGGGGATGTGGCTGGCGACCCTTCCGGCCCAGCCCGCGTCAAAATTGAACCGGGACGGATCAATCTCGTCGAACTGGACTTTCAAGTTGGTGAGGGCGTCGGCAATGCCTTGCCCCTCGCCGCCGCCGATCTGTCCAAGGCGCCGGAGAGGTTGCTGGAGAAGTTGATTGGCGGTGGCCGCCTTGCGTTGCTGCACCACGCCGAGGTTCTCGACTGAGAGACCGGCTTGCTCCTGGGCTTCGGCATCTTCCACCGGGACTTTGAGCAACTTGCCGACAAATTCGTTGGCCTGCCGGTCGAGTTCGGGATCGACTTTTTTCTGTTTGACGGCGCTGGTGATCTCATCCGGGCCAAGAAGGCCGAGATCGTTTCTCAATTTTCCAGGGTCCGCAATCTGTGGCGCCCCTTCTCTCAGAGCGGACTGTTGCTGACCCAACAAACCCAGGTTTTGGGTCGGTGCTGCTTGTAATTGTTCCGGCATAAACTGTTTTCCTTTCTTGTTGTCTTATTTTTTTAAATCTTGTTCCAGCGTAATGGCTGGAACCTGTCTGTTATTGGCCCGCACTATCATTTGATCAAGAAGACCCATGGCTTCTGCCATGATCTCCCGCGGCGTCTGCGAGGCGGACCTGTCCTTGATCCGGATCGCCGCGTTGCCCGCCTTGTCCATGGTGGCCAGAGCTTCTTCATTTCCGGCCAGAAGCTCATCGACTTCCTCCAGCGTTTGATCAAAAACACCGGCCTGATCCTGCAAGGCTTTAAGATTGATCTCGTCGGCGTGAGACCGTTTTGGCTTGGCTTCCAAAGCGGCGACTCGCGCCGTGATATCCTGACGATCCATGTCCTTGGTGTTGAGAAGCAACGTGACCACACGTTCCAGGTTCTCAAGGCCGGAACGATAAACCTGTTCCGCGGTTCCCATCACCCGGGAAAAGGTCAATTCATTTTCCGACAAGACCCGGCGGAACACGGCGAGGAGGTTCTGAAACTTGTCCTCGAATTGCGCCACCTGGATTTGTCCCTGCTTGCATCCCAGCTTCTTTAGATCGGCGGCAAGTTCCGCTGACTTTTGCTTCTTAAGTCGTTCGAACGCCTCGTGCAATTCGGCATAATGCGCTTGCATATATGCGTCCTGTTTGCCGAAAAAGCGATAGGCCCAATTGGCCGCTCCAAGCCCGATACCGCCCACCGCGATAGCCGCCGAAAAAGGCGCCGAAGCGATTCCGAACAGCGTCAGTCCGACCGCCGTCGCCGTGCCCAAGGCCGGCGGCCACAGAGTCAGCGGATGCTGGATAAGATCGAAAAGGGCCGCCCGTCGGGCCGCGCTCTCGCTGAAATCCAGTGCTCGGCTACCCGTGTCGCTTTTCATAGATGTTCATTTCCGGCTTTTTGAAATTGAGACTGACTCTTATATCATTATGTCCTGTTCCGCAAGCGGGATCACGGATCACACTTGCGCTTGCTTGAGCTTTTTAACCTCGCGGATGCTATCCACGAAATCATGTGTGAAATCCCGCAGCGCCTCCTCGTGATCCGATGCAAAGCTCTGCCGATACACGCTTTCCACCGCGGCGACGACATCTTCCGGACGAACTCCTTCGGTGGCCTGCGGTTTGAAGAGTTCCCTCTCCAGCGCCAGCCTTTTCGCTTCCTCCACCACGACCGGCACCATGGCCCCGCTGACGATGTCCGCCAGCGTGAAATAAACGGTCGTGTTCTGGGCCGCCGCCGCTTCGCGCTGGATTTCGTAAATGATCCGTTTGGGGGAAAACAACTCTTCCGCAAACGTGTCGCCCAGTTTTTCCCTGGTCGTCGTTTCAGACACAGGGACATGGACCATGTTCTTGAGAAAAATTTCGCGGGCCGCCTTCCGGTCGGGCCGGCCAATGCGCAACTTCACATCGATGCGGCCTTCGCGGATGGCGGCATAATCCAGCGACTCCGGTTTGTTGGTAGCCAAAATAACGATGGCGCCCGATTGCCGCACTCCCTGCATTTCCGCCAGGAAGGCGGGGACAATCGTCCGGAGAACATCACTGCTGATGCCGGAGTCTCGCTTGGCCAGAATGGATTCCGCCTCGTCCAGAAAAATCACCGGCCGAATGCCTGTTTTCTCGTAGAACTTGCGGGCGCGCGCGAAAATATGCCGGATGGTCGCTTCCGGCACGCCGACATATTTATCCAGAATTTCCGGCCCTGACACGAGAATGAAACCTTGCGAGGCTTTGGCGCCCTTGGCGGCGCAGGTCGCGGTGATGGAAGAATAAATAGCCTTGCCGAACATCGTTTTGCTACAACCCGGAGGCCCATAAAGCAACACGCCGGAAGGCGGCTTCTTGCCGAAGAACTGGTAATGCTCCGGGTGGCGCATCGGTTTTTCGAGCGCATCCATGAAACGGTTCTTTGCTTCTTCCTGGCCGCAGATGTCATCCCACGAAACGGGGTCTGCGTGGTCCACCGAAAACGAATCATCCTCCAAACCGAAGTTGGCGATGATCACCGTCCCGCTGGCATCCAGCACCACTTTTCCGCTGGGTTCGAGCTGGCCGGCAAATTTCCCGGCAAAGACCGTCTTGCGATTGCCCTGGAAATCCACTAGGGCCATATCTCCATCAAGCGCCTGCGCGACAAAAGCGATGCTGCCGGAGGCGGCTCCCTTTTCGACGCCCACCACCGCTAGGGGATCGCGCGAAAGCTTGAGCACATCGCCAGGCTGAACCTCGAATCCGCTCACGAAGAATTCAAGCAACTGGCCCCCATAGATGGCGGTGGCGAGCTTCTCGGTTTCCTCCTCCGCCAGTTCCAAATCGCAAGCGCCATCCTGCACCAACGGCAGGCCAATCCGATAACGGTTTTTGTAACCCGTTGGAAACAGGACATAAGCCCATCCCACCTCTTCCTCCTTCGAACCGATAACTTGTCCTGTTCCAGCAGCTTCAGGTTGCAAACCAAAATACTTGCTGTCTTTTTTGATTTTCACCAGGGTTCCTTTTCGGCCCAGCTTTTCAGGCGAAGAAATTGGGCCGCGTAACATGACACGAATCACGGTGGCAAGGCCAAGCGGATACATTGATTTTGCGCCGGTTGTTTCTGTGGGATTGGTTGTCATACGTTAAAAGGATTCCGCCAGCAACGATACTTCCACCCTCGGCAATCGGTAGTCATGATAGGCGCGATCACTCTCTCCCGGCTGCATCAGCAAAGGCCGTGCGCCGCCATAGCCGACGGCCCGAATGCGGTTCGCGTCAATGGCGTAGGTAATCGTAAGATAACGCATGACGGCATCCGCCCTGTCTTGGGAAAGCGACTTATTGGCATCCGCATCCCCGAGAAACGAGGTGTGGCCTTCCACCAAAATCCGAAAAGTTGGATAGTGTTTCAGGCGTGAAACCATGGCATCGAGTTTTTCTTTTTCCGGCACATCCAGTTCGGCGGCGCCGCTCTGAAACATGATCGGTTCAATGTTAAGGCTGCCCACCGGACGCAGATTCGCCCATTGCGCCTCCGTCAGCGGTTTGAAGGGCCGGCTCAAACCGTCGCCCAGTTCGCCGGGCTTGCCCGCGTTGTCCGTCAGGGTGGCGAAGCCGTTCTTGATGCCGGTGTTATAGATTTGCTGATCGAAACTGCTATTGACAATCCGATAAGGATCTTTGTCGGGCAACGGATCGTCCTTGAAATCACCGCTCTGGACCAGTATTTCGACGGTGGACTGAATCGTATCGATCAGTCCCTGCTCGGCAATCTGGCCGGGGCCGGCGATGCCAAACCATTCCTGGCAGTTATCACTCAAGTTGACCCAGGCCACGCCGCCTAGCATCTTTTTCACCGAGTCACCCGATAGTTTGAGTTCCGTTTGAATGTCTTTCTGAAGGTCTTCTGGATCGTCTGAGTAAAACTTGAGAATCCTGAAGTAGGTTTTGAGAAGCAAATCCACCTGCTCTGGATTCTTGCGCGCAAACTCGCGATTGACCACCAGAATATCAACGATAAGTCTGCTGGTGCTTTCAGTTCCCAGGATTTTTGCGACACCTGGAATTTCGAGCGCCTTAGAGACATTCGGTTCCCATAGCACGGCCACGGATACGGTTTTATTCTGCAGGTCTTTGAGCGCTTCCTGCGAATCCTTGGTCTCGATTCGCCGGGACTTGGCAAGGTTTTTCAAGGCAGGAACATTGAAATGGGAGCTGATGGCTTTGAGCAAATGCTGGCTCGGCGATGACGGCGTGTAGGCAATCTTTGGCATTGTCGCGCTGTTGAACGATTTGAATGAATCAAGACTGGAAACAACATTAGTGTAAGCTACCAAGGCGTCGCCGCCTTTGGATTCATCGAGTATCGCCACAATGGTCGCCGGAAAATCAAGCGGCGCAGCATTGAGAATGTAAGAGTCAACCGTCACCACTGCGAAGTCCAATTCGCCATCCTTTAGCTTTTTCATCCGCGCGGGGTAATCGCCGCCATCATTGGAAATGTCGAGCATGTAACCCTCATTTCGCATGGCCTTTTTCATCCGCGCCGAACTGATGGGATAATAACCAATCCAGTCGTCAATGGCCAGCGTGATTTTCCCCTTGAGACTCTTGGCGTCGCTTGTCTCTTGCTGGATTCTGCTTTTCAGAATCGGTATGATCTTTTTGGCTAAGTAAAGACTAGGAATGCTGAACAGCAAAAAAAGAATGACAAATAGGGTGGTTTTCTTCATGGGACCATATCCATATCAAAACCAAGAATGCTCCGGTGGCCATAATCGGGCGGCACAGCGGGATTCTCGCGAATTTGTGTTACAAAGTGCCACAGTCCTCTGTCTGATTGGAAAATCCCTTCGCCTTCGGCCAGCGTCCGACGGAAGTATTCGGTCTTTTTGTCAGGAGCATAGACAATGCTTTCGCCGCCGACGATGCCCGCGCGCTCAATGACCAATGCGGAAACTATATAATCCGCACCGTCCTGGTGAATGCCTTCGGGCGCGTTATCGCCGCCAGATAGAATATCGGCGAAGACGAACATCTGATGAACATTCATCCGCAGCCTTGTGCAATCAGGATGCCGCTCGCGCACCAGTTCGGCAAAGCAATCCATAAGATGGCGAACTTGGGGATGTTCCGCCACAATGGCTTCCATTTCGTGAAAGACCCGCACGAGCGCCCGCGGGTCGCCCGGCGCCACATTTTGGCGATATTGCTCAGCCGGCGCGCGCTCGAGGCTCCATCTTTTTGCGCCTCGCGTCATGTTGAATCTGGCCACGGATCGTTTTCTTCGGCCCGTCATGCCGATGCGATCAAGTTCATTGCGATCCACATCGTCCAATTCCTTGATAATATCATAAACTGCGGTGAGGTCGTTCTTGTATGCGTAATAATCACTTAAGAATCCGTTCAGCCGATCCGCATGTTGGGGAAAGCGCCGCTTAAGAAGTTCCACCTTGGCGCGTTTGGCATCATAAGGATCCAAATGGAGGACGGAAAACGTCGGACGAAGATCGCGCAGAAAGCTATCTTGATCCACCCCAAACGTTGCCAGATTGAATACACGCAACACGGGGATTTCACATCCAAATTTGCCGGAAAGCTCGGCCTCATCTGTGATGTATTTTTTCATTGCGTCCATTCCATTCAGGCACTCCAGCCGCACTCAACGCGCGACCGGATTGTCACTAAATTCCGATTCAGCCAGGACACTTTCCAGTCCTTGGTTAAGTTCTTTCAGGTTTGTGGCATCGTGATATAACGTCATTCCCGGCCGGTTCAAGCTATGGCCTTCGCCAATGCAGAAACCGATGGTGCTGATAATTACCGGCGACTCTGAGACAACCTTGTTGACAATCTCGCGGGGGTCATCTCCCCGATCAGCCTCGCCGTCCGTGACAACCACCAAATAATACTCTCCGTAACCAAGCTGGCGCCGGGCTTGCTTTTGCAGCAGGGAATAACCCAACTTGACCGCCTTGCCCAGCGGAGTGTTGCTATCGGAACGCACATCCTGCAACGCTTTGTTGAATGCGTTTCGATTGAGCGACAGCGGCGCTCGTTCCGTCACGCCCCGGCTATCGAACGCGCAAAGTCCAAGGTTGTCCTCCGGCTTGATTTTCGTGGCAAAAGAAGCAATGGCTTGCTTGGCCGCGACAATTTTCGACAAATTGCCGGAACACTGGGAGTCGGCCATGGAACCGGAACCGTCCAGCACAATCAGGAAGTTCCGGCGGGTCAGCAGCGTGTCGATGTCTTTGTCCGTATCCTTTCCGTACCAGAGTCGGTCGTTGAAACCGCGCGCTTCCTCGGGGGCCGAGGCCGTGCTTTCTCGCGGCGCGTTCTTATGCTGGGCAGAATGATGGACCTGATTCCGATTGTTTCTTACAACGACAAACCAGCCAACAATACAGATAAGAACAATGAGCCTTGCTCCATTTTTCATTTGCCACCTCCATCTGGAGTCCAGACTGCTTCGGCCTCGACATTGACGATGCGCAATTCGCATCTCATATTGGAATAGGCTGCTTCCTTGCTCGTCGGCCGGATGGGTTCGCCGTCTGACATGGTCCCTGTCTTGGGGTCGCTGATGCCATGACCCATGGTGGTAAACTGCGACGGGTCAAGCGCGACCCCTTTCGACTTGGCGTAGTTGACAATGGCTTCCCTCACCTGCACGGCGCGATTGAGTGAAGTGTTATTCGCCGACTGCCTGATCCGCGATAGGACTAGCGGCGGTTGTCCCTTTGTTTTGGCATCACAATATCCCGTGGGATCGGCGTAACCTTCAACCGTGATGATGGCGCCCGCATAAATGGCTGCGCGTTTGATGACCTCGTCGAATTGCCCGGCATACGCATCGGGAGCGAATGTGGCCTGGTTCGGCTTGAAGAAAACTTCAAACTCAAACAATTGATTATCCTTGAGGGTGCCTTGTTCCGAACGCTGCGCCATCACCTTGGCCACCTCGCTGCTTTCAAACTTCGGAGTTTCGCTGGCCACGATCTGCGTCAACCCCTGTTTGAGCGCTTCATAGTCCAAACCCGCCGTATCAACCGCGACCTTGGACCCAATCAGGCCCAAGCCGATCAACCCTGTCTGAATCTCGTCCTGCAAGACGGAGAAACGACGCGGGAAAGTCTGGCTGGTAAAAGTGTTGACGTTGCCGACAAAGCCCACGTACTCGCAATCTCCGTAGAGACCTTTCACATCCGCCGCCGCCTGCGGGCTATCAAAAAGAATGGATGCGGAAGCGGTCATTAATTTGTTGAAATCGGCCTTTTGCGTGGCGTTGTCGCGCATCAAGACGGCCAGTTTCTCCTGAGCCACGAGCAAAGCGTGGGCAAACTTGACCACGTCGTCCTTGTGCGCCTGGAAATAATCGCTCCGAACGGCATAGACATCGACGATGATGCGGCTGGCCGTTTTGGTTGACATGAGAATGTGCGCGCCCTTGACTGATTTTTCCGCGCCCGTGCCGATGGAGCCATTGCTGGTGATTTCGGCCGCATCCGGGCTGATCATGAATGCCGCGTCCACGGACGGGTCGCTGCGAATGGCCGCCGCCGGGCTGTTGTCGGACGCCGTCAGGTCTTTGACCCACTTGATCTTAACGTCCGACAGGGCAATCCCCGCGTCGGAAAGGACTCTTGTGAGATAATCCACATGCGGGCCATAGGCTTGCAAAACGATGGTCTTTCCCCGCAAATCCGCCGGAGTCTTGATACTCGATTTTACGACCAGAACGTCGCCGCCAACCGAATAGGTCAGTTGGCCGATGACCACGGGTCTGACCCTGGGATCATTGAGCGCTTCGATGGCAGAGTTGAGCATCCCAAGAGTGCATCGCAAATAGGCGGAATCGCCCCGCATATAATCCCCGATTTGCCCGACGAAATCATCCTCCCGCTTGAGCGTAAATTTCAATCCTTGCGCGTCGAAAATGCTGCCGGCGGCGGTGCTTTTGGCGCTGCCGTTGGCCAGGATGGTGGCGATATCGCCGCCCCAAGTGATAATGGGCAGTTGCATGGCGCCGCCTTCCCCAACCGGCACCACGCCCTGTTTGATGACTCTGGAGAGCGGCGGCGAATCAACGTATTTCGTCGTTGCGGCGTATAGGGAAACGGCCGCCGGGCCGCAAATAAGGAGCATCACCATCGGACCAATGAGTGTTTTTTTTGTCCTGGTTCTTGTTTTCATACTGCATCACTTTCTACTTATGATCGGAGTTTACCTTAAGAAATCGTTTAGGCACTTATAAAATACGCCTCATTTTCTAATGGCCAAGATTGAGTTGACAGGAGGCGACAAAGGGAGCAGAGAAAAAGACTCTCTGTTTTAGACCCTCAAAGCATCTCCTGCTGTTTTTCGGGCCTTGCCTCGCGTTGGGCTTTGGCGAAGGGATTTAATTGCGGCGGCGCTTCCACGCGCTCGACGCCGTTGAGCAATCCTTCAATCGTTAGAATCTGGATCTTGGGATAATCCTTATCGTGCCAGAGTTTGGAAGTGTAACGGCCCGCGTCGGCCGCTTCTTCACGCATGGGTTTGGTGGGTTTTTCCAGCGTAAGCAATATGCCGGCGGCAAATTTCTGGTTGTTCACGTCGCCGAGCAGCGTCGCGACGTCGTTGCGCTTGACGCCGCCGCCTTTGACTTGCACGAGAATTCTTTCGCGTTTGTCTTTGCTCTCGTAGAAATAAAGCATCCCGTCCACTCCTCGATCCGCGCCCTTGCCATCGCCTTGCGTGCGCGGGCGGGCTTCGATCAACGAAAGCGCCCATTGCTGGAATTGCCACTTATCCAAATCCGCCAACGCCTTTGAACTGGCGAAATCCGTGGGCTGGCCGCGTTCCTCGTATTGGACATTCTCGCCGAAAGCATCATTAAGACGGCGTTTGATAAGGTTGATGGCAAGATAAGTGACATCAATGCCAATCCATTGCCGGCCCAGTTTTTGCGCCGCGTGGACGGTGGTGCCGCAGCCACAAAAAGGATCCAGCACGACGTCGCCTTTGTTGCTGCTGGCTTTGAGAATGCGTTCAAGCAGTGCCTGTGGCTTTTGCGTTGGATAGCCCAGACGCTCCGCCGCGACGGCTCCGATGGCGGGAATGTCAGTGATGTTCGATTTAATGGGAGTGCCTTTTTGTTCGTCCAAGTATCGTTTCAAATATGGCCGCCCGGTTTTGCTCCATTCAATTCTGTTGTCGTCATCAAGCGCTTTCAA
>Ga0302326_10022918_pt1 | contig 12750 bp, 10 predicted proteins | sample Palsa_T0_3_FD_202264 | JGI IMG/M metagenome (GOLD analysis project Ga0302326, IMG submission 202264) | Peat permafrost microbial communities from Stordalen Mire near Abisko, Sweden - Palsa_T0_3 | ecosystem: Environmental > Terrestrial > Soil > Palsa > Peat permafrost | place: Sweden: Abisko... | reverse complement strand
TACCCGGCTTAGCCGATGCACCCATGCGACGCCTGCCTACCCTCACCCCAAATGCCTGGGCCATGCAGCATCAGTAATCGGCAAAATCGCCCACGTCCGTCAACCCTGTCCTTGCTCAGACGCATACAGTTCAATGATGCTGTCGTCTTTCAGGATCGCCTTCAAATCGGGAACGCGCGCGAAGAACGCTCCCAGAACCAACAGAACCGTGTGACCTAGGACCGTTCCGGCGCCATGTGCGAGTACTTCCAGGACAATGCTGTTCAGGACCGCCCCGTCTCCTTTCGCGCCCGGTCCAGTCGGCGCTGTAGCCATAGTTGCCCGTACTTCAGTTTCTCGATTCAGCGCTGCAGAAAGTTCGCGAGTAAGGCCGAGCAGAGCCTCCGCCGACAAAGTGTCTGCTTCTATCCTGAGGGTGACTGCCATCGTGCATCTCCGTCCTTTTAGACTTGTGGGCAACCCCGCGAGCTCCGTCTTAATTCTTGCGATCTCCTGAATATGCTTGTCCTACATCGGTGACTCATTTCTAGGCTTCCAAAACGAAGATATTTTACACCCCCTCTTCCGTCCTGCGTTGACGCGTTTGCGAAGGCCGAGAGTTGCTGTAGAGCGCGCCGCTGCGCTGCCGGCACGATCGATTTTTCCGCTTCCGACGAAGGCCAGAAGGCACATTCCAATTCACGTTCCAAAACGTTCCAAATCAACTGAGTTTTCCATGGCGGCTAACGGCGAAAAATACCGGCAAGTCATTGAGAAGATTGGTGGAGCTAGTCGGGCTCGAACTATTGACCGGTGTTGACAATACGCAAGTTATTGATTCGTATGCCTGCCAAAAGGCCTAAAAAGGCACCAGTCCCAACGTTTGGGTACATTTTAGGTACAGTGAGTTTTTCTCACACTAGCGAATAAATAGCGAACATTGCCAGCGCCGTGATGGTATCACGCCGCCTTCGCCACGACTGACCTCCAGTGCGGTTTCATCCACGCGTATTGCCCGTGGCAGACGAGCTCTGCGGGAGTGGACAGTCAGCTAAGAAGAGCGTCAGTGACTTCCTGCGTTGTGGCAATCGCGCTGGCGTAGTTTGGGAGATTGGTAACGAGCGCGGCGTGCATAAACTCCTCTGAGTAATCTGCGGTAGCGTCCTTTACCAATGTGACGTCGTAGCCGAGTTCAACTGCAAAGCGCACGGTTGATTCTACGCATGTGTGCGCGATAAGCCCGGCGACAATAAGCCGCTGGATGCTATGCCGTTTGAGTTGCAAATCCAGATCGGTGTTTGCAAAGCCACTCGAACACCAATGCTCCTGAGCCACGATGTCTCCAGTCTGTGGGGCAAACTCAGGGCGGAACTCGCCGCCCCAAGTTCCATATTCAAACGTCTTTCGCGACCAGGCTGCTTTCTGTATCGGCGCGGCGTACTTCCAGGTCTCGTAGTCGCCGGGACGGTATCGATGATGCATCGCATAGAAAACTCGCACCCCCGTCTTTCGCGCTGCGGTCAGCAACTGCAACATGTGAGCGATGCAGTCATTCGCCTCGGCAACGGTCTTAATGCGATCCCATAGTTTGCCGCCTTCAGAGATGAAGTCGTTGTACGGGTCGATCACGAGAAGTGCTGTGTTCTCTTTGTCGAGCTTTAGATTTGTCACGTCTTTCCTCCTCATGTTCATCGAAGTTCTCGGTTGCTGTCAGGACTAGACAGCCAAGTCATCCAACATGCGCGGCAGCGCCATTTCCGCTTCTCGAGTCTGAAAGCCACGTTTCATCGCAGCTTTGATCCGGTTCTGTGCTTCAGGCTTGCGCACACAGTCGAGGAAGAGACTCGAATCACGGCGAAAATCGTCTGCAGGCGCGAGTGCCACCGCATTGACCCGCTCCTTGATTACGGAAAGGCCGAAGGCAGGAAAGCTGGCTATCCGATGCGCTAGCGATTGAACGAAATCGCCGAGTTCGGAGGCGGGCAACGCTCGATTGATCCAGCCATAGCGTTCCGCCATTTGCGCATCGTAATCCTCCGCGCCCAACAGCACCTCGATCGCCCGGCCCCGGCCCATGAGTCGGGTGAGATGCTGGGCGGCGCCTGTGCCGGGGATCAGCCCGAACCCTGCCTCCGGTTGACCGAAAATCGCCGATTCGCGCGCAGCGAAGCGCATGTCACAAGCCAGCACAAACTCGCTACCCACACCGCGCACGCGACCTTCGATTTGCGCAATCGTGACTAAGCGGCTTGCGCTCAGATAGCGAAATACCGTCGCAAGCGAAGGTTCGCCGGTGAGCTTTGCTGCCAACCCGCCATACTCCGCGATCCGAGTTACGTCGACATGGGAGATGAAATAGTCGGGGTCGGCACTCTTGAAAACGAGTACATGGACGGAGTCATCGGCCTCGGCCTGTTGAATGAGAGAGACCAGATCGCGGACAAGTTCCGGCCCCAGAAGATTCATTGGTGGAGCGGCGATTTCCGCGAAAAGAACGCCGCCTTCTTTATGCGTAGAGATCGTTTCAAAACCAGCCAGCTGTGTTCCATTCTCCTGATCGATTGTGTTCGGCATATTTGTTCTCCTATATAAGTTAGGCTGCACTTGCGACAGCCGTGGGATTGTTGTTTCGCAATGCATGACGCTCAATACTCTTGGCAAACAGAGGCGTTTCCTGGTGGTTGTGCGCCTCTGAAATCGGCCTGCGGGCGGACTGAAAGGCCTCCCGTGGAATGCCCTGCTTAGCTAGAGAATCCAACAGCTCCGGCGTGAAGGAACTGTGCACGAGATTGGTAAACTCGCAGGTGTCGTCGTCGATCTTCTTCACGCTCAATTCCCATATCACGCCTACTTTTATTCTGCCGGTTGGCGTAAAGACATCTGAGGTTGAAACAAGCCGCAGGTGATGCGGCTCGGAAATCTCTTCAACGTAATGCTGAACCATTGGGCTTCCGCCGAGCACTTCGACGTTGATGGACATACGCCGACCATCCGGTGTGGTAGTCACCCCAGCAGAAACATGAGCCGGCGAACAAGACTGGTATTCCGATTCCGAAAGGCTGAAGCACCAGGTGGGAATATCTACTTGTTCGATGGGAGCCTGGATCGACGCTGAAAAACTGGACTTCACTAGTGTGTTGTCTTCCATATTTGTCTCCTTATCAATTCCACTCGGGAAGTTTCATCCCGAACTGTTTTGTCTCCATTTACTCGGCGTATTACTTGGTGAGGAAAATTATTCTGGACTGAGTCCGAACAGGAGGGCCTCCTATTATTTCGGAACCCTCCTGTACCCGAATCGTTAGCTATCGTGGTATTACGCAGCCTTCGACTGAGCGGACCGCAGCGATCTGAAGCCCACGCGAATCTCTTCTGAAAGAAGCTCGGGCTGCTCAAATGCCGCGAAGTGGCCGCCTTTGTCGAGCTTGTTGTAATGGATGAGTTTGGGATACGCCCGCTCTGCCCAGCTCTGTGGAGCGGGATAGAGCTCGTCAGGGAAGACGCTCACGGCCGTCGGGACAACGGAGTTTTTGACGGCGAAGAACGACGCCCCCTTGTTCTCCCAATAGAGACGGCCGCCTGAGACCCCCGTATTCGTCAACCAGGTGAGCGTGATGTTGTCGAGAACGTCGTCTCGTGTCAGCCCTTCGGTCCCTCCGGCAAAGACACGTGCGATGAGCTCGTAGCTGAGTGCGTCGTGATCGAGGAAATAAGCGGCCAGGCCGACGGGTGAATCCGCAATCCCGTACAATGTCTGCGGTCTCAACCCCATCTGGAAGCCGTAGCCGATGCCCTTCGCATAGACGAAGCTCAGCCGCTCGTAAGCGAGCTTCTCGTCAGCCGAGAGATTTGCCGGTGCGGGGGCGCCGGAAAAGGCCATCTTGTCGATGTCGAGTGGAATCACGTTAGGCATGTTGGTGTGAATGCCCAGCAATTCCGGTGGCGCCTGCGCGCCCATTAGCTCGGTGACGATCGCACCCCAGTCGCCGCCTTGCGCCACGAATTTCGTGTACCCGAGGCGCTTCATCAGCACGACCCAGGCGCGTGCGATGTGGGCGGGATCCCACCCGGTGGTGGTCGGTTTTCCGGAGAAGCCGTAGCCCGGCATCGACGGAATCACCACATCAAAAGCGTCCGATGCGCTCCCGCCATGTGCGGTCGGATTGGTCAGCGGATCAATGATCTTCATCTGTTCGATGATTGAGCCGGGCCATCCGTGCGTAACGATGAGAGGCAAAGCATTTTCATGTTTCGAACGGACATGGATGAAGTGAATGTCGAGCCCATCGATCTCGGTGATGAACTGTGGCAGGGCGTTCATTTTTGCCTCGATCTTGCGCCAGTCATACTCGGTTGCCCAATAGCGTGCGAGCGCCTGAGTGGTCGCGAGCTGCACGCCTTGCGTCGCATCCGTAACCGTTTCTCGTTCAGGCCACTTTGTCGCATTGATGCGCCTGCGCAGTTCGGTCAGTTCGGTTTCTGGGACGTTTACGTGAAATGGGCGAATAGCGGTCTTGTCAGAAGCTTGGTCAGCAGCTAGTTGGGGAACAGTCGTTCGGGTCATGGTGTCTCGCTCCTTTGAAGTTGATTTCCCCATGTCGGGGTACACTTCTCTTAAAGGCAAGCTGAGCACCAATCGCAACTCATTGAAAAACAATATAGATAGCCGTATGGAGTCGTTGCGAATGCGGCGAATGTTGCGATTCTGGCGAGGCCTTAGCCAAACTTGAATTGGCTCTTGCGAATCTTGAGGGCACGAATCTTGTGTTCAAGCGTCGAAGGCGGAATCTGAAGCTTGGCAGCAGCTCCGGACGGCCCGGAGACCCGGCCCCGGCTTGCGATCAGCGCGGCCTCAATAATCTCTCGCTCAGTCCGCGGCTCGCTTCCGGACGGTGCCACCGTTGCAACTCGTGAAGTTGGCTGAGACGACTCCTTGGAGAGCCATACATCGTCGACGGCAAAGACGTCACCTGAGGTCAGGATCACCGACCTCTCGATGACATTCTGCAGTTCGCGTATATTGCCCGGCCAATCGTACGCCCGCAACCGCTCCAACGTCTTTTTCTCGATTGTGCGGATACTTTTCCCGGCCTTCTTCGCGTAACGCTGGACGAAGTACTCGACCAACATCAAAATGTCATCTTTACGCTCTCGAAGCGGTGGCATTTCAATTGGGAATACGTTGAGGCGGTAATAGAGGTCTTCGCGGAACCTTCCGTCTGTTATGGCAGCTTTCATGTCCCGATGTGTGGCCGCAATGACGCGAACGTCGACATGGATTGGTTGCGAACCCCCGACTCGCTCGAATTCCCGCTCCTGCAAGACCCTCAAGAGTGCGACCTGTGTGTCGAGCGGAAGGTCGCCCACTTCATCCAGGAAGATCGTGCCGCCATCCGCCAGTTCAAAGCGCCCGAGGCGCCGCTGCATCGCTCCGGTGAAGGACCCCTTTTCGTGGCCGAACAATTCCGAGGAGATCAGTCCCGGCGCCAGTGCAGCGCAGTTCACACTGACGAAGGCGCGTCCAGATCTCTGAGATCGCTTGTGGACGGCGCGGGCGATTAGTTCCTTGCCCGTGCCCGTCTCGCCTGAGATCAATACGGTGGAATCTGTGGGAGCTACCTTGCCAACCCGAGAAAGAACAGTCTTCAGCGTGTTCGAGGAACCAACAATTTCCTCAAACATGGATGCGCGATCGACTTCGTCTCGCAACGCCAGATTTTCACGCTGGAGCCGATCCTTGAGCCCCCGAATCTCGGCTTCACGCTCCTGGAGTTCACGATAAAGGCGAGTAGTCTCGACTAGCAATTCCTGGCTCGCGTTGAGCCTCTGGCGTTCGATTTCCGCTTCCATCCGCAGCCTCTCTTCTCGCTCCGCAGTCTCGCGCCGAAGCTTGGCTAGCTTGAGGTGCACCTCCACGCGCGCCATTAGCTCACGCGCAGTAAATGGCTTTACGAGATAATCGTCTGCGCCGGCGTGCAGTCCTTCTAGTCGCGATTCTTCGCCTGCGCGCGCGGACAGCAAGATTAAGGGGGTACTGGCGAGAACGGCGTCCTCACGTATGGCTCGCAGCAGGCCGAATCCATCCAACCGCGGCATCATGACATCGGCCAGTAGCAGGGCTGGCCGCAAGAGTCGTGTGGTCTCCAACGCCTGAAGGCCATCCGAGACAGAATGCACCTCATATCGGCCGTCCAGCAGATGCCTGAGATATTTCCGCATATCGGCGTTGTCATCGGCCACGACGATGAGTTCGCGGTCGATGACCGATTCGGGCCGCGTCAATGGCGTCAATGATGCCGACTTAGGAAGCGCCGCTGGGTCTACCGGATTCCACTCGTCCGCTAACCACCCCTGCGCCTCCTGGGCATACAGGTCGGCTGTAACTCCCGTGGACGCGACCGGTCGTGTCACCTGAATGCGCTCTGGCGGCAAGTGAGTTGTCCCAAGAGGAATCGTCACCGTGAACGTACTACCCTGACCAAGCGCACTCTCCACCCGCACGTTGCCGCCATGGAGTCTGACAAGTTCCTGAACGAAGGCTAAGCCAATCCCTGTGCCTTCGAAGGTCCGAGCCTGAGTCCCCTCGACGCGATGAAAGCGTTCGAAGACCCGCTCGCGGTGCTCCTCGGGAATCCCCACTCCCGAATCGCGGACTTGCAGTTGGACAGCGCCATCCAAGGCTTTCAACGTAACCGTCACGGAGCCCTCGAACGTGAACTTAAACGCATTGGACAGAAGATTCGAGACGACCTTCTCCCACATGTCGCGGTCGACGTACACGGGTTCGGCGATTGGCGGGCATTCTACCGAGAACTGCAAGCCTGCGCTCTCCATCGCTGAACGGAACACGCTGGCAATTTCCGAGGTCACCCCGGCGAGGTCCGTCGGTTCATAGACCGCCTGTACGCGTCCGGCCTCGATCCGGGAGAAATCCAAAAGTGTATTGACAAGCTTGAGCAACCTGAGCGCGTTACGGCGGACCGTGATCAGTTGTTCGTGACGTTCGGGACCGAGCCGTTCCTGCGCGTCTGTCAATACCTCCTCAAGAGGGCCCAGCATCAGCGCAAGAGGCGTGCGGAACTCGTGGCTGACATTGCTGAAGAACGCAGTTTTCACACGATCGATCTCGGCCAAAGCCTCCGCGCGCCGACGCTCCTGCTCATGCGCGCGCGCGCTGGCCAACCCGATGGCAATCTGCTCGGCGATCCGGCGAACGAACTCACGATAGGTGTCGTCGAACGCGCGTCCCGGATGAATTCCCAGCACCAGGAAGGCCGCCGCCTCGCTATGCTCGCGCAAGCGGATTGGCAGAATCGTGGCTTTTTCCGCGGGCAACGGCCAGCCGGGGATGGACAGCGCCGATGCGCGCTGACCCAGTTCCACCAGAAAGCAATCCTCCGACAGGGCTGCGTCGAATCGCCAGATGCTCTCGCTGTTGGAGTCGATGACCGCCGGATGCAAGTCGTCGTCGATTTGCGCGCTGACACTCGCTAGACGGGCCTGCTGCTCGCCCGGCCGATACTCATATAGAAATGCGAATGGGACGGTCGGTCGATGTTGGCCGAGAGTTTCAGCGCTGACGTGCCAAACTTCTTCCTCGTGTCGTGCTTCAGCCGTTCGCGACGCCAAATCACGGAGCACCTGCCTGCGTCGATCTTCGATCACCCGTTCCGTCATATCCAGGACCGCGGTGAACACGCCGCCCACGTTGCCGTTATCGTCTCGAATCGGGCTGTACGAAAAGGAGAAATAACACTCTTCGAGGTAGTTATTGCGGTAGACCGTGAACATCTGGCCGGTGAGGTGGCTGGCCTCCTGACCGTCTGTCATGACCCTGTCATATCGCGGTCCTAGGAAATCCCACGTCTCCGGAAGCACATCGCGTATGGCGCAGCCTAACGCTGCTGGATGCTTTGTCCCGATCAGCGGTCGATAGGGGTCGTTGTACAACATCGTGTAGGCTGGGCCCCAGCACACGAGCATCGGATAGCCAGATCCCAGCATGACGCGAACGCAGGCTCGAAGCGACTGCGGCCATTGCTCCAATGGACCCAAAACCGTTGACGACCAGTCGAGCTCGCGCATTCTTGCGCCCATCTCGCCGCCACCGGCAAATACCGACTCCATCAACTGTGTATTGCTGGGATCCTTCATGAGGCGCTCAGTTAAACCGTTCCGATCGCTCATCGAAACCGCGAGTGTCCAGATGATTGCGACGTTGGAGTTCTATCCAGCCGTCATGTTGTGTTTATCAATGGGGCGAACCCCGAGAAGCTTTCCCCCCACATAGGGACAGCTTCTGATCGCGTCTGGAGATTGTACTCCCGACGCAGAGAATGGGGGATGCCGCGAATGACATGTGGATGGAGGCAGAAACCATTCACCGAATCACCGAGTGGACCGCTCTGGTACATTATTTTAGTTCTTACCTTCCGAAACAGACGGATCTATAATCCGAAACAGACGAGCCGCAAATCCGAGATAGACGGAGAGTGTATCCGAGATGGACGCTGCACATCGTGGACTTTTTCCCCGCTTCGCTGTTGAACAGGTAACTACCGCACTCAAGGACACACCGGTGGTCATGGTTACCGGCCCCAGACAGTGTGGCAAGACCACACTGGTGCGCGATTTGGTCGCGGGCGAACGCGAATTCATCACTCTGGACGACGACACCATGCTGGCCGCCGCCCGCAGCGATCCAACCGGATTGGTGCGCTCTCTCGATCTAGCCACGATTGACGAAGTACAGCGGGTGCCAGATCTCCTTAGAGCCATCAAGAGATCAGTCGATGACGATCGACGTGCGGGCAGGTTTCTCTTGACGGGTTCAGCCAACACTCTGACCATGCCTCGGGTCTCGGACAGTCTGGCTGGCCGCATGGAGATCGTGAGCCTCCTGCCCCTCTCGCGGACCGAAATTCAAGGCAAGAAACCGGAGTTTCTGCAGGCCGCATTTGGCGGCAAACTTCGTAACCCCGTGGATCCACTGATCGGCAAGGATCTAGTTCATTCCGTGCTGACGGGCGGATACCCTGAAATGCTGCGACGCGGAGATCCAAAGCGCCGCCAGATATGGGCACGCGATTACATCAGAGCCATAGTGCAACGGGATGTGCGCGAAGTTTCCGACGTTGAGAAACTCGACCAAATGCCGCGGCTGATACAGGTTCTTGCGCATCACTCTGGCCAACTCACTAACTTCACGCAGATCGGAGGCCAAGTTGGCTTTGACGACAAGACAACAAGAAAGTATGTAGGCATTCTGGAGCAGTTGTTCCTTGTTCGTCGGATAGAACCATGGTTCCGGAACCAATTGAAGCGCTTAGTGAAAACGCCGAAGCTGCACTTCCTCGATTCCGGTCTTCTGGGAACCCTCTTGGGGGCCACTGCTGAACGAATTGCAAAAGACCGTTCGATCTTCGGGCCAGTGCTGGAGACATTTGTGTTTTCCGAAGTACTAAAACAGGCGTCTTGGTGGGATGAGAACTGCGCTCTCTATCACTATCGGGACAAGGACCAAGACGAGGTTGATCTGGTAATTGAGGTTGGGAGCGGTGCATTAGTCGGCGTCGAGGTCAAGGCGAGCGCTACCGTGAGTACAGGCGATTTCAAGGGGCTTCGTAAGCTGGCGGGCGCCTCCGGCGATAAGTTCAAACTAGGAGTTGTGCTCTACGATGGTGGAAAGCTTATTCCTTTCGGCGACCGCCTTCTTGCCGCGCCAGTCTCTTGTTTGTGGGGGTGATTTGATCTGCTCAATCGGACTCGCGCACCACACCTCCAGCCCGAGGCTTTGGCGCGCTGGAATGCTGTGATCCCCTTCTGACTCGGGCAACAGCAAATGGTGGACCTGGCCGGGATCGAACCGGCGACCTCATCGTTGCGAACGATGCGCTCTCCCAGCTGAGCTACAGGCCCATATACAACAAAAAACAACGCGCGACACGACGCACTTCCCTACCCTTTTGGGATACTAGTCGGGCTCGAACCGACGACCTCATCGTTGCGAACGATGCGCTCTCCCAGCTGAGCTATAGCCCCAAAAGGCGGTGAGATTTGGTTTTTCCGATTTTATCAGCCGTCGCTCGCTTTCGCCTACTCGCTTGACCGTGCGGTCTGGTCCGCCAAACTCGGCGGATTTTCTCATCGCGCGGCCGATCCAAATGGATTGCACGCCTGGAGACAGCGGCCACTTCAAATCGAAGGCTATAATTTAGCAGTGAGTTCTTCAAAGGTAAAACAAGTAGCGTCGGCGGATTTCCCGACGCGCTGGGGCCACTTTCTGATTCACGGATTCGCGACCAGGGCATCTACCTCGGGCGATGGCGCCAAGACCGAAGAGGCGGTCGCACTGGTGATGGGCGAAGTGCACTCCGGATCGCCGCTCGTGCGCATCCACTCGCAGTGTTTGACCGGCGACGTATTTGGCTCGCTGCGCTGCGATTGCCGACAGCAGCTCGAAATGGCGCTCTCCATGATCGCGCAAACGGGAGCGGGCGTGCTTATCTATGAGCAGCAGGAGGGCCGCGGCATAGGGCTGATGGCTAAACTGCAGGCCTACGCGCTTCAAGATAGCGGATTTGACACGGTGGAAGCGAATGAGCGCCTCGGCTTTAAGCCCGACCAGCGCGAGTTTCTCATGCCGGTCGAAATCCTCAAGGCATTGGATATCAAGCGGGTGCGCCTGCTTTCGAACAATCCCGACAAGGTTGCCGCGCTCGAGCGTGCCGGTATCCAGGTGACCGAGCGCGTGCCCTGCGAAGTCGCGCCCACTGCACACACCGAAGACTACTTGAAGACGAAGCAGGAGAAGCTGGGACATTTGTTTAGTCGTCGGCGTGGGCAGCATTAGGCGTCTTTCGATCCTGGTGCGCGCGAGTGGACAGCCGGGGCGGCTGTCCCGCACGTGATCGCGGAGGGTTTTGTTTCAGTTCCGCAGCAACCTCTTGAGTTCATTCCGATTCTTCACCGGCAGCCCGCGGAGTGCGGATCGCGCCAGCGCTACATAGACTTCGCGGCAACCGGGATGCTTCTTCAGCACGGCCAAGTGTTTCGCCACTGTCGCCGCGTCTCCACGAATCAGCGGGCCGCTAAACGATTGCGCGGGGCCGAGGCGCGAATAGTTTTCCAGCGTCTGCCGGATGATAGGAAGACTCTTCCGACGTGCATCCTCGCGCTCGAGTCCGGCGGCGCGCGCTGCCTCTTCGAGTGTCACCAGGAACGCCAGCAGCAGCGGAGAAGTAAGCGTGGCCCAGGCGTGATAGGCGGCTTTGCGCGATGCGGGCAATGCGAAGCTCTCGCCGCCTAACTCGCGAACGATCCGACGAGCAATTCGTATCGCTGGTGCATCGCCTTCCATCGCAAACGGCACGCCCGCCAGAGAAGGATGCGCTCCGGCAACGAAGGTCATCAGCGGATGTGCCGATGCTACGGCTGCGCCTGCTTTGCGCAAAGAATCGAGTTCGTGGCTTGAGAGCGCTCCGCTCGAGTGCAGGGCGAAACGGAGCTTAACGCTCTGATCAACAAGAACGCGAGCAGCCAGATGATCGGCCAGAAATAAAGCGGCTTTGCGGATCTCCCGATCCGGGACGCAGAACCACAGCAAGGTGGCGTCCAGTGTGACGGAATTGGCGAGGACCGCCCGCGCGCCCACCTTGGCGGCAAGCGCGCGAGCGCGTCGAAGTGAGCTCGGCGAATCGCGCGCCATGATTTCGGTAATCGTGAAGCCGGCGTCGCTGAGCTCTACGGCGAGAAAAGTCGCCAGACGGCCGGCTCCGACGATGGCGATGTTGGGACTGGCGATCGTCGACTGCTTGCCAATATGCCTTCGGCTCACCGGCGCAGCATAGCAGGTCTCGGTTGTCGGCCGTCAGGTCTTCAGAAAAAACGCTGTTCTCGAATCCCCGGACCTGACACCGGGAACCGGAGACCTTTATATTGTTGTGATGGCGCAATCAGCAGGAACGAAGTCCGTAAGGAAGAAATCGGCCGAAGGCCGCGTGCTCTCCTCCCGCATCAGTTTTCAGGGGCCGGTGTTCCGCGTTACCACGGATGAAGTGGAAGAGCCCGGGGGCGTGCGCGCCCGCCGCGATGTCATCCGGCATTCGGGTTCTATCGTCGTTCTGGCGGTTGAGGAACCGGCACGTGTGGGAAGTGGTAAAGGAGGGGAGCCGCGCATCCTGTTGGAGCGCCAGTATCGCCACGCGGCGCAGTCGATGATGTGGGAACTTCCCGCCGGACGCATTGACGACGGCGAGACGGCGCTCACCGCCGCCAAGCGTGAGTTGCTCGAAGAGACCGGTTACTCCGCCCGCCAATGGAAGAGAATTCTGCATTTTTACGTCAGTCCGGGCTTTCTCGACGAAACTATGACCATTTACTTGGCTCGGGGACTTCGGGCCGGCGTAGCCCAGCCCGAGGCGGACGAAAGGATCACTTTCAGATTCTTAGGGTTGGCGGAGGCGAAACAGATGGCCATGAATGGGCGTATCCGCGACGCCAAGACGATTGCGGGGATCCTGTGGCTGGCGCAGAAGCCGCCATCGGCGCGGTAGTCAGGCGAGAGACGCGTTCCGATCGACGGGGGCGAGTCCCGTTTTCGCCTGGCATCCCCCAGGCACCCCTCCCTTTGTGATTCCAAGCACTTTGTGATTCCAAGCTTTGTGATTCCAAGCCTGTCGCGCGACTTTGATAATGTCCCCATGCGGCGACATTAGAAGTGTCCCCTTTTAGCGACGTTACGACAATAGAAATGTCCCCTAGTCTGGAGGT
>Ga0302326_10022916_pt1 | contig 12751 bp, 10 predicted proteins | sample Palsa_T0_3_FD_202264 | JGI IMG/M metagenome (GOLD analysis project Ga0302326, IMG submission 202264) | Peat permafrost microbial communities from Stordalen Mire near Abisko, Sweden - Palsa_T0_3 | ecosystem: Environmental > Terrestrial > Soil > Palsa > Peat permafrost | place: Sweden: Abisko... | reverse complement strand
GCTGGCGAGCCCCAGCGTGCGCTCGGTGGCATCCATGGCCGAATAAACCGCGGTCTGGACGATGTACGGCGACAGGACGCGGTCCTGAATCATTTGCATGTGATACGACAGCGGCGCGCGGCGGCCGTCTTTCACGGTGATCTGGAGCGGAATTGTATCGGCCTTGCGGCCCAGCTGGCCGTAGATGCTGGTGCTGCGATCTTCGGTGATGGAGCCCATCCATTCCAACGGCGAAGAGATTTTGAAGGATGAAGATAAGTTCGGCAGCAGCGTCAGCACTTCGGCGCGGGCGAAAGGCAGCTCGGTATTTCCCACCGACATGAACTGATGCCCGAACGCGTAGATCGCCTTGCCATCGACGGCCGTCACCGTGCCCTCCGCTCCGATGCTCAAGTCGCCCGAGAGGAGCTCCACCGCGATCATGTCGCCGGGACGCAAGGACGCGGGAGCGCCAAGTTTTGAGGGGAGTTTGCCGCCGCTTGAAACACCCTGGCGCGGCTCCAGACCGAGTTTCTTGAGTTGCGGCGCGAACTGTTCAAGCGTGCCCGCGGTGAATCCGCTAAAGGACACGGGCGTGGCGATGTCGATCAGCTTGGAAGCGAAAGAGTCCACATTGGACACAACGTTCGAGGCAACCTTGGGCGCGGGAGAGCGGCCAGAATCGCCCACTGCTAGCATTTCTTCGATGGGCCGAATTCCCGCGATCGGCTCCTTGGAGAAATTGAACGCGAGAGCCACCGCGCCCACCAGGCGTCCGTCGATATAAACCGGGCTGCCGCTCATGCCTTGCATGACTCCGGTTTGTGCCAGCGGTCCGCCCGAAAGCCGAGCCAGAATGATGGACTGGCGCGGACCGACGTTCTCCAGCACGCCCAGGATCTCAACCTGGAATTCCTCGATCTTGTTGCCCTGGAATACAGTCTTGCCGATGGCGTGCTGCCCCGCGCGCACATCCCGAAGCGGGTAGATCGCAATCTGCCCCGTGGCAACCTGCGACCACACACCCCCTGCTAAAAGGAGTGAGACGATGAAACGGCAAACACCCACTATTCCATTCTAGCGTTGCCAGATGAATAAGAATACCGTACCGCTCGGACTACTGCTGGCCGGCCTGCTGCTAGCCTGCTATGCGCCCCTGCTGGCCGGTTTGGCGCGCCAATGGAGCACGGACCCCGACATGTCGCACGGGTTTTTCGTGCTGCCGGTGGCCGGCTATGTCGTCTGGCGGCGGAGGGCGGAACTATCGGCGGTCACGCAGCTCGCGAGCGATGCCCCGACTTGGTGGGGATTCGCGATCGCGGCGTGGGGCGCGGTACAGATGCTGCTCGGCACGCTGGGGGCGCAGGTGTTCATCGCGCGAACGGCGTTTCTAGTGTCGTTGATCGGCGCCGTGCTGTTTCTGGGAGGCACGCGAATGCTCAGGATACTGGCGTTCCCGTTGTTGCTGCTGCTGTTTCTGTTCCCGATACCGGCGATGGTGTACGCGCGGGTCACACTGCCGCTGCAGATCTTCGCGTCAGCCACCGCCGAGACGATTTTGAATTGGGCCGGGATTCCGGTTCTGCGCGATGGCAATATTCTGGAGCTTGCGCACCAGCGGCTGTCCGTGGTGGAAGCGTGCAGCGGAATTCGTTCGCTGCTGTCGCTCTCGTTTCTCGCGCTGATCTACGGATACTTTTTCGACAGGAAGGTCTGGATGCGATGGGTGCTGCTGGCTGCCACCATTCCTATCGCCATCGCGGCAAATGCCGCCCGCGTCACGATGACCGGCGTGCTGGGCGAATATAGCGCGGGATTAGCGCATGGGGCGTTCCATCTGTTCGAAGGATGGGTGCTGTTCGTGGTGGCGCTCGGTTTGCTGATCGCCGTTCATCAATTATGCCGAAACGTCCGACGCTTGTCCTGAGCGCCCTATTCTTAGTTCAAGGCGCCGCGTTTTACGGATTGTCACGGCGCGCCGAGGTGATTCCGCCATCGAAGCCGCTCTCGGCGTTCCCCACGCGGATCGGCGAATGGCGCATGCTGCGCGAGGGAGTAATTGAACAGGACGAGCGGGATGTTCTCCGAGCCGACGATTATCTGACGCGGCAGTACGCGACGCCGGGCGGAAAGGAGGCGAGCCTGTTCGTGGCCTATTTCCAATCGCAACGAGCGGGGCAAACGCCGCACTCGCCGAAGAATTGCCTGCCGGGATCCGGCTGGACGTGGTCGGTGTCCGACACCATCCGTGTGGACATCGCCGGGCGGGCGCGGCCGATCGAGATCAATCGCTACATCGTGTCAAAAGGCGATGAGCGCGCGGTCGTTTTGTACTGGTATCAATCGCGCGATCGCGTGGTAGCGAGCGAATATCGAGCCGCGGCGTTCACCGCTTGGAACGCGCTGCGATACAACCGCACCGATACCGAGCTGGTACGCGTCGTCACGCCCGTCACACAAAACGGCGTCGACTTCATCCGGGCATTTTTCACGGAGTTGCGCCAATAAGTGGTCGGTTTAGTGCTCAAGCAGGACCAGGGGATACTCCGCGAAGAATCTTTTCGAACCCCGCCTTCACTAATCGAGGATGAGCCCAGGCGACACCAAGAGCCCATCCAACAGAGAAATCGCTTTGAAGCGCAGTGGCGAATTCCTGGGGTGACAACATACCGAGTAGTTCCGTGCGCTCGTCCCACTTCCGATCGTCCCATTTTGAAATCTTGCGGTTGACCATATTCGCAATTCGCAAGTTTCGCCCGTGTTGCCGGAGCCATTCGGACTGGAACTTGCAAAGGAACGAAGCTGATACGTCACCGTGCTGCGTGGCCGAAGCAGCAATGCTGCCTGCCATGCGCCCCGCCTTAATAGCCCAGCGGATACCCTCACCGACTAGAGTTGACGCGTGACCTGCGGCATCGCCAACAGCGAGGATTCCGTCCCCGACAAAACTTTCGGCCATCTCGGAAGGAATGAGGCCAAAGTGGTACTCGATCGGCTGCGCCCCAGTCAGATTGACGCCTAGTTTTTTCGCGCCGGCGACAAATGAGTCAAGGAGCGCAAGTGGGTCGCCGCTGTGATCCGGATGAATCACGCCAACGCCCACACGAACGCGATGCGCACCCCAGGGAAAGACCCATCCGTACCCGGAAGGCGCAAATTGGCTGCCGACAACGAGCACGGCTTCATTTTCGTCACATTCTGGAGCGAACATGTCGAACTCGGCTCCGACGCCAAAACGCCGTATTCGCGGGCTAAGGCCAGCCTGTAGAAGGAGGCGCCCCTTGTATCCCGTGGCGTCAATGACGACGCCCGCACTCACTTCCACTTGCGATTTTGCCCTGGTTTCGATCCGCACTCCCGTGACGTGCGCGCCATCTCGCAGAACGTCCAGCACTTTGGACGCGAGCCAAATGGTCGCGCCTGCTCCAGCCGCGAGCGTTGCGAGGTGCTGGTAGACGCCGCGCACATCCATAACGCACATCACCGGGTCAGCGTAGTGAAATGCCGCGGAACTGTGTGGCGAAACGAACCTGATTCCTGTCAGTGGATGATATAAAGACCGGGGAATGCCTAAGTCGGCGAGCTCGCGGACAAAGCTACCGCCACTAGTCCTGGTCGGAGATCCTATCTCGCTGTTCTGTTCGATAAGGAGGACGGATGCCCCATCGGAAGCCGCAGTAAAGGCGGCTGAAAGGCCAGCCGGGCCCGCGCCGGCAATTACGACGTCCCAATTAGATCTCAATGGAGCCTTGGTGAGCACCCACGATTTCAACGGTACACCATACTGAATTCGACCGCTCGCGATGCTCGCATTGGGGAACTTTGCACCGCGCCGCGCCGTCAAAGCGTTCGTGGGATTGGCAACCGGATGGCTGCTGACGTGTCTTGCGGCGTGCGCCGTTTTCGCGCAAAGTGAACCGGCGCCATCGTTCGAAGCCGCAGGCGTGCTGTTTGTCGATCGCCCAGTCCCGCTCGCGCCGGGTATCGTCCTGTCCATCTTTGGGAACAATCTTGGACCCTCCACCGGCTGCGCAAGCGATCACGATGAGATGGGGATCTATCCGAAAGAGCTTTGCCGGACGCAGGTGCTGGTGGGTGGAATTCCCTCGGAACTGCTCTGGGTCCAGGCGGGCCAGATCAATTTCAAGGTTCCTAAAGAGACGCCCATCCACGGCACGGCGGATTTGGTGGTCGTCTATCAAGTACGCTCCAGCAAGGCGGTCGCGATGCCGCTGGGAGTGGAATCCGCTACGCTGTCGCTCGATGGCCCCGCGCGAGTCGGGATGCCTGTATGGCTGAAGCTCAAAGCCCCTTACAACCGCGACTCCGGAATCCGCTACCCATTCATGATTTTCCCTGCTTCGTTCGGCTGCAATGAAGTGGAAGTGCGACGCGACGGGATGCTGCTGCGGCGGATCGCCGACGTTGGCAAGCAAGCCGTCGGTGGAATCGTAATGTCCGGCAATCCGTGCGGGTGGCTTGGATTCAGGAGCGAACCGCATTTCAAAGACAGGTTCCCGCTCCATCTTCAGTATCGATTTGACCAGCCGGGAACTTACGAGGTTCAGCTGAGCGAGCGGCGCCCCTTCTCCGATGCCGCTGGATCTGTCGCGATTCCTTGGACCAAGATCGAAATCCTGCCGGCCGATGCCGGCGCGCGCAAGCAATGGCTGGCCGATAAAATCGCGCACGCGCCCAGCGACGCGGCGGATCTGCTCGCGGATTTTCTGCCGAGCATTCTCGGCAACCCGGACGAAGAGACGCTGCTGGCTTTGCGCCCGTATCTTTACCATCCCGACCGCCTGGTGCGCGAATACGCGAAGTATGGCCTGACCTACTGGCCGGCCGATCAGGTTGGTCCCAAGATCTGGGAATGGATCCGCGCGCAGGGCCCGAGCGACGCAACGGTCGACTTTTTCCTCCACCTGAAGGACTTCTCCGCGCCACACGCCGCTGAGTTGGCCGAACTTTCCATTCCTTATCTGCAGTTGAATTCGGCGGTTCTGGTGTACGGCGCACTGCGCGTCCTGTCCGCGATTGTGTTGCCGGCGGATTCGGGAGCGAGTCCAGACGTCCGGGCGCGCGCCGGCGATGCCATGATTCGCGCGGCCGAGCACATCATCCAAATCGATCCCGAGAACGTGAACGAGTTCGTCGCCGACGTCGGCCAGTTACGCGATGAACGGGCGCACGATCTGCTGTGGGATCTGGCGAATCGCCGCGTCGGTCATGGACAGGCGCTCATCGCGTTGACCTGGCTCAAGTCCCTGCCGGACCTTTCGAAGTTAGCTCAACTTACTCTTCAACCAGCGAGCAGGCTGGAGCGCGGCTACGAATTCGCGAGCCTTCCCTACGCGCTGCACAACGCCTTTGGCGACGCGGCGATTCCGTATCTGGACAGCATGCTCGAGCGATCCGAATTTACCTGGGTCCGGACCAACAGCGCCCGCGAGCTGATGCTCGCCAGCCGGTCAGAAGGATTTGCATTTGTCGCCGATGCGATCTCGAACGGCAGAGCCTACCGGCAAGAGATGATCCAATTCGTGCGCGATCAATTCCCCGAGCTACGCCAGGCCGACGATGCGGCCCTTCTGAAGTTCGTCCAGGCTCGCGCGCGGCCACGAAGTGAGAAGCGTCGGCCAACCGATCATGGCATTGGACATGCCATCCAAGAATGCCATCATGAGAAGGCATGAAGAACTTTCACCTCCCGCTGCCGGATCAAGTCTACGATCAGCTCAAGACCGAGGCCCAGCGCAGCCGGATACCAGCCACGTCGATGGCCAGGCACGCCATCCAAACTTGGCTTGCTGCTCGCCGGAAGGCAGCTCGCAAACAGGCCATCGCGGCTTACGCGGCCGAAATGGCGGGAACAGAGTTCGACTTGGATACTCAACTTGAAGCCGCTTCCCTCGAGCTTCTCTTCGAAAGCGAACCACGTCTCCGAAAGTGACACGCGGCGACATCTATTGGGCAGACCTTTCTCCCCGCTCCGGTTCCGAGCGGGCTGGCCGGCGGCCGGTGATCGTGGTGTCGCACGACGGGTTCAATCAAGCCCGCAACTGGCGCTCCGTGATCGTAGTTCCGATGTCCACGTCCAAGACCCAAGCAAAGCGTGGCCTCACGGCCGTGGAAATTCCAGGAGATGCCAGCGGGCTTGCCCGGACTGGTATCGCCGTGTGTCATCAGGTGACCACGCTTGACCGCTCCAAACTGACTCGATTTGCCGGAAAATTGTCGCGAGAACTGCTCAGGTCGGTCGACGAAGGTCTAAGAGCGGCGCTCGATCTCGATTGAGGCCCGGTGGAAGCGATCCAGCAAGCCGGCGATAACGATAAACGATATGTCCACCCCGCCCCGAGCTATGATCTCTGGTATAAGCCATGTCGGCTCGTTCTCGCATCGCCCGCCGTGTCTGCCTCGCTGCCCTAACCTGGACTGCCGGGGCCTCGGCCCAGTGGATAGACCATCCCACTCCCGGCATACCGCGCACTCCCGATGGCAAACCCAACCTCGCCGCTCCCGTTCCCAGAGCTGCCGATGGCAAACCGGATTTATCGGGACTCTGGCAGCGTACACGGGGGGTTAACCAGCGTGGCGCCGCGGGTCTGGCGATGGGACCGAATTTGGAGGATTTCATGCGGCCCGGCGAAAAGATTCCGCCGCTGCTCCCTGCCGCCGAAGCGCTCTACCAGCAACGCAAGGCGAATTTCATGGCGGACCGGCCCTCCGCGCGTTGTCTGCCCCATGGCATCCCTGACCAAATGCTCATCCGCGTGCCGATGAAGATTGTGCAAAACCCGGGGCTGACCCTTATTCTGTATGAAGAATTCGCGCGTTTCCGCCAGATCTTCACCGACGGCCGCGGCCATCCCCCGGTGGCCAATCCCGCCTGGCTTGGCTACTCCATCGGCGGATGGGAAGGCGACTGGTTCGTGGTTGATACGCGCGGCTTCAACGACAAGAGCTGGCTCGATGACAGCGGCCGTCCGCACACCGAGGCTCTTCACACCGTCGAGCGTTTCCGCCGCCGCGACTTCGGTCACATGGACGTTGAAGTCACCATTGACGATCCCCAAGCCTACACTAAGCCCTGGTCCTTTCCGCTGCAATTCGAATTTCTCGCCGACACGGAAATGATCGAGGATGTGTGCGACAACGAGAAAGACTCCGCTCACTCAATCGGTAAGTAGCGCTCGTTTACACCGACACGCGAAATTTCTGGAGTTCTTCCACGTGCCACCGGCGTGGGGTCACGAGACGCATTGGCGCGACTGACGGCCGCGTGGACACCAGGCCGAACGGCTCCTTGCAATACTAGAAGCATCTTTTCGTAGTACCAAACCGGATCTACCAAGGAGCTTCGTCCGATGAAATCTCTCGCCGCACTCGTGTTTCTTTCGTGCGCCGCCGCCAGCGCCCAGACCGTCACGGTGGAGGTGGCCTCCAGGCCCGTTGGCACGCGGGCCAAGCTGAACCTGGAATCCGGCGCTGGAATCCTGGAGATTTGCCGGGATGAAGGCGCGGCCAACAACCGAATTACGTGCGCGCCTTCCTTTAACACCGCTGTCATCTCCACGCACGATACCGCGCATAACAACGAGAACTACTGTTTCTCCACCAACGGCACCACGCTATATGCGTGCCGCATGCCGTACAAAGCCATCACGGCCTATCAAGCCGGCATGACCTTTGTCCTGGTGGCCGACGCGCCGTGCAGCGCGTCTTGTTCTCTCAACATTGACAACCTGGGGCCGGTGACCATCAAGAAAAGCGATGGGACCAGCGATCCCGGAGGCGGCGTCATGGCAGGCGAGCCGCAATGGGTGTTCTACGATGGCAAGGTGTTTCGTCTTATCGGCGGTGCGGCGCGCGCCGAAGATCGGAATCGCGACCGTGACCGCGACGCCATGGCTCGCCGATTCATCGCCTCCATGGAGACCATGACCTATGCCGGCACCGTGACTCTGGAGACCACCGCCGGCGACGTGCACAAAACCATCACGAATAACGCGGTCGGCAATGCCACCATTAACGCCGCCACGGGTGGTCTCGCGGGACAACATATGTGGGTCATCATTGTGAACGATCAACTCAGCGGGAAAACCGTCAGCTTCGGCGGCAACTTCAAAAGCGCGGGCGCGCTGACCGGATCGCCCGGTAAATCCGCGACGCTGCAATTCATTTCAGATGGCAGCGTTTGGTACGAGGTGGCTCGAACCACAAATCTATGACGATCCGTTGGCCGCATGCTGCTTCGCCGCCATCAGGACATCGAACATGCGGCCGAGCACCGCGGTGGCCTGCGTTTGGGAAATGGTCTCCGGATCGTAGGCGTGCTCCAGCACCAGGCCGTTGAGCACCGCCTCCAACGCCACTCGCCGCACCTCGCGTGATTCCCGGCCGTCCTTCATCAGTTCCGGAATCAAATTGCCGATCATATCGAGCTTGAGCGACTCCCGGATGCGGCGGTGGGTGCGCGCCAGCCGCGCGCGCAACTTGGGATGCCGCCAGGCGAACAGCTTGAATTCAAGCGCCAGCATCACCCACTGGCGATCCGATGCGCGCGCTATATAAAACTTGCGCAACGCCCGCATCCGGCCTTCGGAGCCGGGGCATTGTTCCAGGACTATTCGCAAGTCCCGCAAACGGGCGCCGGCTTCCTGCTCGAACAGCGCAAAAAAAAGATCTTCCTTGCTGTTGAAGTGAGCGTAAAAAGCGCCGCGTGTATGTCCAGTGGCGCCGGCGATGTCCTCGATGCGCGCCGCCTCGAATCCGTCACGGGCGAAAATTCGCTTGGCCGCATCCAGCAGCGCGCGCCGCGTGGCTTCAGTGCGCAACTGGTGCTTGGTCTGTTCGCCGGTCTTCACCGCTCGGACGCCTACGTCAACGCGCATGCCTTCTACATTATATACATGCAAGCATGTATATGATAAATTAAAAGACGTGTTGCGCTCCACTCTCGCCATTTTGACCATCACGTTGGCTCCCTCCCTGGCCTGGGCCCAATTCGGGGGCGGCGGAGCGCAGCGCTCCACTCCGGCGGCCCAATTGCCGGAGTCTGGACGCCTCGCGCCCGGCTCGGTCACCACGCAGCAGCAAGCCGGGCCCACCCCCGGCACGAACGTGGTCAGGAGCTCCCTCCAGATCGGCGGCGACTTTCAGGGCAGCGTACCATCCGACAAGATCCCGGACGGGCCGGTCACGCTCACGCTCGCCGACGCCGTGAAGCTGGGCCTGGCCGCGAATCTGGGCGTGCTCACCGCCGGCGACACCGCCCGCGCCGCGCGAGCCCAGCGGCTGAGCGCTCTCAGCAATCTGCTGCCGTACGTCTCCATCGACGCCAGCGAAACCAGCACGCAGATCAATCTCGCGGCGTTCGGATTTAAGTTCAACTTGCCTCCCGGCCTCGGCTTTTCCATCCCCACCGTGGTCGGTCCCTTCCAATACACGCAACTGCTCGGCAATTTGAGCCAATCCGTCTACGATCCGGTCGCACGCCGTAATTGGCACGCCAGCCAGGAAGGCGAGCGCGCTTCGAACCTGTCGGCCCGCGATGCCCGCGAAATGGTGGTCCTGGCTGTCGCCGGAGCATATCTCGAAACGATCGCCATCGATGCCGGGGTCGGATCGCAGCGCGCACAAGTGGAGAACGCGCAAGCCGTCTATCATCAAGCGGAAGTCCGTAAAGAAGCGGGCACCAATGCCCGCATCGATGTCACGCGCACCTTGGTTGAATTGCAGGGCCAGGAACAGCGCCTTACTGCGCTCCAGTCCGATCTGCGCAAGCAAAAGCTAGCTCTGGCTCGTCTGATCGGTATCCCGCTCGATCGCGAATTGATCCTCAGTGACCCGCTCGCGTTCAACCCGCCTCCGATACCCGAAGCCGCCGGAGCCGTGCAACAAGCGTTCCAGAAACGCTGGGATCTGCAAGCAGCGGAGAGCCAGGTCCGCGCCGCCGAAATCGTGGTATCCGCCGCGCACGCCGAACGGCTTCCCTCCGCTTCGCTGACCGCGGATTACGGAGTGCTCGGCAGCCCCGTATCCAATCACGGCGTTTACACGGTGACCGGCGCCATCAATGTGCCGGTGTTCCAAGGTGGCCGGGTGAAGGCCGACGTCGAGCAAGCCGAAGCTACGCTCCATCAGCGACAGGCCGAGCTTGCGGATCAGCGCGGCCGCGTCGAACAAGAAGTCCGCACGGCTCTGATCGAACTGGAAACCGCGATCGGCGAAGTGCGGCTCGCGGAAAGCAATCGCGGCTTCGCGAACGAAACCTTGCGCGAGGCGCGGGATCGATTTAACGCCGGGGTCACAACCACGGTGGAAGTGGTCCAAGCGCAGGAACAAGTCGCGAGCGCCGAAAGCGATTACTTCAACGCGCTATTCGCATTCGACTTAGCCCGTATCTCTTTGTCCCGCGCCATGGGCCAGGCCGAGACCGACATGCCAACTCTACTAAGCGCAGTTCGCCCCGGAGTTAAGCCATGAGTACCACCACCACCCCAACCCCCACCGCACCGCTGTCGCCGCCCTCGCCACCGCCGGCCACGGCGAACAAGCCCGACCCGGTCACTCGCGGCCGCGGCCGCACGTTCACCATCTTCTTCCTCTTCCTTCTGATCGCCGCCGGTGTCGGCATTTACTTTTGGCTCCAATCGCGGCAATTCGAAACCACCGACGACGCCCAAGTGGAAGCTCACTTGAACTCCATCAGCTCGCGCGTGGACGGCTCCATCACGCGCGTCTATGTGGACAACAATCAATTCGTGAAGGCCGGCGATCCTTTGGTGGATCTCGATCCGCGCGATTTTCAGGTCGCGCTGGATCAATCCCGCGCCCAGCTCGCGCAAGCCCGCAGCCAGGTGATTGCGCAGCAGCCCAACGTCCCCATCACCCAAGTTGAAAGCAGCACCAACATCACCGGCGCCGAAGCCGACGTCGCCAACGCGGAAGCGGCGGTGGGAGTTGCCGAGCGCGATCGCGAATCCGCCCTGGCGCGTCTGGCCGAGGCGCAGGCCAATGCCGCCAAGGCGCAGGCCGACCTGGCGCGCTACACGCTGCTCATCAAGAACGAAGAAGTTTCGCAGCAGGAGTTCGATCAGGTGGCCGCCACCGCGAAAGCCCAGGACGCCACCGTGGCCGCCAACCGCGCCGCCGTGGAATCGGCGGGTCGCACTGTGGAACAGCGGCAGGCCCAGGTTGCGCAAGTGAGATCCCGCTTGTCTCAATATAGGAGCAACGCGCCCGCGCAACTCGCCATCCGCGAGGCGAACGTTCAATCGCAACAAGCCAACCAGCAAACGGCCGCGACCATGGTGGAGCAAGCGGAGTTGAAGCTCAGCTACACGAAAATCGCCGCCCCGGCCGCGGGCATCATTCTCAAGCGTTCCGCCGAAGTCGGCGAGCGCATCAACGCCGGCCAGCAGCTGCTCATGATCGCCCAGATCGGCGATATCTGGGTGACGGCGGATTTCAAAGAGACTCAGATGCATAACATCCATCCAGGTCAAACCGCCCGCATTCACGTGGACGCCCTGCGGCTGGACTTTGAAGGTTACGTGGAAACCATCGGCGGCAGCACCGGCGCGATCTCCAGCGTCCTGCCGCCCGAAAACGCCACCGGCAATTACGTCAAGGTGGTGCAGCGTATCCCCGTCCGCCTCCGCTTCAAGCCTAATCAGAACGGGCTCGATCGCTTGCGCCCCGGCATGTCCGTGGAGCCGGACGTCCGCATCAAGAGCTAAGATGGGCCCCGTTCAATCTCACCAAGATTGGAAACCGTCGCATAATCCGTGGGCGGTGGCGCTCACCGTCACCATGGCGACTTTCATGGAAGTGCTCGACTCTTCCATCGCTAACGTCTCGCTCCCGCACATCGCCGGCTCGCTCGGCGCCACATACCCGGAAGCCATCTGGGTCCTCACCAGCTACCTGGTCTCGGCCGCCATCGTGCTTCCCGCCTCCGGCTGGCTCTCCACCATCTTCGGGCGCAAGCGCTTCTACATGACCTGCGTGGTGCTCTTCACCGTGTCGTCGTTTCTGTGCGGCATCGCGCCCAATCTGCCGTTTCTCATCATCGCGCGCGTGTTGCAAGGCGCCGGCGGCGGTGGCCTGCAGCCTTCCGAGCAAGCCATCCTGGCCGATACTTTTCCCATGGAAAAACGCGGCCAGGCTTTCGCGGTTTACGGTATGGCCGTGGTGGTTGCGCCCGCCATAGGTCCCACGCTGGGCGGCTGGATTACCGACAACATGAACTGGCACTGGATCTTCTTCATCAACCTGCCGGTGGGCCTGCTCTCGCTGTTTTTCACCAGCCGTCTGGTCGAGGATCCGCCCTGGCTCAAGGAGCGCAAGGGCGCCGGTATCACCATCGATTACATCGGGCTCGCGCTGCTGGTCATTGGCGTAGGCTGCCTCCAGTTCGTGCTCGACAAGGGTGAGGAAGCGGATTGGTTCTCCAATCGCGTGATTACCGCGCTGACCGTGGTCGGCCTCCCGGTCCTCGCCGCATTTTTCCTTTGGGAGTGGTACCACCCGCACCCGATCGTCGACGTGCGCCTGCTCAAGAATCGCAACTTCGGAACCGCGGTCTGTTTCTCGTTTGTCTTGGGTATGGTATTGTTCGGTTCCACTGTCTTGATTCCCGAGTTTCTGCAAAGCAGCCTCGGCTACACCGCGGAACGCGCTGGGTTGGCCCTCTCGCCCGCGGGCTTCGTGATGATGTTCATGATGTTCGTGGCCGGCCGCCTTATCTCGACCAAAATCGATC
>Ga0302326_10022912_pt1 | contig 12754 bp, 12 predicted proteins | sample Palsa_T0_3_FD_202264 | JGI IMG/M metagenome (GOLD analysis project Ga0302326, IMG submission 202264) | Peat permafrost microbial communities from Stordalen Mire near Abisko, Sweden - Palsa_T0_3 | ecosystem: Environmental > Terrestrial > Soil > Palsa > Peat permafrost | place: Sweden: Abisko... | reverse complement strand
TCGAAAAGCGCAACTTCCCGCCCGGCCAGCACGGCAAGGATCGCAAACCGAAGATCGTCGGGTACGGGCTCCAATTGCGTGAAAAACAGAAGGCCCGCCGTTACTACGGCCTCATGGAAAACCAATTCCGCAATCTGTTTGAGCGCGCCTTCCGCACCAAAGGCGTCACCGGCGATAACATGCTTAATTCGCTGGAGCGACGTTTGGACAATGTGGTTTACCGCATGGGTTTCGGCACCAGCCGTAGCCAGGCCCGCCAGTTGGTCCGTCATGGCCATCTCCAGGTCAACGGCCGCAAGGTCAACATCCCCTCGTTTGAGGTCAACGTAAACGACGTAATCGAAGTACGCGAAAAAAGTAAGAACAATCTCACTATTCTGGCTGCCCGCGATGCCACCGCGCATGCGCCCTCGCCCAACTGGCTTGAGGTCGACCGCGATAGCCTCAAAAGCCGGGTGATCGCGCAGCCCAAAAGAGAAGAACTTGTCCAGATCCAGCTCAACGAGCAATTGATCGTCGAGTTGTATTCGAAGTAGTCAAAAAAGGAAAACTGCATCATGTTTAAAGGTTTTCAGAAGCCCAAGCGATTAATCGCCAACACCGAAACGCTCACCGAGCGCTACGGAATGTTCACCGCGCAGCCGTTCGAACGAGGATTCGGCGCCACCATCGGCACCGGCCTGCGCCGCGTGCTACTCAGCTCCATCGAGGGCGCCGCCATCACGTCCATTCGAATCGAAGGCGTGGCCCACGAGTTCAGCCCCATCCCAGGTGTTGTCGAAGACGCCACCGACATTATCCTCAACCTTAAGCAGGTTCCCTTCAAGATGAGCGGTGAGGGTGTTCGGATCGCGCGCCTCCGCGTCGACAAGCCCGGCCAGGTTCTGAGCGGCCAGATCGAAACCGACGCCGATGTCGAAGTACTGGATCGCAACTTGCCCATCGCCACCGTGGGCGAAGGCGGCAAGCTCAGCATCGAAATGCGCCTGAAAACCGGCCGCGGTTATGTGGCAGCCGATCGCAACTACGACGAAGATCTGGCTCTCGGCTACATACCGATCGACTCAGTGCATTCGCCGGTTCGCAAGGTCAACTTCTCAGTGGAAGCGGCCCGCTTGGGCCAGATGACCGATTACGACAAGCTCACCCTCGAAGTCTGGACCAACGGAGCCATTTCTCCGCAGGACGCAATCGGCCAAGCCGCCAAGCTTCTGAAGGATCATATGGCAATCTTCATCAACTTCGAAGAGCTGCCGGAAACCGCCGAAGAGCCGGCCGAGCGCGGCGCCGGTCAAATGAACGAAGTGCTCAACCGTTCCGTCGAGGAGCTGGAGTTGAGCGTGCGCTCCTACAACTGCCTGAAGAATGCCAACATTCAAACCATCGGCGATCTGGTGCAGAAGACCGAAGCCGAAATGCTGCGAACCAAGAATTTTGGGCGCAAATCGCTGAACGAGATCAAGGAAATCCTCTCGAACCTGGGTCTTACTTTCGGAATGAAGTTTGACGCGCAGGGCCGTTTGGTTGCTCCGCCGGTCTCACTGCCGCACTTTGGCAGCATCCCTGAAGACGAACTCGGCGACTTGGACGAGGTCGCGGAATAAAATGCGCCATAAATACGGCGGTTACAAACTCAAACGCAATGTTGCCGCCCGCAATTCGCTGCTGCGCGGCCTGGTGACCAGCGTCATCGAGAACGATTTCGCCATCACCACCGTCCCCAAGGCCAAAGCCATCCGGCCCCTGGTTGAGAAGATGATAACTTTGGCCAAGGCCGACACCCTGCATTCGCGCCGCCAGGCCGCTGCTTTCCTCCGCACCCCGGCATCGGTTCAGAAACTGTTCGACAAGCTCGGAACCAAGTTTGGGCAGCGCAACGGTGGTTACACGCGTATCGTTCGGCTGGGCTGGCGCAAGGGCGACGGAGCCGAGCTGGCCAAGATCGAACTCATGGGCACCGAGCTTGTGAAACGGGCCGCCGAACGCGCCCGGCGCCGTGAAGAACGTCTCAAGGCAGTGCAAGAAGGCCGCGAAGGCGAAGGCGGCGAGCAAGAAGAATCATAGCGGCGGGGACCAGGCTCACCACGATCCCCGCCACAACGTCCGCAGCGTAGTGATAGCGGCCGTAAATCGTCGCCAGTGCCACGCTTATCGCATAAACCAACATTGCCCAGCCCACCCGCTTGCGTTCCGGCAAGTAAGCGAACAGGGCCCACGCCGCCGTAAATGCCGACGATACGTGCGCGCTTGGAAAGACGCTCGAGTGAATGCCGTAATCGCGGACAATCCATAAATTCAGTTCGCGGAGCGCGGTGGTGACGTTCGGCGCGTCGGTACCTCCAAAGGCTACCCGCGGCGGGTCCGACGGAAAGTACGGAAACAGCGCATAGGCGAGCAGCGTGCCCAACAAATAAACAAAAACGACTCCGTTCACGCGTTCGCGCCGATGCTGGATGTAGAAGATCGCAATCAGGAAGAATCCGACAGCATATACCAGGGTGTAGCAAAGCTCCAGGTAAAAGGGCACTACGGCGCCGAGCGTTTCGATTGCGCGCTGCAATCCGCCCTGGTATAGAATCGCCCGGTCCCATTCCACCCATCGCAACTCCAACCGAAAGTTATGCGCGATGGGCGAGAACCAGTCCATCTCCCGATACGCCACCAGGAGCAGGCCGAGTGGAACCCAATCGCGCGCGATGCTAAACGCCGGATGTTGTGCGCGCGCCAATATGAGAAACAGAGCCGCAACCAGGATTGCCACAACGAACGGCGCGAGTCTCGTGGGTACCGGAAATGCCGGTGAGATCAGCGCCACATAGCTGAAGTAGGCCATTAACAGCCATTCAGCGCTGCGGAGTTTCACTGCCGTGCTGCGCCCAACCGGATTAACTGTTCGGCATGCTTCAACGCCTCCGCCGTCACCTTCTGCCCAGACAGCATGCGTCCGATCTCACGAGTGCGCGCGTCGCCCGTCAATTCCTCGATTTCGGCCACTGTTCGTCCCTTCACTTCGCGCTTTTCCACCGAGTAATGATGGTCCGCGAATCCCGCGACTTGCGCGAGATGCGTGACGCACAGCACTTGATTCGAAACCGCCAGCTTCTTCAACCGCCTTCCCACAGCTTCCGCTACGCTGCCGCCGATCCCGCTATCGATCTCGTCGAATACCAGCGTTCGCGGCACTGCGTGGACGCGCGTTCCAGCGCTGCTCGCATGTCCAAGGGATGTTTTCAAAGCTAGCGCGATCCGAGAAAGCTCGCCGCCGGACGCAACTTTGTCCAGGGCTCTCGGCTCCTCTCCGGCATTCGCCGAAATTAGAAATTCCACGCGGTCCGCGCCGTCTTCGGACCAACTCGCCTTCCCCACATCAATGCGAAAGACCGCGCTCTCAAGGGCCAGCGCATCCAGCTCCGTCTCTACTTTCTTCGCCAGTTTTTCGGCGCCCGCCTTGCGCGCTTTGGTGAGCGCCGCCGCGCTCTCCGCATAAGCTCCGCTCGCTTGGCCCAGTTCCCGCTCCAGTTCGATCTTGCGTTCGCCCGCGGTCTCCACCGCTTTCATTCGCGCGCGTACGTCTTCCAAAAATGCCAGCACGTCGTCGAGACTGGACCCGTACTTGCGCTTCAGCCGCTCGATCAACGCCAGCCGCGCTTCCACTTCGTCCAGCCGCTTGGGGTCTGCTTCCAGTTTGTCCAGATAATCGCGCACGGCGTCCGACGCTTCATCTACACCGATGGCCGCGGCGCCGAGCGTTTCCGCCACCTTTTGCAAGCTTCCGTCGATCTTCGCCAGATCCTCCAGCTTCCGCAATGCTGTTCGAAGGTGAGATGAGACACTTTCCTCAGCTTCGTACAAAGCGTTGTACGCCGAGCTCGCGTTCTCTTGAAGCTTGGCGACATTGCGCAGCACAACCCGCTCCTGCTCCAGTTGCGCGTCTTCGCCGGGCCGCAGCGCCGCCGCGTCAATCTCCTTGCGCTGGAAACTCCATAGATCGGCCATGCGAAGCTTCTCCTGCTCGGAGCGATTCAGCTGTTCGATCTCGCGCTCGACACTTTTCCATCTTTGGAACAAATTGGAAACCTCGCTGCGCCGGTTCCCCAGGCCCGAGAAATCGTCCAGCGAATCCAACTGGGCCGCGCTTGCAAATAGCTGCTGCTGCTCGTGCTGGCCATGAATGTCGCCTAGGAACGGAGCGATCTCCCGCAAAAGCGCCACGGTTGCGGGACGGTTTCCAAGGAAGGCCCGCGACTTGCCGCCTGCTAGAATCTCGCGCTCGATCAGCAGCTCGCCATCTTCCACGGGCGCGCCTGCGCGCTCCAGCAATTCCAATAGAGCCGGGTCTCGGGGAGCTTCAAAAATGGCGGCCACCCGCGCTCGTTCCGCTTCCGATCGCACCATGTCGGCGGAAGCCCTCCCGCCGAAAACCAGCCCAAGTGCATCCACCACAATGGATTTACCGCTGCCGGTCTCACCGGTAAGAAGGTTTAATCCGGCGTGAAACTGCACCCTGACGCGCTCCACCACGGCGTAGTTCTCCACCACCAGTTCCAGCAACACTCGATGAAATTATACGAGGTTTTGGTCCGTCTAACGATCTGTGGAGCTGTCTATCCGCGGCCGTTTGCGTCATACTATAAAACAGGCTATAAAACAGAACGATGTCATCATGTTTTTTGCAACCTTCGTTCAGCATGGCTGCGCGATATCATAGTTTCATGGGGATCGCGATGACCCGGAAGGAGCTTGGTTGATACTTTCGTGCGTGGGCGGCTTGTTCCTGCAGTTGAACACCTGGGACCTGGTGCAGAGTATGGGTCCTTTGCCGAAGGCGGTGCTGGGCATCCTGCTGTTGCTGTCGCTGGTCTCTTGGGCCGTGATTCTTTCGAAGTGGGCGTCCTTCCGGCGCGCTCGCTCGGCCAACCGGTCGTTCCTCCGTGCCTTCCGCAAGGCCCCCGCGCTCGATACCATCGCGGCCGCGAGCGAACAGTTCCACCGTTCCCCCTTGGTGGTGGTTTTTGATTTTGGCTACAGTGAGGTTTCGCGCCAGATGAAATCGCGCGGCAGCGTCACCAATCCGCTATCGCTCGAGCGCACGCTACAGCTCGGGATGAGCGAAGAGTTAACGCGTCTGGAGCGCAACATGCCTATGCTCGCCACGGCCGCCACGGTATCGCCATTCATCGGATTATTCGGCACGGTCTGGGGCATTATCGACGCTTTTCAGCAGCTCAGCACGGCCGGTGCAGCTAGCCTGCGCGCGGTGGCTCCGGGCATCTCCGAGGCGCTGATTACAACGGCCATGGGTCTGTTTGTCGCCATACCGGCGGCTATTTTCTACAACATGTTCGGCAGCGCGATCAAGGAATTCGGATCTCGCATGGAAGATTTTCAGCTAGAGTTTTTGAACCTTACAGAACGTACTCTGGAGCGATGATGGCTTTCTCACTTAACAGTTCCAGTGGACTCCGGCGCGGCCGTTCCCGCGGTACACCTTCGCTGGCTGAGATCAATATCGTTCCGCTGGTCGACGTCGTGCTGGTGCTGTTGATCATTTTCATGCTCACCGCCCACGTCATGGAGTTTGGCCTGCAGGTGGAGGTTCCCAAGGTGAAGCCGGCCAAGGAAAACATCCAGGATCTTCCCGTGGTTCAGATCTCGAAAGAGGGCACTACTTACTTAAATGAAAAGCCCGTGAACATCAACTTGCTGGGCGATGAAATTCGCAAACGCTTCCACGGGGCAACTTCCGTCTACCTGCGCGCCGACCGCAGGACGCCTTTCGATCCTATTGCGCAGGTGATTGCCACGCTCGGCGATGCCAAGCTGGCGGTTAATGTAGTCACACAACCGGAAGATCAGACCGATAAGCAGCTGTCTGCCCGGCATTAGACAGGCGAATTATGGACCAGCACGCCGACATACTCGATCAGCAGGAATCGCTCGGCGGACCGTTCGTGCAATCGATTGTGCTGCACGTTGCCGTCGCCGGCGCGTTAATCGTATCTACGCTTAGCTTCCAGCATTCGCACGAAGTTTGGGGATCGTCGAACACCAGCGCTGGCACGGCGGTCGCCATCAACTCCGTAAAGAGTATTCCGCTGCCCTCGCGTGCCGGCATCAAAAATCCAGTAGCGAACGATACCGAGTCGCAGGTGCCGCAGGCGCCTAAGCCGGAACCGAAGAAGCAAGTCAAAGTGCCCGAGGACGCAATACCGCTGAAAAGCAGGTTCGCCAAGAAGCAGCCCCGGCTGGAGGCTTTGCAGCGCTACCGTCCAGAGCCGCCGGCGCGAAATCAGGTGTTCAGTAGAGAGGCGCCGGCCGCTGTTTCGCCGATGTTTGACAAGCCTGGTTCGGGCGGCGTGGGAGTGGGCCCCAATAGCGCCTTCGGAAATCAGTTTGGTGCGTATGCCGATCTAGTGGTGCAACGCGTCACGCAGAAATGGCAGACCACCGGCTTAGCCGGTATGAAACTTCCCATAGCCGTGATCACGTTCGATATTTTGCGCGACGGCTCAGTGAAGAACGCTCAAATCGCTCAGCGCAGCGGAAACAGCACGCTGGATTATTCCGCCCTTCGCGCCGTGATGGACGCAAGTCCGTTTCCTCCGCTCCCGCCCAGCTACAGCGGCAGCTCGACTAACGTAGAACTCAGGTTTCAACTACAGCAATGAAACGAACTCTTCTCTTCAGTATTCTGACCGCGAGTCTGGGCGCCGCCCTCTATGCGCAGGGGCAGGGCGGTATCGTGAGCACCATCGGCAAGGCAGGCGAGAAGCCCACCATTGCGGTCCCCGATTTCCGCGGCGCCGGCGATTCGCAAAAATTCATGGGTGTCTTCAACAGCGCTCTCTTTAACGATCTCCAAGGCTCCGGCCAATTGAAGATGATCCCGAAAACACTCTACCCGGTTCAGGTTCCGCAACAACCGGCGGACTTCCGGCAGGGCGGTCCGGCCTTCGCCGATTGGTCCGGTCCGCCGCCCAACGCCAACTACCTGGCCTTCGGCTATACCGCGACTCAGAACAACCAGATCGTACTTTACGGCTGGCTGTTCGATGTTCGTCAAGCCAACCCGAGCTCGGCGCAATTGATCGGCAAGATTTATCTGGGCTCGATGGATGAAGCCGGGTCGCGCAAAGTCGCGCAGGAATTCGCCGCCGATATCCTGAAACAGTTCGGAGCCACCAGCCTCATAGGCACTCGCATCTATTTCGTCTCCGATCGCAGCGGCCACAAGGAAATCTGGTCAATGAACTACGACGGGTCCGATCAGAAGCAGTTCACCAACTATCGCTCGATCACAACCTTCCCGGCTATCTCACCGGATGGCACGAAGATCGCTTTCACCACCTACCCAATTCTCGCGTCTTCCAGAAACGCGAATGCGGCCCAGTTCGGCAAGCAGGATAATCTTGGGCAGCCTCAGATCTACGTCCACTCGATCGAGACCGGGCGAAAGCTGGTTTACTACAACCAGCAGGCTTCGATGAATGCCGCTTCCGATTTTCTTCCCGACAGCCGCCACTTATTGATCTACTCCACCGCCAACGCCCATTTTTCCCAAATCTACGAAACCGATCTCGACGGCGGCGATCTGAAACGCATTACGCATTCCGGATCGCTCGAAGTGGAGCCAAAAGTAAATCCGAAAACAGGCCAGGACTTGGTGTTCGTGTCCGGGCGCGGCGGAACCCCGCAAGTATATAGAATGAGTATTGATGGAACGGATGTGTCGCGGCTGACAACCGGCGAAGGTGACGCCGTAAATCCGGCGTGGAGCCCGGATGGCCAGCACATCGCGTTCGCCTGGACACGTGGATTTGAACCGGGAAATTTCAATATTTTCGTCATGGATGTCGCCAGCCGCGACGTTGTGCAACTGACGCATGGAGCGGGACGAAATGAAAATCCCAGTTGGGCGCCCGACGGCATTCATCTGGTGTTCTCCTCCAAGCGCGGAAGAACAACGCAGATTTACAGCATGCTGGCCGATGGCAGCCAAGTGCAGCCGCTTACAACGCAAGGAAATAATGAAAAACCTGTTTGGAGCAAGTCGACACAATAATAAGATAGAGATCCAAAAAGAGGAGATTCTCAGGATGACAGATAGTTCCAGATTGCACGCTTCCAGACTTGGCGCGGTGATGTTTGCGGCGCTGGTGTTGTTCGCGGCAGGTTGCGCGAAGAAAGCTCCGCCTCCGCCGCCACCGCCACCCCCGGCGCGGGAAATCGCTCCTCCTCCTACTGCGGCGGGGCCCGTCATCAACAGCTTTACCGCTGAACCATCCACCATCGAGCCTGGGCAATCTTCCACGCTGCGCTGGTCTATCAGCGGGGCTACGGATATGACGATCGATCACGGCATCGGCGCCGTCCAAAGCCAGGGAATGCGTCAAGTTTTCCCCACCACCAGCACCAGCTATGCGCTCACTGTGCGAGGCCCGGGCGGCATGGATTCGCGCTCTGTTACCGTGCAGGTTAGTACCGCTCCGCCGCCGCCACCGCCGCCCTCCGGGCCGCGTTTATCGAGTGCCGACTTGCTGCAGCAGCAAGCGCAGGACGCGTACTTTGACTACAACATGAGCGACATTCGCGGCGATGGCCGCGACGCACTTACCCGCGACGCTGCGCTGCTAAAGCAAATCTTCCAGCAGGATCCCAACTTCTCCGTGGTGGTGGAGGGGCATTGCGACGAGCGCGGATCCGCCGAGTTCAACCTGGCGCTGGGCGACCGCCGCGCTACCGCCGCCAAGGACTTCCTGGTCCAGTTGGGCGTCCCCGCCGATCACCTGAAAACCATCAGTTACGGCAAGGAGCGGCCACAATGCACTGAAGCGAGCGAAGATTGCTGGCAAAAGAATCGACGCGCGCATCTGTCGGCCGGGCAGTGAGCAGATTAAATCAACCGCGGGGCGCTTTCACGGCGCCCTGTGGCTTACAGGAGTTCTTATGAGTTTGTCTCGTGTCACCATCCTGCTTTTCGCGTTGTCCCCATTCGTCTTCGGCGCGAGCAAGGAGATTATGGAGCTGCAGCGCGACGTTGCCATGCTGCAGGATCAGGTGCGCAATCTGCAAAGCACCCTCGATCAAAAGGTCGCTGCCATTCAGACCCTTACGCAGCAGAGCCTCGACAGTGCCAACCGGACCAATACGGCTGTGGCCGTCATGGAGAATCGTTTCGACGAGACCATGAAAAAGCAAGAGCTGAGCCTTAGCGCGCCGGTGGCGAATGTCGGACAAAAGCTGGACCAGATGTCGGAAGATTTCCGTGCCGTTCGCGAATCGGTTCTGGACATGAATACCCGAATGAGCAAGCTGGACGCTAAAATGGCCGATCTTCAGAACCTCATCAATACCACCCGCAGCGCGCCTGCCGCGCCACCGCCGTCGGTGGGAGGCCCGGTTGCGGCTCCCGGCGACGCGAGCTCCAGCTCGGCGCCCAGCAGTCCGCCAGCCGGAATGCAGGCCGAAAGTACGTACACCAATGCGTTCCGCGATTATCAAGCCGGCAAGAACGACATTGCGATCCAGGAGTTCAGCGACTATCTGAAATATTTCGGCAACACAAATTTCGCTCCGGATGCGCAGTATTATCTCGCCGATATTTACTACCGGAAACAAGATTACAATAACGCGATGCAGAATTTCGACGCCGTCCTCGAGAAGTATTCCGACAACCGCAGAACCCCGGATGCGCACTATATGAAGGGCATGTGCATGATGGGTCTGGGCCGCAACGACGCAGCCGCCCGCGAGTTCCGCGACGTCTACTCGCGCTATCTTGACCTCGATCCCGATATCGCCGCCAAGGCCAAGGCCCGGCTGCGCGAGATGGGTCTTAGCGTGGGAACCACCGCGAAACGGCGAAAGTCGAACTAAGCCCACCCAGCTCAGATCCTCCAATTAACCGATCCCCAGCGCGGCCGCCCTGTGCTATGCTGTTTCCGCCGCTTGCGCTCATGCCGCATCCAACTTCGCTACCTCGGATCTGCATCGCCATGGGCTTTCCAGACCCGTTGAAGTTGCTGGACCATGCGCGCCGTGAAGCCAACGCCGGCGAGTCCTTCTTCGAGTTCCGCCTGGATTATCTGCCGTCCCCCGAACAAGGGGTCGCCGTGATCCGCAAGTTTCTCGCTGCACACCCGGAATGCTGCATTCTGGCCACCTGTCGCCGCCACCAGAATCAAGGAAAATTTAACGGCAGCGTGGAAGATCAGATCCGCATCCTCGAAGCCGCTCTTGCGGCCGGGGCGCGTGCTGTGGACGTAGAAATCGAAAGCGCGGAAAATGCCATCCCGCGCCTGGAGACGCTGCGTGGAAAAGGCCAGCTGATGCTTTCGTATCACAACTACGACGGTACGCCTTCCACCGAGTCCATTGTGCGCCGCATGCTGCGCATTCCGGCCGATGGCTACAAGATCGTCACTACGGCGCGCAAGCCATCCGACAACGCGCGCATTCTAGCGATCACGAAATCCCACCCACGCACGCCGTTGATAGTCCTCGCCATGGGCGAGACCGGCTTCGCAACACGCGTCCTGGGACCAGCCTGGGGCGGAATGTTCACTTACGCCGCGCCCAATGCTTCCGATGGCACTGCATCCGGTCAAGTGAGCGCTCGTGTGCTGCGGCATCTGTACCGCGCCGAAAAATTCACCCGCGCCGCCAAGATTTACGGCGTCATCGCCGATCCAGTGCGCCATTCCATATCTCCGGCCGTGCACAACCGCGCGTTTCAATCCCACCGTCTGGACGCGGTCTACCTCCCGTTCCTGGTTCAGCCCGCGCAATTGAAGGATTTTTTTACGCTCGCCGAGGCGCTGCCGATTGCCGGATTCAGCGTGACCATCCCTCACAAGCAGCGCATCCTTCGCTATCTCGATGTGGTTGATCCCCTGGCACGCCGCATCGGAGCAGTCAATACGGTTTGGAAAAAAGCTGGAAAATGGCGTGGCACAAATACCGACGCGGACGCCGTCACGGTTCCTTTGTCTCGCAAGCTACGTCTTTCCAAATCCTCCGTGCTGGTGGTCGGCAACGGCGGCGCGGCCCGTAGTGCGGCGTATGCCCTGGTCGGCAGCGGGGCCAGAGTTTCAATCGTCGGGCGCAATCCGGACCGGGTGCGCTCACTCGCCCGCTCCTGCGGCGCCGAATCGCTGCTGCGCGAACAGATGAACGGCCGCAAGTTCGACGCTTTGGTCCACGCCACTCCGCTCGGCATGTTTCCGCATCCCGATGCGTGCTTCTTTCCCGGCGCCATCCCGGCTTCGCTGGTTTTCGACATGGTCTATAATCCGCTCGAAACGATGCTGCTCCGCCACGCGAGTTCGCAAGGCTTAACGGTCATCCCGGGACTCCAAATGTTTCTCGAACAAGCGACCCGGCAGTTCGAAATCTGGACTGGCGCCACGGCCCCGCGCTCGGTTATGGAGAAGGCCGCCCTCGAAGCCCTGGCTCCAGCGTCCTAGGTGCTCTACACTGAAGTCTATGAGTAAGTTCACTCGCCGTGAACTCGCGGCGGCTCTTTCCATATCCGCAATTTTAGTGGCCCGGCCCCAAGCATCTCCGAACGCGCAGCCGCTGCCGGCCAATCCCGATGAAGAACTGAAAGCCTCGCGCGCCCAGCTGCGCGATGGCGCCGATCAGCTCGACAAATTCCCGCTGCCCATGTCCACCGAGCCCGCCACAACGTTCAAGCCCTAAACCGATATGGCATCGATTTCGGAAGACATCTTCTTCGCGGGCATCGCCGAACTCAACGGCAAACTCACGAAGAAGGAACTCTCCGCCGTTGAGCTTGCGCACGCTTTTTGCAATCGCCTGGAAGCCATCGGCCCTCGGTACAACGCCCTCGCGCTTTCGCTCCGCAAAGTTGCCATCCGCGATGCCAAGGACGTGGATGGCGATATCAAGCGTGAGCGCCTGCGCGGCCCGCTGCAAGGCATTCCATTCGGCGCGAAGGATTTACTCTCGTTCGCGAAACATCCCACCACTTGGGGCGCGAAGCCTTATGCGGAGCAGGTGTTCGACTATACCGCGAGTGCGCTCAAGCGCATTCAAAAACACGGCGGCGTGCTTACCGGCAAACTCGCGATGGTGGAGCTCGCCGGCGGCCCCAGCTACCGCTACGCTAGTGCTTCGCTCACTGGACCGGGCTTAAATCCGTGGGACAAGACGCGCTGGTCGGGCGGCTCTTCTAGCGGCTCCGCGATCGCGGTGGCTTCCGGCCTGGTCACTTACGCGCTTGGCTCGGAAACGTCCGGCTCCATTCTCACGCCTAGCGCATTTTGCGGTATCACGGGGCTGCGTCCGACCTATGGATTAGTCTCTCGCTACGGAGCAATGGCGCTTTCTTGGACGCTGGATAAAATCGGACCGCTGTGCCGTTCGGCCGAAGACTGCGGACTGGTTCTCGAAGCCATCGCCGGCGCCGATCCCGACGATCCCTCTTCCGCTCACAAAAGCTTCTATTACACGCCGCAGTTCTCGCGCGATCTCAAAGACGTTACCGTCGGCTTCGTTCCGGCCGATTTCAACGATGCGGTTGATCCCGCCGCGCGCCCTGACTACGCCAAGGCGCTGGAAACGATCCGGTCATTGGGTGTCCAGGTCATGGAAACAAAGCTGCCCGATTTTGCTTACGGGTCGGTTATCGGCTCCATTATCTCCGCCGAAGGGTCCGCGATCTTTGAGCCGCTTATCAAGAGCGGCAGGGTGGATCAGTTGGCCGATCAGCATCAGATCGCGGGTCTAAAAG